>Ga0335069_10002650_pt1 | contig 27405 bp, 19 predicted proteins | sample Lox_Sample_11_FD_206714 | JGI IMG/M metagenome (GOLD analysis project Ga0335069, IMG submission 206714) | Soil microbial communities from Loxahatchee National Wildlife Refuge, Florida, United States - Lox_Sample_1.1 | ecosystem: Environmental > Terrestrial > Soil > Wetlands | place: USA...
CCTTCCCTCCCCACCCGGCAAATTCGGGGGAAGTCCTGATCCGCCTGGCCTTACCGCGATCCCGACCTCCTGGTCCGGGATTGCAAAGAAGTTATGGGCAAAGTCTTCAGCAATCGATGGTTTCAGGCATTTGCGGGATCGCAGGCGCCGAAGATGTCGTGGCTTTTCTTCGGTCGCGCCGCATTTCCCGCAGTCAAGATCAGTGTAGCGAGTCGCGAGAAATAATCCGCAACATGCGTGAACGAAATATTCGCAATGGAGTGTGGCTGTTAGGGGAAAAAGGCGGCGGTGAAGGGGTTGACACCGAGATGGGGGTGCTGCAAACAAGGCCGTCCGGCCCTACGGGAGGGCGATGATCAGGGCCTGCTTTCCCAGGACAGCGTTCGCCATGGCGAACTTGTCCTGGGCTATTATCGACCGCCCCTATGGGGCGGAGACCGGCCCGCGCATCCTCGAAGTTTGCCGTCCTGCTGCCCAGGCGCCGCCGTATCCTCGACGTTAGCCGTCCTGCTGCCCAACCGCCGCCGCATCCTCGAAGTTTGCCGTCCTGCTGCCCAGGCGCCGGAATTTGGCAACATGGGGGGCAGAGAATAGTCTGTTAACAGATATAGGTCGTCGAGTACCTGCTCCGTGAGCCACTATTGGAAATCAAAAAATCCTGACCTGGGGCCGGGGAGAGAACGGCCTTGCGGTGCTTCTTGCCCCGCGCGAGCCTGATCCCAGGCCTGGAGGCGTCTGTGTGCCGAAATACCTTCGCTTCTTCCGGGCCCGGCATCGTTGCCGGTGTCAGTGTCCCTCTTGTCTTAACCGTTGCCGTCTTTAGCCTGGCTGGATGCGGCGGGGCCTCGTCGTACCACCAGGGTCCGACTCCCCCATCGGCTTCGGCCCGCTTGAAGGGCAGAGTTCTCGGCGGGCAACAACCGGTCACAGGCTCGAGTGTCCAGCTTTACGCGGCGGGTTCCACCGCCTACGGTTCCGGAGCGCAGGCCCTGCTTGCTACAGCCGTGACCACGGATCAGAATGGGAATTTTACAGTTCCCAGCGGCGCCTACACGTGCCCAGCCAACAATCCTGAGACATACATGGTGGCAACAGGCGGCGACCCGGGCGTGGGGAGCAACCCGGCGATTGCGATGATGGCCGCACTGGGCGCTTGCAGCGGCCTCAGCTCCACCACAGATATCTTCATTGACGAGGTTACGACCGTGGGCTCGGTGTGGCCGCTGGCGCCGTTTATGAACTACGGCGCGGAGGTAGGAACCATCGCGACGAACCAGCCGGGCTTGGCGACCGCATTTGCCAATGTGAACGAACTCGTCGACATCAACACGGGCACATCGCCGGGAACTTCAGTGCCTCAAGGCATCACGATCCCCGTCGCGGAGATCAACACCCTGGGCAACATTCTGGCGTCCTGCGTCAATTCCAGCGGCACAACTGCCTGCAATGCGCTGTTCTCGGCCGCCAAGCCGCCTGGCGGGACAGCCGCAACAAATACACTCGACGCCGCACTGGATATCGCCCTGAATCCAACCAACGATGTCAGCGCGCTCTACGCCCTGGCCACGGCGTCTGTGCCCTTCGCCCCCACGCTCGCTTTCGCGCCCGCCAACTGGACTTTCGGAAACGCGATCACCACCAATCCCGTGCCCGCGATTTCGACACTGGCTCCGTCGTCGCTTGCGGTTGGCAGCTCACCGCAGGCCCTCACCATCAACGGCACAGGGTTCCTTGCCTCTTCCACGGTAACTTTCAATGGCATCGCCCACGCCGCCACCTTCGTCAGCGCGAACCAACTGACCATCTCTCTGACTGCAACCGACCTCGGGACGGCGGGCAGCTACCCGGTAGTGGTGACCAATCCTGTGCCCGGCGGCGGAGCGTCGGGGGCGGCGAGCTTCGTCGTGGGACCGAACAGCGTGAGTGTCTCTATCGCTCCGAAGCGCGCAGGGCTGACGGTTACGCAGAGTTTATCTCTCACGGCGACATCGAGTGACAGCTCAGGCGTGAACTGGACGGCGACGGGATCCAATTGCAGCGGGACGGCCTGCGGGACATTCTCAGCGGCGAGCGGATCGCCCGTTACCTACACAGCGCCGGCAACAGCGGGGCAATACACCATCACGGCAACGGACGCGAGCAATTCCGCAATTTCGGCGTCGCTCACCGTGGGAGTCACCGACCTGACGGGGGTTGCGACATACCACAATGACTTGTCCCGCGATGGATTGAACAATCAGGAGTACGCCCTCACGCCGAGCAACGTCACGACGAGCACGTTCGGAAAGCTGTTCAGCTGCCCCGTGGACGGCGCCATTTACGCCCAGCCTCTGTGGGTACCGAATCTTATGGTCGGCGGCGCGCAGCACAATGCCATCTTCGTCGCCACCCAGCACGACAGCGTGTATGCATTTGATGCGGACACCAGCCCATGCACGACCCTCTGGTATGCGAACCTGCTGGACGCGGCTCACGGAGGAACGACTGGAGAGACTTCCGTTCCCTATACCCTGGTGGGCGGAGGCAACGGCGATATTATGCCTGAGGTCGGGGTCACCGGGACGCCTGTGATCGACCTGGGAACCAAGTTACTTTACGTGGTTTCGAAATCTGCAAACACTGCGGGGCCGACTTACTACCAGCGGCTTCATGCTATCGACTTACTCACGGGCAATGAGATGTTGTCTGGTCCGGCGACAATTTCAGCCACGTATCCCGCCGGCAATTCGACCGTCACATTCTCGGCGAAGCAAGAAAACCAGCGGCCGGGCCTGGCATTGGTGAACGGCGTGGTCTACATCGGGTGGGCGGCGCACGAGGATGTGTCCACGTGGTTCGGTTGGGTGATAGGATACGATGCCTCGAGTTTGGCGCAGTCGTACGTATTCAATACCACGCCCAACGCAAGCGAGGGAGGCGTGTGGATGGGAGGCGGAGCGCCATCGGCCGACGCTTCCGGCAATCTTTATATCATCACCGGGAACGGGATCTTCGATGCGACAAGTTCCTCGCCGCCGAATAATGACTACGGCGATTCGTTTCTGAAGCTCAGCGGCAGCCTGTCGGTCTTGCAATACTTCACGCCTGCAGACCAGTCCAGCGACTATGCGGCCGATAGTGATTTTGGCTCGGGGGGCACCTCGGTCATTGTCGACCTGCCGAAGAACGGAAACCTCCCTAACCAGCTGGTGATGGGAGGGGGGAAAGACGGCTATTTATGCCTGCTGAACCGGAACGCGATGGGAGGCTACGACAGCAACAATACCGGCGCAGTGCAAATGCTGGATATCGGAAACGGCATTTTCGGAACTCCCGCTTACTGGAATTCGGCGTTTTATCTGGCCGGGGCAGGCGGAAACCTGCAGCAATATACGCTGAACCTGTCGACCTACCAGCTCAACTCTTCGCCGGCATCTACGTCGGCCGCGGTCTATAGCTTCCCGGGTGCGACTCCCTCCATAACGACAACGCCCGCCAACGCGAACGCGATTGTGTGGGCGCTTGACAATACGCTGTTCTGCACCCACGAATCGAAAGGGTGCGGGCCGGCGGTACTGCACGCATATGACGCGACCAACCTTGGGAACGAATTTTGGAACAGCTCGGAGGGTACCGGCAACAACGCCGGCTACGCGGTGAAGTTTACTCTGCCGACAGCTGCGAACGGCAAGGTCTACGTGGGCACCCGGGGAAACAACACAGGGGGCTCGGATACGAGTACTTCAGTTCCCGGGGAGCTCGACGTCTACGGACTGCTGCCGAACTGAGTGTCCCGGCGAGCCAGGCTTGCGAGAGCTTCCGCGATCCCCGCGCGGGACGGCATCCTATGGATAACGCCGGTTTTTCGGCTCTGGCGCTCTGCCGAATCCCGTCCAGCTTCCCAATGGCCGGCCGGGCAGGAACGCCGGGCCTGGGTATATTTGGTGAGGCCGTGATCCTGAGGTCCTGTCTCTTCTCCACTCTGCTGCTTAGCGCCGGCCCGGTCTTTGCCCAGAGCATCACCGGGGAACTGCGCCTGACCGTTCTCGATGTCTCAGGCCATGGCGTGCATGCCGAGGTCGGGCTCGTCAGCGACGCCAATCAGTACAACTCCACATTTTCGACCGACAATGAAGGCAAGCTTGATGCGAGGAGGCTCCCGTATGGTATTTATCTCCTCCAGATTCGGGCACCTTCATTTGCCCAGATCTCGGAATCTGTGGTCATACGCTCCGCTCTTCCTGTTGATCGTACGATCCAGCTAAAACTGGCTCCTGTATCGGAATCGGTGACAGTGAACGCTTCCGCTACGCTGATCGATCCCTATCGCGCGGGGTCAGTCAATGAGATGGGTCGGCAGACGATTCAGAATCGGTTAACTTCGATTCCTGGCCGCTCTGTCCAGGATCTCGTCGACTCAGAACCCGGCTGGCTCTACGAAGGAAATGCAGTTCTTCACCCGCGAGGATCGGAGTACCAAACGCAATTTGTAATTGACGGCATCCCGCTTACCGAAAACCGTTCGCCCGGCTTCGGCCTGCCAGTTGAAGCGAACAACATCCAGTCCATGGCGATTTACACCGCGGGAATCCCTGCCCGGTACGGTCGTTCTCTGGGTGGAGTGGTCGTTGTCAATACGCTCGAGGACGAGCACCCGGGATTACACGGAGAGTTCACCCTGCTTGGGGGTTCGTATTCGACCGGCGGGATCGAAACCCAGGACCAATACACCTGGGGCAAGAATACAGCCGGCTTCAGCGGCATGGGAGACATGACGGGCCACTATCTCAATACCCCTTCGCCGGAGAATTACACCAACAACGGCACCACGGGAGACTTCTCACTGAACTATGCGCGGCAGTTCACGCCGAGGGATCGTCTCACGACGATTGCCAGCCGTGAACTCGCACGCTACGCCATTCCCAATGAGTTAGTGCAGCAAAACGGCGCCTATGTGCCCAACGGCGACAACACGGATGGTTGCTCCGGTACCGTCCCGGCTGCGGACGATTGCGTGTACATTCCCGGCGGGCAATTGCAGACCGGCGACAATTTTGAAACGATGGGCGTCATCTCCTACGAGCACATCTTTTCTCCCAGGACCATGGGGGCGCTGCGTGGAATGTCGCGGGATAACTCTCTTGACTTTTATTCCAACCCGGCTTCATGGCCTGTGAATGTGACTCAGCACAACGATTTCAAGAATATCTATTTCAATGGGAGCATCACGGCCGATCGCGGGCGCCAGGAGTGGGAGGCGGGCATCCAGACGGACGACAACTTTCTCCATGAGAACCTCAGCTATCTGATTCCCGACTGCGCCGAGCCCAATGATCTGCAGTGCCCATTCAATGTGGGCGTCATAGATGTCGCCGCAACCAGCTTCGCTTTCAAGGCGAGCCGCCCGGATTTGGAGCAGGCGGCGTTTTTGGAAGATTCCATCCAGCTCGGCAGATGGTCTGTCGAGGCCGGGCTTCGCTGGGATCACTATCAGCTCATGGTGAACGAGAACGCCGTCAGCCCGCGCATCGCCATCGCCCGCTATTTTCCTTCCGCCGGAGTTCAGATCCACGGCTCCTGGGACCGCATCTTCCAAACGCCCTCATTCGAAAACCTCATCTTGTCCAGTTCTCCGGCTGCGCAGGCGCTCGACACAGCCGTACCCATCGTGCAACTGCCGGTTGAGCCTGCTCGCGGAAACTACTATGAACTCGGCGCAACAAAGGCGGCTTTCGGCAGGCTGCGCGTAGATACCAACCTGTACCGGCGGGACGTGAACAACTATGCCGACGACTCGCAGATCTTCAGTACAGGAATCAGCTTCCCAATCGCATTCAGGAAGGCCATCATCTATGGCGCGGAAGGCAAGCTGGAGGTCGAGCAATGGGGACGGTTCTCAGGATTCGCCAGCTACTCCTATATGGTGGGTAACGTCTGGAATCCGGTCACCGGAGGGCTGTTCCTTGGCGGGGACGCGATCGATGCGACCAGTCAACTGAAAGGACATTCTCCTGACTCGCAGGATCAGCGGCATACGCTACGCGACCGCATTCGCTTTCAAATCAACCGGCGAGTGTGGTTTGCTCTGGGCAGCGATTACAACACCGGATTGCCATTTGAAGCGAATCAGACCTTGCAGCAGGACATCTCAGAATACGGCCAGGCAGTGGTGAATCACCTCAACTTCGATCGCGGCCGGATCCATCCGTACTTCACGCAGAACGCTTCAGTGAGTGCAGATCTCCACCGCGGGGAAAAGGCCACAGTGCGTTTGCAGGCCGATGAAGAGAACCTGAGCAACACGATGGAGGTCATCGACTTTGGAGGTTTGTTCTCGGGCAACGCAATCGGGCCCCGGCGAATGAGTATCCTGCGCTTGGTTACGACATTTTGATTGTGGACAGGCGCTAAGAGTGCAGCGCATTCCGGCTGACTGACCAGCGACCGGGGCTGGCTGACCAGCGACCGGGAACGATCGTTGGTTCAAACCACGAAACTCGCCTCCTGCCTGCTCTCCTCCTGAGATGCGCCGGAGCCAGCGCCAGGACCGTTGGGTTGCCACAGCCCTAGCCGGGTGGATTGTGCTAAGAAAGAAGTGCTGGTTAAGACCGCAAAGCGGGGAGGGTTATGGACAGACGGCAGTTTCTTGGGGCTGCGGGCGCGGCATTGATGGCGAGCAGCATGGGCGGTCTGCGCGCAGAAACGGGGACGATGGAGCCGGCCGGAACTCCCGACGAGCCGGAAGGCCTGAAGCCGATGGCGGTGGGGCTGCTGGTAAGCCCGTTTGGCGCGCCGGAAGCGGTGTTCGGGCGAGTGCGCGAGATGGGGTTCTCGAACTGCTTTCTGTCGCTCGACGGCTACATCGGAGGCGGGTTCACAAAAGACCTGGCGGCGCAGTATCGCGAGCTGCTCAAAAAGAACGAACTGATTGCGACCTGCGTGGAAGTGGTGGGACCGGGGCCGATGGAGTGGAATTTCATGAAAGGGCCGGCGACGATCGGACTGGTTCCGGAGAAGACGCGAACAGCGCGCATGAATGCGCTGAAGGAAGTTTCGGATTTTGCCAGCCTGGTGGGCATCAACCAGGTGCAGACGCATTGCGGATTCATTCCCGAGGACCCGGGGGACCCGAAGTATCCGGGCACGGTGGAGGCGATCCGCGCAGTTGCGCAGCATTGCCATGGGAACGGGCAGTACTTCCTGATGGAGACGGGCCAGGAGACGCCGACGACGATGTCGCGCATGATTCGCGACGTGGCGATGCCGAACCTGGCGGTGGGTCTGGATACGGCGAACCTGATTCTGTACGGCAAGGCGAACCCGGTGGATGCGGCGGACATCATCGGGCGGCACGTGCGCAGCGTCCATGCAAAGGACGGCAAGTGGCCGACCGATCCGAGCCAGCTTGGCGAAGAGGTGCTGATCGGCCAGGGCCTGGTGGACTTCAAGAAAGTGTTCGAGAAGCTGCACAAGCTGGGATATACGGGAGCCATCACCATCGAGCGCGAAACAAGCGGGCCGCAACAGATTGCGGATGTGAAGGCGGAAAAGGTCTATCTGGAAAATGTCCTGGCGGAGGTCATGAAGGGCTGAGAGCAGGTCAACATAAATGGAAGGGGTTGGGGGAACTTCTCTCAGGGACTGAAGCCCCAATATTCATGCGGCTTTCGCGGTACGGCTGAAGCCGTGCCCCTTCAAAAACCGGATTGATTCAACCAATTCGAGGCGCGTCGCAAGGGTGCGGAGGAATATGGAACGGCGGGAGTTTCTGGAGGCGGGAATGGGAGCGGCGGGACTGATGCTGCTGGATGCGCGGGCAGCGCTTGGATACGAGGCCAACTCAGCGGTGCGGCATGGGCTGCTGGGGTGCGGCAACCGCGGGACATCGGTGGCAACTTCGTTTGCACAGAACACGACCGCGCAGGTGGTAGCGGTTGCAGATCTGTTCGGCGACCAACTGGCCGCAGGCAAGAAACACTTCGACGAGTTGAATGCGACGCTGGGACGGGCGCCGATCGACGAGATGATGGTCTTCAAAGGGCCGCATGCATTTGAAGAGCTGGCCGCAGCGCAGGACGTCGATCTGATCCAGATCTCGACGCCGCCTTTCTTTCACGTGCATCACCTCGAAGCGGCGGTCGCGTCGGGCAAGCACGTTTATGTCGAGAAGCCGGTCGGCATCGACGTGAAGCAGGCCAAGCAGGCGCTGGAAATCGCGAAGCGGGTGAAGTCGAATCAGAGCGTCGACGTGGGGTTCCAGTGCAGGAGCGCGCCGCCTATCGCAGAACTCGAAAAACGCATCCAGGCGGGCGCGCTTGGCAAAGCAGCCAGCATCGAGGGGTGGTATTTTGCTCCGGCCTCAACCGAACATCAGGGAAGCGCGGGCAAACCGAAAGATGAGTACCGGCTGCGCAACTGGCTGTGGGACCGCGCGCTCTCGGGCGACATCCTGGTAGAGCAGAACATTCACATCATCGACCTGTGCAACTGGATGCTGGGCGCGAAGCCGATAAAGGCGAGGGCGAGCGGCGGGCGGAACGTGCTGACACACTTCGGCGACTGCTGGGACAACTACCAGGTGGTGTTCACGTATCCGGAAGACGTGAGGCTGTCGTTTTCGTCGACGCAGTTTGGAAGTTATGGAGTATTCGACGCGGGCCTGCGGATCTTTGGATCGGACGGAACGGCAGCCTGTCCGTATGCGGGTCCACTGGGGATCAAGGGCTCGCAGCCGTGGCAGTGGGCGGACTCGGCGGGAACGCAGGCGGGATCGGGCCAGTTCGCGGCCAACGGCGCATTCGAAGACAACCTGAAGGATGCCGATCGCGAGAAGGAACGAAGCTTCATCGAGAGCATTACATCGGGACAGCCGCACAATCAGATCGCGGCCGGTGTGGAGACGGCGCTGAGCTGCATGCTGGGGCGTATGGCGGGGTTGACGCGGCGCGAGGTGACCTGGGACGAGCTGCTGGCGCACGGCGAAAACTACGAACTGGGGTTCAAGGTTGAGGAGTTCGCCTAGAACTTGAGGTTCAGCGAGATTTGCGCGAACCACGCCGATTCAGGGCAGGATCCCGAAACGAACGCCGGGCTCAGCCCGAGGCCAGGCCCAGGAAGCTGAACTTCCTTTTCTTTTCGGGCGTTTCTTCGAAGGCGCCCGAAGCCGATGCCGCCATTTTCTTGATGGCGCGCTGGATGTTCGACTCCTTCAGGGGCTCGGCGGTGTCGTGCATGCGGCGGACCGCGGGATAGTCATTGGGTATACGCCATTGCGCGGGCCGCGTGAGCGCGCTCTCGATCGCGGAATCGTCGATGCCGAACATCTCTGCGGTGTAACGGTTCAATACGATTTCGACTTTCGACCCATACGGCTGGAGACAGCCGGTAATCAGCCGGTTGGAGTTGCGCAGCTCGGCTACCCCGACCTGGGTGACCAGGAAGATGGTAGACACGATATCGAAGAGGTGGGTGTCAGTGAGTTCCCACTTGGAACCGGCATCGACCACCACGTAGTCGAACGACTTGCAGGCCACCGTAATCAACTGGTCGATTGCGGACCCTGCGGGAGTCACGCGGAGATACCGGCCGGGCGCGGGAAGAACATGCAGGCTGGATTTATGCCTGGTCAGCAACTTGCCGAGAAACGTGGAATCGAGACGATCGGCTTCATGCAGGGCTTCGAGCGTCGAAAACTCGCTGGAGATACCAAGGCAAAGCGCGGCATCGCCGAGCGGAAGATCGAGGTCGATCAGGAGCGTGCTGCGTTTGGAATCCTGGGCCAGGGAAACGGCAAAATTGCAGGCTGCGGTGGTTACTCCGGATCCGCCCTTGGCTCCTAGGAACACGAAGGACTTGCCGATCACCTTTCTCTTGTCGGGCACCAGTTGCACACGGCTTGAGGCGCGGCTGAAAGCTTCCTCAAGTACGCCGGCAGCAAACGGGTACATCAGGAACTCGCGCACGCCGGCTCGCATACAGCGGATCAGCAGGTCATCTTCAGTGCTCTGCGAGTAGGCCATCGGCGTGGCGGTGCCGGAGTGGCACAGCGTGTCGACGGTCTTCAGGGCGGCTTCCTTATCCTTGTCGACCGCGATGAGAACGATGTCATAGCCCTGGGTGACGAGCATCAGGGAATTGCCGACATCGGAGAGCGTAGTCACCCTGGGTGCGATGCCGTTGTTCTCCAGGGCGCACACAATTCCGGCCACGACGCTGCGGCGGGTAAAATCCGGGTCGACGATCGCGATGGACATCCCGCGCGCGCGGTCACTGCCAGCACCGTTGTTGCCTGATCCATTCAAATCTGGGGAAATCACGAGCGGAGCCTTTCTGCGGGCCTACGGCCCTTGATACTACGATTGCTCCAAAGCGAACTCGCCTTAGGGGGGTGGCGACTTGATCTTTCCTGGCTACTTCTTATTGATGGACGCGACGGCAAATCAGCGGCCGCAAACTGAGCGCGGAGTCAAGCAGTGGAAATATCCTAATCAAGAAAAGCCCGTCGGCCCGGGGGGTTACGTCACACAGTCTAATGCAGCCAGGAGCCTCTGTCAATCAGCATCGCGCCACCTTGAAGCACCACTTCGCCCGCGCAACATCCTTGAGAATCTGCGCTTTGAGTGCCTCGGGCGACGGCCAGGTCCGTTCCCCGCGCAAGTGGATTAAAAACTCAAGTTCGATAGGATTCTGATCAGCCAGATCGACAGGCTCGAAATCGAGGATGTGCGACTCCACGGCAAAGGAGGCCTCACCGAAGGTTGGCCGGTTGCCAACGTTGGTCACGGCCTGAAAGACGCGGCCCGAAACCTTGAGGCGCGTCACGTAGACGCCCAGGGCCGGAAGCAGACCGTCGTACGCTGCGAGGTTGACGGTGGGAACAAGCAGACGGGCGCCGATGCCGCGCCCCCTTGCCTGGGTGGAGAGCACCGCGAAGGGCCGGCCCAGCATCCAGCGCGCCCGGCGCACATCGCCAGCGGCCACCAGGGCCCTGATTGCGGAGCTCGAAACCTCCATTCCGCGCACCCGCACCGGAGTGTGAACCTCGACGCCAAAGCCCGACTGGGCGCCCATGGCAGCCAACTCACCCACACCAGCCGCGGCGCCGCAGCCGAAACGGAAGTTCCGCCCCTCGTGCACGCTGCGCACACCGAGCTTCCGGACGAGGATCTGCTGCACAAAATCGCCGGGCGCCAGCTGTGCAAGCTCGGCGTCGAACGGCAGCACCAGGATGGCATCCACTCCCGTCTGCGCCAGCAGGCGCAACCGCTCGGAGAGCGGCGTCAGCAACCTGGGCGCGTGGGCCGGACGCAGAAATGATTCGGGGTGCGGATCGAAGGTGATGGCCACGGCGCGCGCACTTGTCGCTCGCGCCTCGTTGACGACGCCCGCAAGAATGTCGCGATGGCCCAGGTGCACGCCGTCAAAGTTGCCGATGGCCGCGACCGTGGGGCCAAAGCCGGCGGGTATTTCGGCCAGCGAGAAAAACACGGCGGTCTGCGGCGCGCCGGGCGCATGGCGTCTCTCGTTCATAGCGTCACGGGCACACTCAACCCGTCGTGAGCAAGTTTCATATTCGCAGGCAAGGCGCGGTTCGTTTCTTCATGGCCCAAATCATGTGCGATGTGAGTAAACCAGGTTTGGCGCGCACCGATGCGCTGCGCCCACTCCACCGATTGTTCCAGCGTGGAGTGACTGGGGTGCGGCGTATGGCGAAGCGCCGAGAGCACCAGCACTTCAACACCTTTCAGCAGGTCGAAGCTGGCATCGGGAATGGCGCTGACATCGGTCAGGTATGCCGCGTTGCCGAAGCGGTATCCCACGATGGGGAGAACGCCGTGCAACAACGGGATGTGGACGAACTCCACGCCGTGCACAGGCACGCGATCGGGCAGGGGCATCAGCCGCACGCGGGCACGCGTGGGATAGGTGGCGTCGGGAGAGAGGGTATATGCGAAAACCTGTTCGAGAACTCGGGTTGTCGCGGCATCGGCGTAGAGTGGGATGGGCCCGCCGCGCCGCTCGGCAACAAAACTCAGCGGGCGCAGATCGTCCATGCCGAGAATGTGGTCAGCGTGCGCATGGGTGTAAAACACCGCGTCGACGTGCGTGAGGCGCTCGCGGAGGGCCTGCTCGCGAAAATCGGGCCCGGTGTCGATGACGACCACCCGCTCCGCATCGTCAGCCGCGTTGCCACTCGCCGCCCTCCACCGCAAGAGCACCGAGGGCCGCAACCGGCGATCGTGCGCATCCGGCGAGTTGCACACCGCGCACGGGCAACCCAGAGTCGGAACGCCCATCGACGTGCCGGTTCCCAGAAATGTGAGCGTGCCTTGCAAGACAACCAGCTCCTAGCTTCCAGCCCCCAGCTACCAGCTCTCCGCAACAGTACCCCAGCTCAGACGGCGATGGTCAGATTGAACCGTATTCCTCAGGCCCGAAAGCTGGAAGCTTGGAACTGACCGCTGGAAGCTGTTCCTACTTCTTCTTCGGCGGAGGCGCCGGCGGTACCGGCTGCATGGTCATCATGCTGGTCAATTCAAGAAAAGCCATGCGCGCCTCAAACAGCACGGACTGCAGCACGCGGTCCTCGGTCGGGGTCAGGTTGCCCCGTGTCTTTTCGGCAAGGACGCCCAGCAAATCGACGGTGCTGCGCGCGCCCACGATGTCGACCCGAGGCTGCTGGCCCTCCTGCGTACCCGCGCCCATCTGCAGCATCGCTGTCAGGTATAGCTGCTGGACAAGATGCTCGAAGGTCACCGGCGGCTGCGGGCCTGCCGCGGGATTCTGAGCCCGGATCAGGTCTTCGAGCCTCTGTGCAGATGCATCGTATGCGGCTTTTTGTTCCCTGGTTTCCTGAGCCGTCGGCGGCGGCAGTGAAGCTCCCATGTCCGGCTCGCCGGCGGGCGGCGCACTCTTCTCGGCAGCCCCGCTCTGGGTCTCATTCACCACCAGGCGCGGTCGTCCCGGCGCCGGTTCAGGCGGCGCCGCCGGAGCAGAAGGAGCAGCCGGGGCAGCCGGCGCGGACTGCTGGGTCGCCTTTTCTTCTTCCGCCTTCATTTTGCGGCGGTCGATGACTTCGAATTTCGGCCTTTCACTCATAGCTTCAGTGTCTCATCCGGGGCGGCGCATCGAGAATGCGCGCGGTTCCGTTGGCATGACCGGACGCATAACCGAAAACCTCGCTCTGCGCTTCGGCCTCGGAACGGACCGTGCCCAGCGCGAAGACGCGGCGGCCCGCGGCGAGAAGCAGCTCGGCCGCGCTGGTGATCTGCCCGGCAACGGTGCCGTCTTTCAGGGTCAACTCAGCCCCGGCATCCGGAACCGGCCCGTCCAGCTCCAGGGGACGCAAATGCCGGTGCACGTTGCCGCGCGACCGGATGCGTTCCACGATCTCCTGGCCCAGGTAGCAGCCCTTGCTAAAGTGCAGAGCGCGCATCTGCGCAGTCTCCTGGGGAAGATCGCGCTCCACCATATCGACGCCGTACGCGGGAACTCCTTCGGCGACGCGAAGCCGCTCCAGCGCGTCGCAGCCGACGGGCACAGCACCGCCGGTGCGCAGACAGGACCATAGCCTGGCCAGGCCCGCCGATGGAAGCCAGAACTCATAGTGCCTGGCCAGGACGCCGTACACCCGCAGAATCCGCAGGTTCAATCCGTTCCACTCCACGCTGGTTCCGGACATGGCACTGGCAATCACCGGGAGTCCCACCCGCTCCAGCACCTCCTCGGCCAGTGGCCCGGTAAGCCCGATGGCTGTCTCCGAGCCGGCTTCACCCACCTGCTCCTCGCCCAGCGGCACCAACTCCACATCGTCCATGATGATGAACTTGTTGAGATGAGCGAGCAGCTTCTCGGTCTGATCCGCGGCAATCTCCAGTTCCAGCCCCGACTCGCCGGCAAACGGCGTTCCCAGAAGGTCTTTGGATCCACCCATGGTCGGCCTGGCCCCGGATGGCGAGGGATTGCGGCGCTGCGGCGAGAGTTCCTCACCCTCGCGCCACACAGTCAGGTCGCCCTGGATGTGTCCCTGCGCATTCAAAACCAGGTTCCATGCGCCGGTGTTGGGGAACAGGTCATTCACGGTATTGGTGACCATACCGCTCAGCCATCTGAAGCGGTCGCTTCCGCGCACGGCAACACGCCGCATCCAGCCCAGGTCGTGGATGGCAGCGCCTCCGGTCAGGGCCGCTATTTCCACCTCCGGCGCGTCCAAGTGAAGTGGAGTGAAGGCTCCCCGGTAGGCAACAAGTTCATGGGGGACGGGGGCGGATTCGAGCATCGCTGCCACCGCGGTGCCTGGAACGTTCGCAGCACGATCGGACTGGGGCATGAAGGCAATTCCGCGGTCCGGCCAGGAATTTTTTCGCAGGATGGCGCGAAACCGCATCCTGATTATAGCCTTGAAGAGGACGGTCCACTGAACACTCAACCCAGCCCGCAGGGAGAATGGATGAACAAGCAGCCCGCAAACTCACAATGGACCCGTCGCGCAGGCATTTTGGGCCTGATGTTTTGTTTCCTGAGCGTGGCGGTCATCTCTGCGCAGGAGTCACCGGACAGATCCCCGGCCGGCTGCAGTGCGCCGCCTCCGCCAACGAAAAACGAAAAGAACACCCCTCACATCACTCCCCAACAGGCGCAAAAACTCTTTGCCATGGTCGATGTGCTGCTGAAATTCTCTTCGCAGGAAACCGGCCTGCCGATCAAGAGCACAGTGAAGCGCCAGTTGATTACGCGCGCCGCCGTCAACTCGTATCTTGAAGAAAAATTCAACGACGACGAGGGCGCCAAGAGGCTGCAGCGCGACGAAATTGTTCTCAAGAAGTTCGGCTTGCTGGACCATGACTTCCAACTGGAGCCCTTCCTTCTTGAACTGCTCCCAGAGCAGATCGAAGCCTATTACGATTCCAAGACAAAGACCGTGAATCTATTGGACTGGGTGGCTCCCGAGGAAGAAGAGTCGGTGCTGGCGCACGAGCTGACCCACGCCCTGCAGGATCAGCATTCCGACCTTGAGAAGTGGGACAATCAGACGCCCGACGATGTCTCGCGCGACGCGGCCGGCGACCAGGAACATCTTGCCAAGGACGAGATGGACACCGCGCGCGACGCAGTGGCCGAGGGACAGGCGACCGCGGTGATGATGGACTGCATGCTCAAGCCGCTGGGCAAGAGCCTGGTGAAAGATCCCGAAGTGCTCGACATGGTGAAAGGCCAGATGTCGGCGACTGAAGACTCGCCGGTGATGGCCCGCGCGCCCCTGCTGCTGTCGGAGTCTATGCTCTTCCCTTACCGCGAAGGCCTGAGCTTCGAGCAGGACGTCTGGATGGACCAGGGGCAGAACGCGGCGTTCGCCGGCACCCTCGACCGGCCGCCGACATCGAGCTGGGAGATCCTCAATCCGCGAGAGTATGAGCGCAGGCATCTTCCGGCGGTGCCGCTGCTGCCCGACATTCATCCCCTCACCGATCCGCTTTACGCGCCCTACGACATCGGCCAGATGGGCGAGCTCGACGTGCACATCCTGTCTGAGCTTTTCGGCGGCGACAACGCCGCGCGCGATCTGACCCCGGCATGGGACGGCGGCCTTTATTGGGCCGGTCAGCTGCGCAGCGCCAAAACTCCCGAGGAACAGGACAGCACCAAGTCGCTGGCGATCTTCTATCTCTCCGTCTGGAGGAATGCCGACTCGGCCGACGTGTTTGCCAAACTCTACGCCAACAGCCTGGGCCGCAAGTACTCGAACCTGAAGCCGGTGGCTGACGATGGCGCCGGGCCCTCTGCCGCTGACGGGTCGGATGAGCAGGTCTTCTCGACCAGCGAAGGACCGGTAGTGATCACCACGCGCGGCAAGATGGTGTTTGTCGCGGAAAGTTTTCCGCTACCCCTGGCCCGCAAGCTGACCAGGCTTATCCTCGACGGCCAGGGAACGGGAGCACTTCGCATGGCGAATCTCAACCAGCAGAACGGAAACCCGGGCCAAACTCAAAGTACCGAGCCGCTGACCGGCGATCTGGTGCGATTCATGCGGGACAGTGGCGTGATGAAAGCTGTGGTGGATGCGGGCATTCGCGCGGCGCGCTGACTTCTTCCGCTTTCGCCGGTGAGGGCGTGAAGGCGGTTATCTGCCGCAATGGCAGATCAACGGACGCAAGAATTGCAACGATTCAGAACGAGAGAACAACCGCAGATTCTTCGCTTACCACTCCCAAACTTGCGCGGCGACGAACGGTTATGACTTTCTTCTTTGGGCCAGCCAGGATGCTTCAATCTCTTCGAGATGCTTGTTTTTCGTTTCCGGGACGAGAAACAGGGTAAACACGGCCTGGGCCAGGCACATCGCCGCCAGAAATCCGAACGTCGGAGCTCTCCCGATGACGTGAAACGCGTAAGGAAACAGGAGGACTACGACCGCGTTGGCCACCCACTGCGTCAACACCGGCACGGACATCGCCTTTCCGCGCACATCGTTGGGGAAGATCTCCGGTACGAGCGTCCAGAAGACCGGCCCGATGCATGCGGCGAAGAACGCCAGGTAGGCCAGGATCAGCGTCAAAACCAGCATTCCCTCGAAGCGGCCGAGCAGGACACTTGCCACGAGCGCCAGCAGGCAGACTGCCATCCCAAGCGAGCCCCATATATAGAGAGGCTTGCGGCCAAACCTGTCAATCATCCAGAGAGAGGCGATGGTGAAGATCAATTCGACGAGACCGACCATCAGGGTGGAGGCCAGCGCCCCTTCGAGCTTCCATCCGGCTGATTGAAAGATGATCGGCGCAAAGTCGATGACGGTATTGATCCCCGAAACATGAATCAGGATGGCAAGCCCGGCGCTGACCGCCAGTGCGCGCCGCACGCCGGGGCGAAGAAGCCGGCTCCAGGTGCGCTCCTCGCTGTGCGCAGTCGCCGCGATTTCGGCCAGCAGCGACTCCGGGCTTTGCGGTCCGCCGATGCGATCGAATACCGCCAGCGCCTCTTTCTTCCTGCCGTGAAGGGCCAGAAACCGCGGTGTCTCCGGCGCCAGCAGCATGAGAAAAAAGAAAACCGCCGACGGCAGCACGCCGGTCAAAAACATCCATCTCCAGTTGTTCGGGCCGGTGGCGCGCAAAAGATAGTTGATCACGTACGAGATGCAAACGCCCGTGATGATTGAAAGCTGATACACGGCCCCAAGACGTCCGCGAATCGAGGCCGGAGCGACTTCGGCTACGTACATGGGCGAAAGCAGCGAGACGGCTCCCACCGCAATGCCGCCCAGGAAGCGCGCGAGCACAAAGAGCGTGAAATTGCCGGCCAGCGCGGTCGCTGTGGAGGTGATGGCGAAGAGAATCGCGACGATAAGAAGCAGCCGCCTGCGGCCGTAGCGGTCGGTGATCCTTCCTGTAACAAAGCTGCCAATCACGCATCCGAAGAGCAAGGAACTGAACGCCCATCCCAGGCTCAGATCGCTGAGGTCGAATTCGCGCGTAATGAACGGGCCGGCGCCGGTAATGATGGCAATGTCGAAACCAAACAGCAGACCACCCAGCGCAGCCGTTGTGGCCAGAAAAGCCACATAGCGCAGATGGATGGGCCTTTCCACATCCGTGCGTTCCTTCACGGCTTGATCCCGGTACACTACGACCCCTTCCCTGGCATGCAGCAGTTTGGCTGAACGATATCAAGTACGAACGGGTTATGTCATCAGAAAGAATCGCCGGAGCCCAGCGCGCGACCTTGCCTGCAGGCGGCGGTCCCCTGACGGAGTTCCTGCGCAAATGAAGCTGCTTCAGCTGCGGAATGAACAACAGATGCCGCGTTTACCGACCGCCGTTGAATTCATGCACGGCATCGAGCATGGCCACAATGTTCTCAATCGGCGTCTTCGCCTGCACGTTATGGATGGAGTTGAAGACAAAGCCACCGCCGGGCGCGAAGATCTCGCACCGCCGCAGAACCTGCTCCCTCACTTCTTCGGGAGTTCCGAAGGGCAAGACCCGCTGCGTGTCCACGCCGCCGCCCCAGAACACGATCCGGTCGCCGAAATTCGCCTTGAGCTGCTCCGGTTCCATCCCCGTTGCCGAGCACTGCACGGGATTGAGGATGTCGATGCCGGCTTCAATGAAGGAAGGCAGAAACTTCGATACCGCGCCGCAGGAATGCTTGAAGACCTTCCACGCCGTGTTCGCGTGAATCCACTCCGTCAGGCGCTTGTAGTAAGGCAGGTACAGGTCCTGGAAGGTTTTCACAGAGCAGAACGCAGAGGTTTGCGTTCCGAAATCCGTACCGCAGAGGAAGACCGCGTCCACATTGTCGCCCAGGGCGGCATGAATCTTCTTCAGATTCTCAATGCCCACCTCGCACTCGCGCTCGAAGATGCTGTGAATGTAGCTTTGCCTGCTCCGCGTTGAGACGTACCACTCCGTGACATCACGAATGCCCCTGGGGTGCTTCAGCATGGGCGCGGGAACGAGCGCAATATCGCCCAGGGCAGTGCCTCCGAAGCCGGCGATGATTCCGCGTCCGGTTTCACCGGCCTCGGCAGTGCAATCCACGAGATGCGCCAGATCCTCATCCGAGATCGGCCCGAACTCCTCGAGGTTGTCTTCAGGGTTGAGCGAGGCTTCGTCGAACGGCGGCTGGCGAACAATGCAGTCGAAGAACTCGCCGCCCGCCGGCATGCGCCCGCTCGGCGGTACGCTGGTGTCGCCGTGGGGGTAAATCAGCGTGTCGCCGTTGGTATCGACAGTGGTGTTGAAGTCGCCGGGCACCAGAACCTCGAGCCCGTTCAAGCGCCACGGCTTCCAGTCCTTCGCGGGAAAACCGAACATCGTGCCGCGGGCGAACACGCCGGTGACATCGACCTTCATCGCATCCAGAAGGTCGCCCTCGACGTGGCCCAGCATCTGGAATGGTTCGTGAACTCGTACCGGACGCTTTTCCAGGCCATAGTAGTCCCTCAATGCCGCCACGCAACTGACATGGATGCCGGTCACGGCCGTGCCGCCGAAGTCGATCGGCACCCGGTCAGGCTGCTGATGATTGAGCGCGGCAACCAGCCGTTCGCGGCTTGCAGCTTTTTCGACTGTCGTATTCAAGTCCCCCGCTCCTTGTCCAGGTCTGGCCAGTACAGGTGCGCCGCCGATCCATTCCGGCGCGATTCCGGACCCATGCGGGCGCAAAAGTGCTCTCCCCGCGCGCCACTCCTGGTCTTGCGATGACGGGCAACTATACGGCCGGTTTAATGGCAAGTCAGTAATCTTCGTCACTCTTGTTTACGCAGGCTACCTCCGGTTCGGAATAACACTCGGCCGGAATGCGAGAAAGAGGGAGACAATCAAGCAATTTACGAGGTAAACTGAACACAACATTAGCGTACAATCCGCTTTTTTGCGCCGGTGCAGGATTTACTTTCTGCGGCTGGAGCATATTGGGTCCGGCCCGCAGCCCTCACGGCTTGCTCCCGGTACATCGATGTGCCGCCTAAGGCCGAATGCGGTGGAGCAGAGATATGGAAATACTGAAGGACCTGTACGATGCCATCCTGAATGGCGACGCCAAGAAGGCGCGTGCTGCAACTGAAGGCGCACTTGCTGCCGGAACCGCGCCCATGGATCTGATCCAGGGCTCCATGGTTCCAGCCATGGATGAAGTTGGCCGCCTCTTTGAGGCCGAAGAATACTTCGTCCCCGAACTCCTGCTCTCCGGCCGCGCCATGAAGAGCGCCATGGAACTCATCAAGCCGTTGCTCTCCGCTTCCGGCCAGAGGATGAGGTTCCGCGTCGTCATCGGCACCGTCAAAGGCGACCTGCACGACATCGGCAAGAATATCGTCGCCTCCATGCTTGAGGGCGGCGGCTTCGAGGTCATCGACCTCGGTACCGACGTTTCGCCCGAGAGCTTCGTCGCCGCGGTCAAGGATCGCGATCCGCAGGTCGTCTGCATGTCGGCTCTGCTGACTGTGACCATGCCGGCCATGAAGCTCACCATCGACGCGCTCCACACCGCCGGTGTTCGCCCCCAGGTCAAGGTGCTCATCGGCGGCGCACCCGTCACCATGCAGTATGCGAAGGAGATTGGCGCCGACGGCTACAGCGAGAACGCGAGCAGCGCGGTCGGGTTGGTCAAGACCTTGCTTGCCGGGGCAGCCTGAGCATGCCGACCCTGACCACGCAGAGCTTCGCAACGCTCGCCATCTCTCAAGTTGACCAGTTACGCTTCGGCACTTGCCCGCGGCCGGTCGCTTGCGGCCTTGGCTTGACCATCGGCGCGGGCACCGTCTTTCCTGAAGTCAACTTCACCCTTCCCCCGCTCACCATCGACGACGCAACCTGGCCTGACATCAAAGCCCACTACGAAGAGATGGCCGAACATATCCTTCGCCGTGCGGTCTCTCTCGGCGTTCCCGGCATCGTCCTCGAGTTCGAGCTCCTCCCGGCCATGACCGAGCGGCCGGAGTGGGGCGCGGAAATCAGTGCCATTCTCAAGCGCCACCTCGTTGCCGCTCACCAGAAGCACAAACTGCCATGCGCGCTTCGCGTCACCCCCACCGACATCCGCGATCAGCAGAAGCCGCCGCTGCTGCGTACCGGCGAACCCTGGTTGAAGCTGCGCCGCTCGCTGGAGCTCTGCGCGGAAGCCGGGGCCGACATCCTCTCCATCGAATCGGTCGGCAGCAAGGAGGTCCACGACCAGGCGCTCATGTTCGGAGACTTTCCGGGCATCGTTCTCGCGCTCGGCATTCTCGCGCCACGCGATATGGCATGGCTGTGGAGAGAGATCGTCACCATCTGCGATCGGTACCCCGGTGTTGTGGCCGGCGCCGACTCGGCCTGCGGCTTCGCCAACACTGCCATGCAGCTCGCCCACCAGAAAATGCTGCCCGAGGTTCTGGCCGCGGTGGTCCGCGCCATGAGCGCCGTGCGCAGCCTCGCCGCCTTCGAGCAGGGCGCCGTGGGTCCCTCGAAAGACTGCGCCTACGAAGGTCCGGTTATCAAGGCCATCACCGGCCGTCCGATTGCGATGGAAGGCAAGTCGGCAAGCTGCGCGCATTTCAGCCCTGTCGGCAACATCGCCGCCGCCATGTGCGACCTTTGGAGCAACGAGTCGGTGCAGAACGTGCGCCTTCTCTCCGGCAGCGCGCCTGAAGCCTTCACTGAACTGCTCGCATACGATTGCCGCCTGATGAACGCGGCATCCGCTCACGGGGGCGCGCTCGCTCTGCGTGACTGGATGACTGCGTCGGACGAATGGCTCAGCCCGCAGGCTGCTGTGCTCTCGCCGGTCGCAACCTTGCGCATCGCCGGCGCTATCGTCGCCGAAGAAACACCTTATCGGCAGACCATCGCCGCTGGCCGCGCAGCGCTCGAAGTCGTCAAGGAAGGCGTCGCCGCTGATAAACTGCATCTTTCGCGCAAAGAACATCAGTGGCTCGATCGCATCGCATCTGCGTTCGAAGAGCTTCCATCAGACGAGCCAGCCCTGATTGCATCGCTTGAAGAACAGTACGGCGGTTTGTACGATAAGGCGAGTTACGGCCTCTGATTTCTTGGGGCAAGAACGACCTGGTGGCTCATAGCTGAAAGCTGTCTTTATGCACCTGAAACTCATCGCCTGCCAGGTCTTCACCCGCGAGCTCGAGCACATTGTCGCCCGCTCGCCGCACGCCGTCGACATCGATCTCATCCCCATGGGTCTTCACTCGCTGGGCGTCGACATGCGCCCGCATCTTCAGAGGCGCATCGACGATGCCGACGCGCTCGACTACGACGCTATCCTTCTGGGCTATGCCCTCTGCGGCCGCGGCACTGAGGGGCTTCGCGCCGGCCGCGCGCAGCTCGTCCTTGCCCGCGCGCATGACTGCATCGGGATTCTCATGGGCAGCCGCCAACGCTACGCCGATTACTTTGCCGGCCACCCCGGCGTCTATTACCGTTCGCCCGGCTGGACCGAATTTCAAACTCCCGATCTCAAGTTGCAGCCCGCCTTCGCCTCACAAAAAGAAGTGATGGGCCCGCAGAACACTCTCGACGAGCTGATCGCAAAATACGGCGAAGATAACGGCCGCTACCTCTTCGAACAGTACTCTGCCTATCGCAGCCATTACTCGGGCCTGACGTATATCTCCACCGGCATCGCAAACGACGCGGCCGACCGCACCCAGGCTCAGGCTGAGGCGGCGAAGCAATCCTGGACCTTCGAAGAGGTCGCCGGCTCGCTGACGCTGCTCGATCGTCTCGTCAATGGCCCATGGGATGAAGCCGACTTTCTCATCGTTCCTCCAGGCTCCCGGATTCGCGCCACTTTGGACGAAGGGATCGTGGGCGCCGAGTGACCGCCGACCGGATGGAGCCCGACCCCGCGCGGCCAGACGACCTCGTCTCCATCCGTCTCGAGCCCCTCGCCGTCGAATTCTCCGTTCCACGCGGGGGCGCCCTGAGTGCCGCTCTGGCTGCTCATGGCGTCGAATTCCCCTGCGGCGGCACAGGTGAGTGCGGCGGCTGCGGTGTGCGCCTGCTCTCGGGCTCGCTCCCTGTCACCGAGCCTGACCGCGCCGGCTTCTCGCCCAGCCAGCTTGCCGAGGGCTGGCGTCTTGCGTGCCAGGCGCGCGCCCAGTCGAACCTGGTGCTCGAATGCGGCCAGTGGCACATGGAAGTTTTGGCCGACGAAACGGTTTCCTCCCCACAGAACAACTCCAAAACCAGAAAGAAAATTGCCATCGATCTCGGCACCACCACCATCGCCGCGCAACTCGTCGAACCCGCGACTGGCTCGGTGCTGGCCGTCGAAACGGCGCTGAACCCCCAGGCCGCCTTCGGCTCCGACGTGATGAGCCGCATCCGCGCCGCGCTCGATGGCAACGACCTCACCACCCCAATCCGCGCCGCGCTAGGGGTACTCGTCACGCGCCTTGCCGGCGGCCATCGCGAAGAGGTCTCCGAAGTGGCCGTCGTGGGCAATACCGTAATGCATCATCTCTTTTGCGGCCTTTCGGTCGAGCCGCTCTCCCACGTCCCCTTCGCATCGCCGCACCTCGGCGAGCAGCGGTTCACCCCGCGCGATCTCTCCTGGAACCTGCCTGACGCCTGCGTGATTCGCTTCGTTCGCTGCATCGGCGGCTTCGTCGGGTCCGACATTCTCACCGGCATCGTCGCCAGCGGAATGGGCGACAGCGCTCGTCTGGCCGCCCTGGTCGACCTCGGCACCAACGGCGAAATCGCCATCGGCAATCGCGACGGAATCGTCTGTGCAAGCACGGCAGCGGGTCCGGCATTCGAAGCCGGCGCCATCCGCATGGGCATGCGCGCGGTCACGGGCGCTATCTCGTATGTCGCGCTTGATCGAAACGCGCTCCGAGTCACCGTCATAGGCGATGTGCCGCCGCGCGGCATCTGCGGCAGCGGCCTCGTCGACGCGGTCGCCGCGGGCCTGACCGCCGGCGCCATCGTCGCTTCAGGCCGCGTCGCCGACGGCACTAAACTGTTTCCCATTGCGCCGCCCGTCGTTCTCCACCAATCCGACATTCGCGAGCTGCAGCTGGCCAAGGGCGCCATTGCCGCCGGATTCCGCCTGCTCCTCTCGCGTCTTGGCGCGACGGCACGCGACCTCAGCGCAATCCATCTCGCGGGCGCATTCGGCAATTACGTACAGATCCACTCGGCGTTGCGCATCGGCCTGCTCGATGCACCGCGCTCCATCATCCATGCCGCCGGCAACACCGCGTTGCGCGGCGCAAAGATGCTTCTCCTCGCCGATCGCGAGCCGCAGCTCCCGGCCATCGAGCATGTCAGCCTTGCCGCCGACCCGGCCTTCCAGGACGAGTTTGCGGGCTCCATGGCATTCCCCGATGTTTCCTGACAGGACTTGTGGACCCCAGAGCAGGAGGCTAACCTCAAACAGGATCACGCTCAACAACGCGCCTCGTCGCAGAAAAGTCTGTGCGCCGGCTCATGCCGGGCAGGCCGATGATCGAGGTTGAGAAAGAAGGCCGCAATGATTCGGAGATCGCAAGCACCATCCGGATTGCCCGTTGGCATCGTGGCTCGTTCCATTCTGCTGGCGGTGATCCTGGGAGCGGTTCTGCCCGCCACGTTCGCTTCAACCCCGTCCCGGCCCTGCATCGAGGCGGACCGCTGGCTCGAAATTGACTTGTACTGGTTCAAGCAACACGACCAGGCCGCCAGCGTGGGCGAATTCTGGAACCGCTTCCATCCGCTTTTCGCCGATCTCTGTGGCTACCGCGGCGTGATCCTCAACGTGGGTTGGACCGTGGGGCCGATCATGGAGTGGTCGGGCCATCTGGACCAGCGCATCTCGCTGCCCACCGGAAGCGGCGAGAGCGAATGGGTGGACGAGCATGAGATGTTGAAAGGCACCACGGCCGAACGCGAAAAGCTCTTCGACGAGCGATTCGCCAGCCCGACAGTGGCCAAGCGCCACGGCTACGATCCGTGGACCTACGGCGACCTGAAACAGCTCGCCGGCGCGCTCAAGGCTGAGGCCGCCCGCGTGGGGGTTCGCGATTTCAAGGTCGGCATTCTCAACTACGCGTGGACCGACGCGTATGGCGAAGAAGCTCCCTGGGTGAAGCGCCATCCCGAGGCCTTCACAAAGCCGGCGCCTCCCGAAGGCTCCAACTTTGACGCAGGCCGTTACTTCGACCCCGGCGCGCTGCTGCACGCTGACGCCGCTCAGCTCGGCGGGCTGCCCGCCGGCATACCGGAAGGCATGCCCGTCCACAAGGCATACGCCGCACAGTGGGGCAGTCTTTCCCATGCGCTCGGCCTCGATGCAGTCATGCTCCGCGACTCGTTTGGCATGCCCGTTCCTTATCGGCGCGCCGGCCCCTGGGGACCGGTCGCCCCCAGCCCCGATCTCATCCACAATGCCACCGCCAACCTCGCGGCCCTGGTGCGCGAAACCAAGCAGGCTAATCCCTCGGCTCTCGTAATGATGTACTCCAACGGAGCTTGCGCCATCTCCGACTGGCGCTCCAACGGGCTCGATCTCGAATCGGTCGCGCGGCAGGGTTACCTCGATATCTGGGTCGACCAGACCTGGGCCGGAGCCTGGAACGAGGTCGGTGTCCGCGACCATGCCTTCTGGAACGCTCCCACAAAGGGCTGGACCTATCAGCTCGCTTACATGCTCACCCACGCTGCTGTTCTTGCCGATACCAAGGTGCGTCATTATCCGCTGGTGGAAACATTCGACGCGTGGGAGAGCTGGGACGTGATTCATACCGCGCCCGAGAAGCTGCGCTGGGGCATCTGGGCCTATTCGCATGCCGCGGTCAAGACTCCGCAGGGTTTGAAGTTTCCCGTGGGAACCTACATCTCGTGGGCCAACCAGGGCGAACGTCTGCTGAGCGGGAAGGATGTCGATTTTCTGGCGACGAATATCAACGCGGCGGTTTCCGATGCCCGGCAAACCACCGACGTGATGGGACCAACGCTCGTCTACAATCGCGCTGCGATGCAGGACCAGGCCGAGCATGCATCGCCCGACCGCGAGATCAACGAATGGATCGACGAACAGTTGGGCTCGCTGATCAAGTGGCCGGTCCCGATTCTTTCGTCCACGCGAATGGAGTGGCTGCCGCAGGTCCGCTCCGACTTATTCGTCGTACAAACGCCCGTCGATCTTTCGCAATCGGAACAGGCGGCCGTCGCGAAGATCATCGACGCCGGGCAGCCCGTCGCGTTTGTGGGCAGCGCTGCCGGCGGCCTCGACCCGGGCCTGGCGCAACTTGCCGGCCTGCATGGAGACTTCGCGCCGATGCCGGTCAAAGTTACGCCTTGCCGGGCAACGAGTCGTGCGGCCGAGTTCGCGGCGAACTCCGAGAGTTCCTTTGATTCCTTTTGCTATCCCCAGCGCGTCGCGGCATCGCAACCGGCGCGCGTGGTTTACGAGGTCGACGGAACGCCGGAGCTCACGCTCGATACCACCGGCGGTAAGCGGGTCGCATTCTGGAACCCGCCCGACATGCGCTCCGCCGAAGAGCACCCGCTCTCGTGGATCTGGCAGAACACGGGAACGCCCTACGCGCTCGCCGCGGGCGTGATGAACGACATGCTCAAAAACCGGGCCTGCCTGCACGCCAAACAGATCGACTTGCAGCAAACGGTGAACGTGGGAGCCTGGCGCATCCGCTCCGGGCAGGTCCACATTCTTGCCGCCAACCTGGAAGAGGGCCTGCGCGACGACGCCGATCTGTCGCGCCACACCGTGCTGCAGATTCCGGCAAGCTGGGGCGTAGTGCAATGGAAAGATCTGTGGAGCGGCCGCGCCGCCGGCGGCAACGGCTCTACACTTCTCATCGATCTGCCGCAGGCGTCGTCGGTGCTGCTCGAATCGTCGAAGTAAGGGAACGGCGAGTAGCGTGCCGTTTGTGGATCGAGGAAAGGCCATCTCTGCAGATGGCCATGCACATCCATTTTGCGCATCATCAGGCCAGAGACGCCTCTCGAAACGAAGCGGCTCGGGTCACATAAAAGGGGTCACTTGCTGCCGAATTATAGGCTTGTCCAGCGACAAGCCGACAACCAGGGCGGTCTTTGCGCACGAATTCACCCCGGTTAAGCGAAAAAGGCTGCGCCGGCCACGGCTGTGAACATGGGCACGGGTCGCGGAAGCGACAGGTTCAAAAATCAGACACAGTTGTGCGAGTAATAACAAGCTGGAAAATGGTTGAAAATCATCCAGACGGGCCACCACATCGCAAGGGGCGCTCCTACGATCACCCACAGCCCGCGTATTCGAAAGCGCCAAAGACAGAATGCGAACAGCGCGATCCAGACGACGGCTAACGGGACACTGACTGTAATCATCTCGTGGTAGTCGAGCGGCATTTGGCGGGCCGGAATCATGTGGCCTAGAAATGCCACAAGCAATGACGCGGCGCAGGTGATCCAATATCGCATTTCTTCGCTCAAGGAAACTGGGGCTTTGTGGATAAGTCTACCTTGCGATACCCGCCAGTTGTTACCTACGAATCGCCAACAACTTTGAAAACCGTATGGCTTGCCCTTTTTACCGCGATTTTCGTCGCAAGAGTGTACGCAATAAGCCCCTCGACCGCATTAAGCGTAAATGCCTGCCTAAACGCAAGATTTCAGCCGGAAATGGCCGTCCTGATGGACGCTCACCGGCTTTCCCTTGGTGGCGCGAAAATCGATCTTGAGGCCGAGCAGGCGATCCGTCGCGCGAGCGAGATCGGCCGTGGTGGCGTGTGGCTGAATCTCTCGAACGCGCTGCATCAGCAGCTAAAATGATCCCATCCACGGGAGCGCAAAATGAGCATCATCGGAGAGGGTCTAGAAATTCTCGGTCTCATCGACAAGGCCAAGAACGCCGACATTTACGGGCAGCTTGGCGACTATATTGACAAGATCCGCGCGCAACAGATCGAGAACGACCAGCTTCACACGGAAATACGAGACCTCAAAG
>Ga0335069_10002651_pt1 | contig 27391 bp, 23 predicted proteins | sample Lox_Sample_11_FD_206714 | JGI IMG/M metagenome (GOLD analysis project Ga0335069, IMG submission 206714) | Soil microbial communities from Loxahatchee National Wildlife Refuge, Florida, United States - Lox_Sample_1.1 | ecosystem: Environmental > Terrestrial > Soil > Wetlands | place: USA...
CTGCTGCTCGACTGCAGCCTCGTTACAAAACACCAGTTCGGGAAGAACATTGCCCAGTTCGAAAGAGCTTATCACTGCAGCCAGCACGATCACCTGATCGACATCGAATCAGGCAAGGTAATCGAGTTTTGCGATCCCCGGATAAATGAAATAATCAAGACAGCCAGCGAATTGCACGGATTTGTACCGCAGTATCACTCTCTGTACATTTATGGTTCAATCAAGGGATCAAAGAGCTGAATAAGAAACCTGGGGCAAGCCTGTTTGTCCCGAATCTGTTCAGATCAAACGGCCACCCGTTAAAATTTTATTACAAAATCGACATATATCGGGAACCCGATGGGAAACTGTTTTGCTATTTCCTTATTATTTACCAGAGCCAGGTCCACTGCAATCTTTTCTCCCATAAATCTCACGCCATATGTAAATATTGAATAGTCGGCATGTTCCGGGAATATCCAGTTTTCGGTGACAAGTCCTATCCGCCTGGAAACTCTTGTCATTCCGCTTATCGTCACGATTGGCTTTTTAGCCCAGTCGCCATCCAGATAACCCCATCCGATACCTGCTGTCAGGTTGTTATTTGTGTTTCCGTAAGTTGCCGTAAAATAACCCAGGCCAAGGCCGCCAAAATCGCCCAATGATTTGGTCGAATTAATATAAAGTACCCCGCCTCCCAGCCAGAATGATTTTCCCACTTCGAATCCCACCTTGGGAATAAGCATGAAAATCGGTTGACCATGTAAAGTAGAGTACAATTCGATACCACCACCCATGCTTAACCAGTCAGTTATTCCATAACTTACCGTATTTGCCGCAAGATCAACATTCTGATAATAACCATCACCCTTTTTCAGCTGGATACCCGGACTAATAAAATACCTCGAATAGTTTGGGTTCGGGAACCAGTATTTACCGTTTTTCAGGTTTTCTGAACTTAAAAGAACCTTTGATTTGATCTGGTTCTTTTTAATTGAAACTGTTCCGATATTATCAGCAATAAGGGTAATTTCCGTATCTGTCTCAGAAGAAATCACACCTTGCATCGTAGTGCCGTCAACAAGAGTAATCAAATATTTATTAACCTGATTCTGGGCTTTTTTTTCCTGAGAAAAAGTTGTCTCCTGTCCTAGTATCAGAATCAGGAAAATAACAAAAATGTAAATAAAGCTTAACTTTTTCATTTTGGGGATTTTTAGTTATTTTCCATTATATACCAAATTTACCAATTTCCACATTAATTTTAAAATAAATCTGGATTATCATGGCGTTACAGATTTTCAATATAATATGGTCAGTCTATCTTTTTAATTGGTTGATCGCGGGAAAGGAAAAGAATTTTATTTTTGTACCTTCATACGCATTTTTAAATCAAGGATTAAAATATATATGAAGGTTGATATTCTGTTAGGTTTGCAGTGGGGTGATGAAGGGAAAGGGAAAATAGTTGATGCTCTAAGCCCTGATTATGATGTGATAGCCAGGTTCCAGGGGGGCCCCAATGCAGGTCATTCACTGGAATTCAATAATATCAAACATGTTCTGCACCTCATACCGTCAGGTATATTCCATCCCGATAAGCTCAATATTATCGGAAGCGGGGTTGTTCTTGACCCTGCAGTTTTTATGAAAGAGGTCGGGGAGCTTGGCATTCCCCTTGATGAAGTAAGGAAGCGGCTCGTTATTTCAAAGAAGACACATCTGATTCTTCCTGGTCACAGGATACTTGATGCTGCACAGGAGTATTCCAAGGGCACGTCAAAGATAGGTTCAACACTCAAGGGGATCGGGCCGGCATATACCGACAAAACCGGTCGCAATGGCATAAGGGTCGGCGATATTCTGAAGGATAACTTCAGGGATTTATATGGCAGGGCTCTTGAACAGCATCTTAAGATTGTGAAACTCTACAATTACGAATTCAACCTTGCGGACTTTGAAATAGGGTGGTTCGAAGGTATTGAAATGCTCCGCAGCTTTTCGCTTGTCAACAGCGAATACCTTGTACACGGGCTTATCGGCGCGAATAAGAAGATTCTGGCAGAGGGCGCCCAGGGGACAATGCTTGACCTCGATTTCGGCTCCTACCCTTTCGTCACATCTTCCAACACTGTCAGTGCCGGAGCCTGCACTGGCCTGGGAATATCGCCGGGCCAGGTTGGCGAGGTTTACGGTATATTCAAGGCATATTGCACGCGCGTCGGAAGCGGGCCTTTCCCCACAGAGTTAAATAACGAAACCGGGGAGATGCTCAGGAAGAAAGGCGCTGAATTCGGTGCCACAACAGGCAGGCCAAGACGTTGCGGATGGCTTGACCTGCCGGCGCTGAGATACTCAATAATGATCAACGGAGTGACCAGGCTTCTGATGACAAAGGCAGACGTTCTTTCGGGATTCGGAAAAATAAAGATCTGCACTTCCTACAGGGTGAACGGCGAGCTTACCACAGAACTTCCTTTCGAACACGATGCCCTTATCGAACCCGTCTTTACGGAAATGGAGGGCTGGTCGGAAAACATTGCAGATACAAGGTCATTCGGGGATCTCCCCGGTTCGCTAAAACGGTTCGTGCAATTTATTGAGATCGAAACCGGTGTACCGGTTACAATGGTATCGGTAGGTCCCGACAGGAATGAGTCTATCGTGAGATAGTCTTACCTCCAGTTACTGGCTTTCACCTTTAAGAACATAAATCCAGGCGTCAATTACCACATTATCCTGGAATTCCTTCAGGCGGTTAACTGCTGTCCTGAAGCTTTCATGCGCCTCTGCAGAAACCATCTGGAATTTCGTCCCTTCTAACGGCATAATCCTTGTTTTGTAACCTTTGGCGGCAAAATCAGCTGCATACTTCGTTGCATATTCAGGCGTGATGAAGCTTCCTATGATAATATTGAACTTGTTCTTCAGGTTCCATTCTGCCTGTGCCTTCTTCAACGAATCCTTCCGTGCATTCTCGATTGCAAGAAGCCGTTCCTGGGCCTTTCTAACCGAATCAATAACCCTGATACTGTCCTGGCGTGCTTTCCAGGCTATCATTGTATCAGCTTTGTGCCCGAAAATACCCTTCGACTTAAGCCATTTGCATGAAGGTGACAGGACCAGAAGGATTACCACGATAAAGCCAGCTACATACTTCATATTTAATGATTTAGTTTCAGAATTGAATTACCTCGAAAATTACCTCTGAATCAAATATACGATTTTTTGAATAGTACTGCAAATGATATATATAACCTCTGACGTTCATTCATTTTCACCGGAATTTGTATCTTGTGTCTGTATTAAATAAACCAAACCCCCGAATACCTGACATGAAATCATTAATTCAGCTTTTTGAAGAGTGCACTGAGAAGTTCAGTAATAATATTTACATGTGGGAAAAACCGCAGGATAAATATGAAGGGACCACGTACAGCGAAGCAAGGAAGCAGGTACACGAATTTGCAGCAGGCCTATACACGATGGGAATTAAGAAAGGCGATAAGCTGTGCCTGATTGCAGAAGGAAGGAATAACTGGGTAATTGGCGAACTGGGAATACTCTACATTGGTGCGGTAAATGTTCCTCTGTCGACGAAGCTCAACGGCGAGGAGATCAAATTCAGGATCAAACATTCTGAATCGAGAATGGTTCTCACAAGTTCTGCACAGTCGCCAAAAATCAAAGAGATAATCAAAGATTGTCCCCTCCTTGAAAAGATCATACATTTCGATACCCAGGAGGAATACCAGTCGAACGAGATTCACTTCAACGAGATCAGGAAGCTTGGCAAGGAATGGCTTGAAAACCCTTCAAATTCTTCCGCATTCGAAACACTGTATAAAAGCATTACACCTTCCGATTTTGCCAATATCTGTTACACATCAGGCACGACTGCTGATCCAAAGGGAATTATCCTGACTCACGGCAATTATGTATCAAATGTTTACCAGGCATACAGCCTTATCGACATTCCACCATTTTACAAAACACTTCTGTATCTTCCCTGGGATCACTCATTTGCACATACCTGCGGGCTATATGCCTTCATGGGCAAAGGTGCAAGCATAGCATCGGTAAAGATTGGCAGGACACCTATAGAGAGCCTCAGGAACCTGCCTGTCTGCCTTAAGGAGATAAAACCCAACATGCTTATGAGCGTTCCCGCTATTGCAAAAAATTTCAGAAAAAACATTGAAAAGGGAATCAAGGAAAAAGGCAGGTTTACCGAAATCCTTTTTAACCATGCCCTTAAAATGGCATATTCTTACAACAAGGAAGGCTGGAACAAGGGGAAGGGTCTGCAGAAGCTGAAAAAGCCGCTGATAAGGCTTTATGATAAAATTTTATTCAGTAAGATCAGGGAGTTTTTCGGAGGAGAACTTGATTATTTCATCGGAGGCGGCGCTCTCCTTGAAATTGAGCTGCAGCGATTCTTTTATGCAATAGGCATCCCGATGTACCAGGGGTATGGACTCACGGAGGCTTCCCCGGTAATCTCATCCAATTCAATGAACAGGCACAGGCTCGGATCATCGGGCCAGATTGTAAACAATATGGACCTCAGGATATGTGATGATGACGGCAAGGAGCTGCCTCCCGGAGAGAAGGGCGAGATCGTTATCAGGGGTGGTAATGTAATGCATGGCTACTGGAAGAACGATAAGGCAACAGCAGAAACTATAAAGGACGGGTGGCTGTATACGGGTGACATGGGATATGTTTCTGAAGATGGTTTCCTGTATGTGCTGGGAAGGTTTAAAAGCCTTCTCATTGCCGATGATGGAGAAAAATTCAGTCCTGAAGGCATCGAAGAAGCCATCACTGAACAATCGAAATATATCGATCAGTGCATGCTTTACAATAACCAGAAACCATATACTGTCGCACTCGTGGTACCGAACCAGCATTCACTGAAGCTTTACCTTGAAGAGAACGGGCTGACCGCAGATTCGGAGGATGGCAAGAGGGCTATGCTCATGCTTCTCGAATCGGAGGTCAATGAGTACAGGACAGGCGGCAGGTTCGGGCACATGTTCCCACAGAGGTGGCTGCCTGTGGCAATTGCAGCTCTCGAGCAGGGCTGGAACGAGGACAATGGCCTTATGAACTCGATGCTTAAGCTTGTGAGGGGAAAGATCATAGACAAATACCAGGAGCTGATAGATTACCTTTACACTCCTGAAGCCAAGATAATCACTAATGAAAGAAACCTCGAAGAGGTTGAAAAGATGAAACTTGGATAATAGGATAGCTGCAGTGCATTGAGAATTCATTGCAGTTATACCGGTTTCGTTCTAAATAATCAGCCGGCTCTTGAACGGCAGGAATGTCATAAAATCGGCATGATGAACAATATACGCCTCAGTCGTTCTTTTTACGAGGTCACCCTCGTGGGCATGTACAGCTATTATATGACATACCTCAGGGGGTACTCCGCATTCCTCAGCAAGTGAAACGCCTGAAAAGGGATGACGAAGATATTGCCCGTATTTACCCTGCACGGCCCTGCCGTTTGCGTCAAGCTCATACTCGAGCAGCTTGCCGACATCAGCAAGGATAGCACCGGATATCACAACATCCATGTTAACGGGAAGATCAGTTCCAAAAAAATGGTTCATCTTCCCGCCGCACTCTTTTGCAAGGTGAACAACGCATCTTTTATGAGCCATGAAGCTCACCTTCAGATCAGGCCCGCATAGCAGTGTAAAAGGAATTTTTTCAAGATCCTCAGGCTTTAGCACTGAGCGTGAGAGACCGAGCTCCCATGTCATTGCCGTTTTTTCCCTCAGTTCCGGGTCCTTTATCCACTCCAGCTCCGGCCAGAGCTTCCTGATCATGTCAGTCATGGTTCGAAGTTTTAAAGTTTTGCAATAATGGCATCGGTCATCTTCACTGTCGAAGCAGCTCCGTTCTTAATAACATCCGGGCTGCCTGTCATCTTCATCATATCATATGTTCTTACCCTGCCCTCCTCGATAACACCGGCAATGGCCTTTCTTATCCTTGATGAAATTGCAGTTTCACCAATGTAATCAAGCATCATGCAGGCCGATTCAATCATGGCAATCGGGTTAACGATTGGAACTTCGTATCCTGCATACTTTGGTGCCGACCCGTGAGTTGGTTCGAATACGGCGATCCCGTCGGCTGAAAACTGAGCACTGCAGGCAAAACCAAGCCCTCCGATCAGCCCTGCAAAAGCGTCAGAAGCGATATCCCCAAACATGTTGCCGGCCACAATCACTCCATAGTCTTCCGGGTTTTTTGTGAGCCACATCATCTGCGCGTCAATATTGGTGTTCCACAGCTCTATCCCGGAATATGATTGTTTCTGAATTTCTCTTGCAAGCTTCCACATCAGACCCGAGGTCTCCCGGATCACGTTTGGCTTTTCACAAACTGTAACAGATTTATAGCCATATTTCTTTGCATGCTCAAAGGCGGCAATGATAATTCTCTCTGTTGCTTTCCTGGTGAAGATCCTTGTCGAGACTGAAAGTTCCTCCTTCGGAACATTTCCAAAGTTCTCGACAAATTTCTTATGTGTCCTGAGTGCCTGGTAAACCGGTTCGGGAGGATTTGTCCATTCAACGCCGGAATAAAGTCCTTCTGTATTTTGCCTGAATATCACGACATCTACCAAAGGTTCTTCGATGCTGTTTCCCTTTCCCCTGCGAACAAAATTCAGGGGGTTTCCCTTGTAGGATTTGCAGGGTCGTACGCAGATGTCGAGGTCAAAATGCTGGCGAAGCCCGACAATAGGACTTGAATAGGTAAATCCCTTCCCCTGGAGTGCAGGATCCAGTTCGGCTTTTGCCTCCTCATTGGGCTTTGAGGTTATGGCGCCGAATAGACCGATTTTATGTTTGACTATCAGATCGAGGGTCCTTGAGGGAAGCGGGTTACCTTCTTTTTTCCAGAACTCCCAGCCTATGTCCCCGTATGCGTATTCCGCCTCAAAACCGGCTGCATCAAGAACTCTCACAGCCTGTTCCAGAACGATTTTTCCTATACCGTCACCCGGCAGGGCGACAATGGTCCGTTTTGACATAACTTTTACCTTTTTAATTACCGTTACGGGTAAATTTAAACATTTTTTAACAGCCTGTTTGTGAGAAATATTATTTTCCGACACTTTCCTGAGATCGTTTTATTTGTACTTTTACGGCCTAATTATTGAGTGATCATATTAGGATGAACAGTTTATATAATCTAGGACCTGAACCGATCTGGAGATATTTTGAGGAGATTTGCGAAATCCCGCGATTATCTAAGAATGAAGACAAAATAAGGAAATATCTTATTGAATTTGCTGCGAGGCACAGGCTTGAATCAAAAGAAGATGAGGTTGGTAACATACTGATAATAAAACCTGCCAGCAGGGGTTTTGAGAATAAGAAACCCATTGTCCTCCAGAGCCATATGGATATGGTAGGCGAGAAAAATGCCGATAACCCCCACAACTGGCTGGAGGACCCTATTGTTCCATATATCAGGGAAGAATGGGTGGCCGCAAGGGGTACCACCCTGGGTGCCGATGATGGCATTGGTATTGCTGTACAGCTTGCACTTCTGTCGGACAGTGAAATCAGGACAGGAAGGATCGAATGCCTTTTTACCGTTGATGAGGAGTCAGGGATGACAGGAGCCATAAACCTTAAACCGGATTTTTTCACGGGTAGGATACTGATCAACCTCGATTCAGAGGACGAGGGCATTTTATTTATTGGTTGTGCAGGAGGCATGGATACCCTGATAACTATGGATTATCTTCCCGTAAAGGTTCCCGAAGGTTTTGAAGCCTTCGACATTTCGGTGACAGGCCTGCATGGTGGTCATTCGGGTGATGAGATTCATAAGGGATACGCAAATTCTGTCAAGATAATGACTAGGCTGCTTTCGAGCCTGTCGACCCAGTACGAAGCATTGGTTTCAAGGTTCGACGGTGGCAACCTCAGGAATGCAATACCACGGGAGGCCTTTGCAACAATTTACGCGAATCCTTTCTTTTCAATCGAGATTCAAAAGTCAGTTTCGGAATTCTCCAGGACCATGAAGGATGAATACGGAACACTTGAACCCGAAATGAAAATAAGTATAAGACAGGGGACCCTTCATGGGAATGCAATGGACAAAGAGAGCCAGAACAGGCTTCTCAGCGCCCTTACAGCCTGCCCACACGGTGTTGTCAGCTGGTCGAAGGAAATGGAGAACCTTGTAGAGACATCTTCAAATCTCGCATCGGTTAAGTTCATTGAGGATAATAAGATCAGGATCATCACCACCCAGAGGAGCTCAATCGAATCGTCAAAGCATGACATTTCATCTACAGTCGAAGCATGCTTCAGGCTGGCTGGTGCAGAGGTTCAGATGACCGACGGGTACCCAGGATGGAAACCTAATATCACCTCTGAGATTCTCAGGGTTACCAGGGAATCATACAAGAGGCTGTTCGGCAAGGAGCCACTTGTAAGGGCGATACACGCGGGACTTGAATGCGGTCTCATTTACGAGAAGGACAGGAATATGGATATGATCTCTTTCGGCCCAACAATAAGAGGTGCACATACTCCCGAGGAGATGATCAGCATCGAAACGGTAAGAATGTTCTGGGATCTCCTCCTTGATGTAATTGCCAATATTCCAGAGGAGAAGGCAAATCAGAACTGATCGCTACTCGTAAGGAAGAAATTCTTCCTTACCTGCTCCGCAGACCGGGCAGATGTAATCTTCAGGGAGATCCGTAAACCGAACTCCGGGGTCTATTCCCCCGGCAGGATCACCTTCTTCCGGATCGTAAATAAAGCCGCAGATAACACACCTGTATTTTTCCATCTGTCTACTTTTGTTTCAGTTTTCTGACACTGTCAATTACTGTCCCGTCAACCCATTTTATTGCAGCAACAATCTTGTCCTCGAATTCAGCTTTCCTCGGCTTGCCACATATTCTCTCAGCCTCATCCTTCAGCTCCCTGATGCTCTTCAAGGGCAGCCCTTTACCTTTAACGCTGTCGATCAGGTCCTGCCTCCCCGGATTTATCGCAATGCCCCTTTCGGTTATTATCACATCGATAAGCTCGCCGGGCCCGCACAATGTTGTTACTTCATCAACGATAACAGGTATCCTGTCGCGGAACAAGGGAACGGGAAGAATAACATTCCGTGCATGAAGGCAGTTTTGCCAGCCGCCTATCCCGTGCAAAAGATATCCGTCCGAGTGAGTAACAACGTTCCCGTTGAAATTCAGGTCGATCTCCGTTGCACCAAGAATCATTATATCCATCATGCTCGTGAGGTTGCCCTTCGAATGGTAATTATAAGCATTGAAAACGGGGTAAGGAATATGCCGGGGGTTCTTTACAATCGAATTGACCGAATCGAGATCAAATGCCTGTGCATCCAGAATGTATCCCATCTGCCCTTCCTCGAGCATCTTTACCATATATTTTGTACTTCCCCCGAAACCAAATCTCGATTTCCATCCCTTCTTCCTGAATATTTCATGTATAAAAACTGCGATGGCCAGCGATGTTCCTCCTGCACCGGCCTGAATAGCCACACCGTCCCTCAAAATTCCCGATTTTTCGAGGAATGATGCAGTCAGTTCAGCTATCAGGAGCCTGTCGGGACTCTTTGTGATCTGGGTGGTTCCTGAAACTATTTTTTCAGGTATTCCAATTTTGTCAACCACAACAACATAGTCGACATAGTTTCCTTCTATTTCCATCGGGAAGCAGGGAAGATCGACAAGGTTATCGGTAACCACTATGACCTTGTCGGCGTACATGCAGTCGGCTTTTGCATATCCAAGGACGCCACATGCTGAGCTGCCTCCAGTTCCTTTTGCATTTCCAAAACAGTCAGCCGAAGGAGCTACCATTACCGCGATATCAATCTTTACCTCCCCGTCGAGGATGGCCTGAACCCGGCCGCCATGCGACCGCAGAACCGCCGTGCCTTTCATCCTACCTTCGGAAACATATCTTCCAAGCGGGCCGTTCATGCTGCCTTCAATCCTGTTGATCGTTCCATCATCCAGGAATTTTATTATCGGGTCGTTGCACGGGAACGATGCTGAGGGAAACCAGACCAGGTCCTTAACACCCCGTGCCGAAGCTATTTCAAAAATCCTGTTGCTGATAAGATCCCCGTCGCGGAGGTGGTGATGGGTCGAGATTACCATCCCGTCGCTGAGACCGCACCTGGTGAGAGCCTCTTCGAGCGAGGAAACCAGCTTATTGCCATCGGCAGGGTAGTCCGCACAGGTTGGAACAGGAGGTGCATGCCTCTGACCGGCAGGTCTGTGTGCACCAACTCCCTGGAAGGGAACGGCTGCTTTTCCGTTTATCTCCACCGGTACGCTTCTTCCGGCTGCATTTATCACGGTCTTTTCCGACATATCACGCGGTTTTATGATTTAATGATCTTCACCGGCAGCTTCAGCACGCCAGTTATCACCCAGCATGCCCAGCTTAACTGCAAGGTTTATTGTCCTTAGTGCCCTGTTAACAACAGGCTGGTCAATCATCTTGCTGCCAAGTGCAACGACTCCCAGTCCTTTTCCTGAAGCCTCCTCGAAGGCCAGGACAATTTTTGAAGCTTTTCCGATCTCTTCCTGTGAGGGGCTGAATCCTTCCCTGATGACTGCAATCTGCCTTGGATGGATACAACCCATACCTTCAAATCCAAGGGCTTTTGACTCCTGGACATTCCTTCTCAAACCATCGTTATCCGCAACATCCGAGTAAACTGAATCGATAGGCTGGATCCTGGCTGCTTTGGCCGCGTTTACGATCCTGGTCCTCGCGTATAATGATTCGCGCCCTTCGGAGGTTCTCTGAACGCCGATGTCCGAAGTGTAATCCTCAAGACCGATGGCAACAGCAACGACATCATGGCTGCTTGTTATTATTTCATAGCAGCTTTCAACACCTTTTGCACTTTCAATTATTGGCATAAGCCAGACAGGATTCTTCTGTTTTGATGATTTCCGCAGAGAACTTATCTCCTCCACAACAGCCTTGATCTCCTCTCCGCTTTCACACTTGGGCACCAGGATAAGGTTTACATTGTGAGGGATAACATACTTCAGGTCTTCAATTCCTTTTATCCCCTGGTTGATCCTCACCATCCTTTCGGCACCGCAAAAATCTACCTGGCGAAGGGCGTTCCTTACAAGGATCCTCGCTTCATCCTTCCTTTCAGGAGCGACCGAATCTTCAAGATCAAGGATGATTCCGTCAGCAGAATGAAGACCTGCATTTATCATGAGGCTTGGATTATTCCCGGGAAGATAGAGCCGGGAAAACCTGAACCTCTCTTTTTCGGTGCCATAATCAGGTAATTGTTTTTCGGGCAGGTACTGAATCTCTGACCCTGTGAGCCGGGCTATTGCGGCCTCAAGCCTGGCTGCAATGACAAATGGCAATGCGCCTGAGTCACTGACCTGCAACGTGGCGTTCTTTATTTTAAAATGCTCAAGAATTTCAAGGCATTCCGAGGTAATTGAATCGCAGTACAGGGCCTTAACCTTTGATTTAAGGTCTATTGAAATCCCGCCCGAGCTCTTTATTTCAAGCGTGATTTCACAGTCTGACCTCACCTTGGGCCCTGCATTACCGGTAGTTGTGATTTTATCCATCTGGTTTCAGGTTATCATCAGGATCGGACCTCAATGCTATCCTCGCAAAACTCTGTCAGCACACCGAATGTTGATTTCGGGTGCAGAAAAGCAATTTTTTTCCCGTCAGCTCCTTTTCTCGGAGCATTGTCTATAAGGTTGATCCCTTTTTCATTTACTTCATGCAACGCATCACCGACAGAGTCGACCGCGAAGGCGATATGGTGGACACCCTCTCCCCTCTTCTCAATGAATTTGGCAACAGGACTGGCAGCGTCGGTTGCCTCTAACAGTTCAATCTTGGTTTGCCCAATCATAAGAAAAGCAGTCTTTACTTTTTGGTCCGGAACCTCTTCAGTCTTGTAGCACTTCAATCCGAGTATCTCTTCGTAATACCTTATCGATTCAGAAAGATTGCTTACAGCTATTCCAATATGTTCAATATGCGTCGTTTTCATAATCTAAATTTCTGAAAAATAATCGGATTAAAATATGATTTTGTGCAGAGTCTCAGAAAGGAAAGTCGTCAGGCTTTTTAAGATCGGTCCGGGTATTTACTGGTTTTTTAGCAGCCTTGTGCACAGGATTGCCATTAATAAAGATTGCCTTATAAGGTGTTGTGGGGCATGCATTTTCGCAATGGCCGCATCCGATACATATCTCGTCGTTTGTTTCGGGGATGACCAGGTGCCCCATGAATGGGATCATGTGAACTGCTTTAGTCGGGCAGGCTTCCGAACAGGCGCCGCAGGCAGTATGCTCGGTATTGACAATACAGTTGTCCTTAATGAATACGGCCTTCCCTATCTGCGTAAGCTTTTTGGCCTCAAGAGCCAGGGGCATCAGCGCTCCCGTGGGGCAGATCTCCAGGCATCTTACACATTCATATGCGCAGAACCCTTTATGAAAATCCATATGCGGCTGCATCACAGACGATAGTCCATATTCCCTGAAAGAAGGTACAAGAACATTGTTCGGGCAGGCACTTACACAAAGCGAGCAGGCAGTGCAGTTTCTAACGAATTTCTCAATACTGCCTGACCCGGGCGGGCAGATTGACGAGGTCTTTTTTTCTTTTACTGTTGATGCCTTCTTCGGAACAGGAGCGGCTTTATTTTGTCCCGATATTATCCTGGTCCCGGAAAGGAACAGAATAACTGCCAGGAGGCTTTTTCTTTTTGACCTATCGGCCGGAGTTTCAGGACTTTTTGCCTTTCTAAGCGACAGTGGCCCGTATAATAAAGCTTTGTCGGGGCAGCTCTTAATGCAGTTAAAACAGTCAACGCATCTCGACAGATCGACTTCCTTGTTCATGAAATCAATGCACGAGGATTTGCATGCAACAGCACATCTTCCGCACTTTGAACACTTGTCGTTATCAAACCTGATGCGAAGAAAAGATACCTTGGAGAGCAGGCCAAGGAATGTACCAACAGGGCAGACAGTGTTGCAATACAGCCTGCCGTGCCTGAACGACATGTACCCAACCAGAGCCAGGAAAATCAATGGAATTATATATACAACAGTTCCGAACCATGGAAGCGGGGAATGTACAAATGTGTATATGTGAAATTTACCGAATACTCCTGCAAGAAGGTTGTTAAGCAGCATCACGATGGGCTTGCCGAAATATGTCATCATCCTTCCGAAAATGCTGTAAGGATCAAGCACCATCAGCAGGGCAATTCCCCAGGTAAGTGAAACAATCAGGGTAAGTGCAAGAATTGAATACCTGAGAATTGTATGGGCCCTCCTGAAACCGTATTTCCTGAATTTCTTCCTGAACATTCCTCCGACTCTGCTGAATATGTCCTGGACTATTCCGAGCGGGCAGAGGAAAGAACAATACAGCCGTCCTGATAATATGGTCAGTGCTGTCACAATAATAAAACCTGCCGCCGCTGCCCCGGCTCCAACCACCTTGTTAGCCGAAGGTATGAACTGGAGGAAGAGAATCCCCCCGGTAACTTTCTCAGGGATAAGATGGCTGATATCGAGAAACAGGGCTGCTGTAACCAGGATCACCAAAACAGAAAGCCAGGCTCGTATTTTACTGAGCAGATGTGACCTCATGAGGATTACATTTTTATCCTCTTGATATTCAGGGAATCAAGGTTCATGTTACCAATTCCCATTTTTGCCGCGATAGGAATATAATCGATCGAATTGGGGTCGAGCTTCATCATTTTTGCCGCAGCAGCATCACCGGCTACCCAGTCGGTAGTGATAATCTGGCTCTGAAGGAATGCGACATCTTCCTTTGAAACGCCCTGCGGGCCGTTCTTGGTCATCACATTATAGCAGTCTATGACGTTCAGTGCAGGTTTTCTTGAATACAGGGCATAATCGGCTATACACTGGTGAAGATCGTTCCTGTGCCAGTACCCGCGATCCCATACGACCCCCATCATCCCCTTCATGCAACCGGTCATCCTGGTGGAGTTATGGTCCTTAACGACAGGTACATTTATGAAGACATCTGTCTCGAGCAGCAGCTCGTGAATCTTGGTGGTCTTAAGAACTTTCGCTCCCTGTATTGACACCTCCTGGTAATAGCTCTCCGAGTTCCCGGGAACAATTTTTGCACCGGCATCTTTTGAGGCTTTTTCAATACCCGAACTTCTGTAACAGTTTGTCCAGTTGTCGCATGTATGGTCAAAAACATATACCTCCTTTGCACCTGCCCTGAAACAATGTTCGATGACCCTTTTTACAAGTGCCGGATTTGTATTGGCAGCATATTCCGGGGTCCTGTCCCATCCGATATTCGGTTTTACCAGTACCTTCTGGCCTTTCCTGACGAATGCTCCCATTCCTCCGAGCTCCTGGATGCCAAGGTCGAACATGGCATCGGGCTTCCCTCCCATTATTGCCACCATATCATAACCCGCTGCGGATCCGGATACATGCCAAAGCCTGTCATATCCGCCCATTCTCAGTGCAGCACCGGCAGCCAGTCCTGCACCAACAGAGTTTCTCAGAAAATCCCTTCTTTTCATTCCAGGTAATTTTAAACAGGTTAAACTTCATCGAAAAATACTCTTTTTCCTGTTACTTCACAATTTCTTCAAATAGTATCTTCACTCACTTTTTATTCTTTAACATATTTTAATTTTGCCACAAATAACTTTATCACTCAATATTTGTTTGTTTGTTGAGGAAAAGATTGGATCACTTTTTTACACCACAAAATGAAAGTACTTTATTACGACTGTTTTTCCGGCATCAGCGGTGATATGAATCTTGGTGCCATGATTGATCTGGGTATAGAGATCTCATTCCTCGAAAGTCAGCTTGAGAAGCTGAATGTAAAGGGCTGGAAGCTTGAAGTTACACGATCACAGAGGCACGGCATTGAAGGTACTCTGGTAGATGTCCGGCAGACTCATCACGATCATCATCACCGGCATCTTTCCGATATTGAGAAAATTATCAATGGCTCCTCACTCGATAAAAAAACGAAGCAATTAAGCCTCGGAATCTTCATGAAAGTTGCGGAAGCTGAGGCTCAGGTCCATGGCATACCTGTCGGCGAGGTTCATTTTCATGAAGTCGGTGCAATAGATTCAATCGTGGATATCGTCGGTGCGGCAATATGCTTCAATGCTCTGGACGTTGATGATGTGTATGTCTCCGTAGTCGAGCTGGGCGGTGGTACCGTGAAATGTGATCACGGACGGCTTCCTGTACCCGCACCCGCGACAGCTGAAATAATCAAGGGAATTCCTTCTAGAACAAACGGGGTAGGCTTTGAGGCAACCACACCTACTGGAGCCGCAATCATAGCTACTCTCGGGAAAAGATTCGACCAGCCTGCCCCGATGAAAATTCTGAGAACCGGCTATGGAATAGGGCATAAAGAAAATCCCGAAGTTCCTAATATCCTGAGGGTGTTCCTGGCCGAATCAACAGGCACAGGAGAGACCGGACATGATGCATTGCTGCTCGAATGCAACATCGATGACATGAACCCGGAAATGTACGAGTATGTCTCTGACAAGCTTTTTGCTGCAGGGGCCTCGGATGTGTTTCTTTCGAATATAATTATGAAAAAAGGGAGGCCGGGCATTGTATTGAGTATTATCTGTGAGACAGGAAAAGAGAACAGGCTCAAGGAGATAGTTTTCACTGAAACAACCACGCTGGGAATAAGAACATTGCCCTTTAAGAAAGATACTCTTGTCCGTGTCGCCGAATCGGTCGATACCGAATATGGAAAGGTTAGAATAAAAAGGTCCTTGCTCGAGGGCAAAGAGGTATCATGCAAACCTGAATCAGACGATTGTCAGAGGATAGCCAGGGAAACGGGGCTGCCCCTTAAACAAGTTTATAATACAATTACGGAAGCAATAAACAGACAGAAAAAAGTCAATGATGCATAAGAAATTAAAAAAACTCGACAATATACTTCACGGGATGGAATCCTTTGTGATTGCCTTCTCAGGGGGTGTTGACAGCACCTTCCTTGTTCACAGGGCCTCCATGCTGAAGAAAATAAAGTTCTCTGCTATAACGATCGTCACGCCCTATGTACCAAAAAAGGAAATAGAGGAAGCCATTGAATTCTGTACCGCGGCCGGGGTATCCCATTCGGTTATTGAGGTCGGCTTTCCTGAAGCGGTAAGGCATAACCCCGTTGAGAGATGTTATCTCTGCAAAAAGGAACTGTTCCAGTCAGTCAGAGATTATTCTGTTGCAAATGGATTCAAATATATCGCCGATGGTACCAACCATGACGACAGTCTGGATTTCCGTCCCGGGATAAAGGCACTCCGTGAGATGGAGGTAAGAAGCCCCCTGCAGGAGGCTGGTATGACCAAGCAGGATGTAAGGGATGCATCATCCGAAGCCGGACTTTCGACATGGGACAAGCCCTCAAATGCGTGCCTGCTCACAAGGATACCTTACAATACCCTTATCACGGATGAGGATCTTAAAAAGGTTGAGATGGCCGAGCAATACCTTTTTGAAAAAGGTTTCGTGGGAACAAGGGTCAGGATACATGGCGATGCTGCCAGGATTGAATGCATGCCGGGCTACCTGAGCAAGTTAGTCAATAACCCGGAGAGAGAACTTATCGTCGGAAACCTTAAGAAAATAGGCTTCAGATTCATATCTTTGGACCTGGAAGGTTACAGGACCGGGAGTATGAATCCTGAAAATTAATCAGACATGACGAGAAAAGAGCTTGAAAAAATTCTTGAGGATGTCAGATCGGGACAAAAAAGTGTCGAAGCAGCAGCCGATGATCTAAAATATTTTCCTTACAGCGACCTGGGGTTTGCCAAAATAGACACACAGCGCGAAATCAGAACAGGGTTTCCCGAGATAATTTACTGTGCGGGCAAAAGCGTGGAGCATGTTGAGAAGATTTTTCTTGCTATGGCTGAGAAGCAGAATAATATTTTCGGTACAAGGGCCACTGAGGAAATGTACAGAGGGGTATTAAAGATCATCCCCGATGCCGTATGGTACCCCGAGGCAAGGATAATAAGCGTCAGAAGAAAGGAAACTGAAATGCCTGAAACTTATATAGGCATTATTACTGCAGGAACATCAGACATACCTGTTGCAGAGGAGGCTGCTGTAACCGCGGAACTCCTCGGGAACCATGTTGCAAGAATATTTGATGTTGGTGTTGCCGGTATTCACAGGCTTGTTGACCGGCTCCCGGAGATAAGGAACTTCAGGGTGGTAATCGTTATTGCCGGTATGGAAGGTGCGCTGGCAAGCGTCGTAGGCGGGCTCGTTGATAAACCTGTAATTGCCGTACCCACAAGCGTTGGATACGGTGCCAATTTCGGGGGCATTTCGGCCCTGCTGGCCATGCTCACGAGCTGTTCTTCAGGAGTGACTGTTGTCAATATTGATAACGGGTTCGGTGCCGGCTTCTCAGCGAGCATGATAAACCATATGAAATGATTGTTCCTGTATGCTTCTCTCCTATGCATACTTTCCGCCTGTCAGCTATGTATCGCTCATCCTGAAGGCAGGTTCGGTCACGATTGAAGACAAGGAAACTTTTGTCAAGCAGACCTACAGGAACCGGTTCAGAATCTATTCTGCAAACGGACCACTTTCACTCTCCGTTCCTGTGCATGAAGGATCTTTCAGGAAAGTACCGGTTAACCGGGTCAGGATTGATTACACGAAGAGGTGGCAGCCAGTTCATCTTGGCGCGATTGAATCATCATACCGTTCGGCACCCTACTTTGAATATTACATCGACACGGTAAGAAGCATTTACGATCAGAAAACGGAGTTTTTGGCCAGTCTCGACCTTGCAACGCTGCAAATTGTCATGGACGCACTGAAAATCAACGTCCCCGTAAACCTTACAGGTGAATATGTCCCTGAGGGTCCGGATGAAGATTTCAGGTATCTGATCTCACCAAAAAAAACAGGTATCAGTGAAAATTCAATCTTTGAACCTTATCCCCAGCCATTCAGCGGGAGATATGGTTTTATAGCCGATCTGAGCATCCTGGACCTTATGTTCTGCATGGGACCCGGCTCATTGGGCATCCTGGAAAAGACTGTGGTCAGGACATAAAAAGAATGCCGCAAAACAACCTCTTTCCCGGCCCTGTCCGACCATGAATCTCCTTCCAGGGAGATGGGTGGAAAAAAGGGTATTGCGACACTCTCTATAGTAAACGAAGTCAGAATTTCATACCAATTGTCAGGGTAAATGTATTTTTTGTTGTTGAGAGAGTTGCAACTGCCCCTGCTCCATCGTACAGGTAATAATTGTCCTTCGAGGAGAAAAGAGTGCAATATGCGGCATCGATATAATAATTGTTCTTGTGGTAACCTATTCCACCTGAAAGTGAATTATAGCTGTATTTCTGTGAACTGAGGTCGCTGCTTACCGTATTTCCATAGAGCCCGTACCCGCCTCTCAGGTAGAGAGAACCCAGCCTGAATTCAGCACCTAACCGAAGGTTATTAGCTGCCTTCAGAAAGGTTTTAATATCGGTATTTTCAGCGGCAAAATCATACCCGTCCGAACCATCCCTGAATCTTGCCTTGGTGTAATCGACACGTTCATAATCGACACTTACAATAGCCAGCTTGCCGACCTGAACGGATGCACCGACAAGGAGCCTGGACGGTGTGGTAAGGGTATAATCATACTTCATTGTTTCATTTGAGGATGAGTATTTTAACAGGTCATCAAATGTTGAGGAGATATTGTCATAGAAGGTATAATGCATCCTGTATATGGTTGGGGTATGGTATGCAATTCCTATCCTGAGCATATCGATCGGCCTTATGATTGCACCTATTTTAAGCGAATATCCGGTTCCATACTCATCAAAGTGATTAGTGTATGAAAAATTCTTGAAATCGTCAATTACATTATTTATATCGCTTTCGGAATGTTCATAATGCCCCGTGTACCTGATATTTGTAATTCCAAGCGTTGCGCCAAGGAACAGCTTGTTCCCGAAATTGGCACCGACCGATATTGCATGCTCTCCCTTGTACCCGTCATTTGCAACAACCCTGCTTATCTGCTGGCCATAAACCGATTTCGTCGAATCGCCGTAATGTGAAAAGACAGTACCATAGCTTGCTCCCGCACTGTTCCTGAGAGTATCGATAAGCCAGGTATCAAAGGCGATCCCTGCTGCTCCTGTCAGGTCGGTATAGTAGGTATCCTTTGATTTGCGTGCCCAGTAATCAGCCATTGAACTGCTGTCGCTAATCCCCCTTACGGTCATATTCTCGTTATAGAGATTCATCTGGTTGTAGGAATAAGCAATATTAAGGTTAACTAAACCGGATGAACCCTCGTGGGATATCAGCGATCCCACAATTCCAATCTGTGGCAGGTTAAAAGTGTACCTGTAATCGTTCTCCTTGTTTCCGTTGAAAGCAGTTGAGGTATTATTGAAGTTAAGCTGAGGGCTGAAGGATATTTCCAGCGATCTGAACATTCCTGTTCCAGCCGGATTTATGCTTATTGCCGAAAGGTCGGCTCCCAGTGAGGTGAAAGCATTTCCCATTGAAATGGACCTGGCCGTTCCACCATAGAAATTCTGTGAATACCTGAGAGCGTCGATATAGTTTTGTGAATAAGCCCCTGCTGTCGCAACCAGGACCGTAATCGTTATTAAAATTAGCCTTTTCATATTTAGCATTTTTGTAAAGTACACCCTGTCATTCCTTGCGAAATGTAAATTAGTCAATGAAATATCTGTCTGTTTTACCTTCTCGATCCGCCTGACCTTCCGCTACCTGATGAGCCGCCTCCGGAGTAGCTACGCGATGAAGAACCGCCGCTGAAAGAAGATCCTCCGCCCGATCTGGAACTGCTCCCGGAGTAACTTCCTGACCTGCTGTTTGAACTGCCGGACCTTCCTTCAAAGCTGCTTCGTGACGGAACTGAATATGATCCTGAGCGTGAAGGGGTGGTGGCACGGTAACGCGACTGACCGGAAGAATATGAGTTGCCGCTCCTGTAGTTCTGTGTCGATGGGTTGGTATAATTGCTGCCCGAACGGTTCACTCCCTGGGTATTGGGAGATGAAGTCCTGCTGTTATTGTATGATGGTCTTTCGCTCATCCTTGGATTTGAATAGCTAGGCGTATAAGTTCTGTTTGCCGACCTGTATCCCGGCCTTGATGTATTCGAATTACCCATGGTAGAATTATCTCTCCTGGTTCCCATGGTGGAACCTGAACTCCTTGAAGCTGATCCGTATGGCTGGTTCGAATAAACTGTACCGCTTCTCCTGTTATTTACAGGTGAATTTGATAATGAGCCTGACGTCGTGCGCCTTGAGCTGTTTATCTGGTTGTAATTGCCAGTAAGGGACGATTTATGCGAAGGATCAGATGCCCTGCGGTTAGTGGTGAGAGAGGAATAACCGTCGCGCCTTCCGGTCCTAAGACTGTAGTCATTGCCGTACCTGTAGTAGCTGTTGTAAGGATAATAACTGTACATTCCGTAGTAAGGCCAGTACCCACCATATCCGAAACCAAAACCGAGGTTCATGCCGAACGACCACATGCCCCCGTAATACCCGCCGTAGAAGCCGCTGTAGAACGGATCGTACATGCCTCCCCAATAGTATGGATTATATGAATAATAAGGATAACCGGAACCGTAATAATAGTCTCTCCAGTAAGGATAGAAATAATTGTCATTAAACCTGTAAAGCCTGTTTGCATAAGACTCGTCTGCGTATTCAAACGGGCTGTTATCCTTACTGAAGTACTGTGCATTGTCAATATCTACTTCATTATTGTAGTTATCTGCAAAGAGAGTATCAGCAGAGTATTTATTGTCAAAATTCTGGTTCGTTTTCACCTGCTGGTCGCTGTTGAAGGTTGCACTGGGTTCAACCTGGTTGGCAACAGGCTTATCAGATGAAGAATAATAAAGATCATCATATTCGCTGTTCATATGGAACCCTGTTGTAGCACAGGATGCTGTCAGGAACACGATGCCTGCCGATATGTAACTAAGTGTTTTCATTTTTTAACCTCCCCTTGGTTTTTTAATGAAGAACAAATATTATACCAAAAATCCACAATTCGTGATAAACTTATCATTTGTAAACAAATTTAACATTATTGCCTCCTGGTCTTGTCCGTGGCACTTTCAGTACTTTTCGATTTTTCAGATTTGGATTTGTTCACCGAAGTCGCAGGTTTACTTGTTGTTCCATTGTTCCTCTGGGTCCCGGTCCTGAGACCTGAAGGCCTTGTGGTGGTCGTCTGTCTTTCTGAACCCTGTGAGTTTCGGGTTGCATTACTCCTGTTCCCTGTATTCCCGCTTCTTATACCGCTAAAGTTGAATATTCCTCTCCTCCCTGAATTCTGGCTGTTCTGATTGTCTGGTGTTCCGTATGTTGTTTTCAGTCTCTGTCGTTCCTGGTTATTGCCACCGGAAATATTCTGGTTCCGTGAATTTCCATTTCTCCCCTGTGAATTATTATCATTGGTATTACTGATGTTATTGCCATTATTGACATTACCCTGGTTTCCCTGGTTTCCCTGGTTTCCCTGGTTTCCCTGGTTTCCCTGGTTTCCCTGGTTTCCCTGGTTTCCCTGGTTCCCCTGGTTTCCCTGGTTTCCCTGGTTCCCCTGGTTTCCCTGGTTTCCCTGGTTTCCCTGGTTCCCCTGGTTTCCCTGGTTCCCCTGGTTCCCCTGGTTCCCCTGGTTCTCATGGTTCTCATGGTTTCCCTGGTTTCCCTGATTCTCATGATTTCCCTGGTTGCCCTGGTTCTCATGATTTCCCTGGTTGCCCTGGTTCTCATGATTTCCCAGGTTCCCCAGGTTGTTTCTCCTGTTGCTGTTGTCGGAGCTTCCCGGATCTGCATTAATCTGATTGCCCCTGCTGCCCGGGTTTGTTGATGATCCTCCGTTTGAAGGGTTATCATTCCTGCGGGTTTCACCAAGATGAAGCCCGTTATCTGACTTATCCCTGTTATTTACGTTTCCATTGTTTCCCTGGCCCGGGACACCCTGGTTTCCGCCCCTCCTGTTAATGTTGTTTCCACCCTGGTTGTTGTTATTTCCCGGGTTCCCATTATTGTTATAATTGTTGTTGTAATTATTTACCGTATTGTTATTATTGTAGTAGTTATTAACGTTGATATTTCCCTGTTCCCTTGGGGGATTTCTCCTGAACGAGTTGAAGTTATCGTGACCGTTAAAGTAATTATACCTGTTATATACATTTTCGTAGTAGTGTCCTCCGGCCGGTCTGGTCCAGCCTCCCCCCGACCACCATCTTCCGACATTTATATTTATGATCAAGGGTGAGTAGCTCCCATAGTAGTATGTGCTGTTTCCCCAGTAATATGAACCAGAAAAATATGGATCAGCGGACCAGTAATAACTTCTGAGTATCGGGTAGTTATTCCCATAATTCACGCCAAATCCACCTCCTGTTCCATAGATGCTTGTTCCCCAGGTATATGGCTGATAGCTGTACCAGTAGGTATCAGTAAACACCGGAGAATAATAGGCAAATGATGAATAGGACCTGTGGAACCTGTTGATTCTCGAGGAATAGAAAAAATCGTAATGGCTGTCGAACCTGTTCTCCCCGGGTCCGTTCCGGAAGTCCCTTGCACCTTCAACCTGAGCCTTTGCTGAAAGTCCCGATAGCAACGCCGCGCTTATCAGAATGATATTTAGTTTTGCTTTCATGACTCACCTCCGGGTTTTTTAAATTATAGTTTTTGTCTATTTTTGCGCATCTAAGTTAATCATTACAAATAAAACAAATACTATACCAAACGAAATGGCGAAGTTTTTGACAAACAGGGACGAAAATTATGCACAATGGTACAACGACCTGGTAATCAAGGCTGATATGGCTGAGAACTCAGCTGTCAGGGGGTGCATGGTTATTAAGCCTCACGGCTATGCCCTATGGGAGAAAATCCAGTCAGGTCTTGACAGGTTATTCAAGGAAACAGGACATGTGAACGCATATTTTCCACTCTTCATTCCGAAGTCATTTTTCAGCCGTGAAGCTGCTCATGTTGAAGGCTTTGCAAAGGAATGTGCTGTTGTAACCCATTACAGGCTAAAGAATGACCCCGACGGCAAGGGCATTATTGTAGACGAAGATGCAAAGCTGGAGGAAGAGCTGATCATCAGGCCCACATCAGAAACCATTATCTGGAATTCATACAAGAACTGGATCCAGTCTTACCGCGATCTCCCGCTGCTGATAAACCAGTGGGCCAATGTCGTGAGGTGGGAAATGAGAACCCGTCTGTTTATCAGGACTGCCGAGTTTCTGTGGCAGGAGGGTCACACGGCACATGCCACGGCTGAAGAAGCCATCGAGGAGACAAACAGGATATTGAACCTTTATGCGGGTTTTGTCGAGGATTATATGGCTATTCCTGTAATTAAGGGTTACAAGACTGAAAATGAAAGGTTCGCCGGTGCGATAGATACCTATACCATAGAAGCACTAATGCAGGATGGGAAAGCCCTTCAGGCCGGGACAAGCCATTTCCTGGGACAAAATTTCGCGAAGGCGTTTGATGTCACATTCACCGATAAAACAGGAAAGCTGGATTATGTCTGGGCAACATCATGGGGTGTTACCACGCGTCTGATCGGTGCGCTGATAATGGTTCATTCTGATAATAGCGGTCTTGTCCTTCCACCAAGGCTCGCACCTCTGCAGGTTGTTATAGTACCTATTTATAAAAGTGAAGATCAGCTAAATACCATATCGGCGGAAGCAAAAAAGATTAAAGCTTCACTTGAATCGGAAGGAATAACGGTTAAGTACGACGACAGGGATACGCATAAACCCGGCTGGAAATTCGCCGACTATGAACTCAAGGGCGTTCCGGTAAGGCTCGTGCTTGGCCCACGCGACATTGAGAACAAGACAGTCGAGATTTGCAGGAGGGACACTCTTGAGAAGTCGACAAGGAGCACAGAAGGTCTGACCGGTCACATCGTTTCGCTTCTCGGGGATATACAGTCGAACATGCTTGTCAGGGCCCGCCGTTTCAGGGATGAGAATACTTTTAAAGTTGACAGCTGGAACGACTTCAAGGCAGTGCTTGACGACCAGGGAGGCTTTATCCTGGCCCACTGGGATGGTACGGTCGAGACTGAGAACAGGATAAAGGAGGAGACTAAAGCCACCATAAGGTGTATTCCTCTTGATGCACCTGAAGAGGAAGGTAAATGTGTTTATTCAGGAAAACCTTCAAGGAGAAGAGTTTTGTTTGCACGGTCATACTAAAAGAGGGTATCGGCAGTTTATGTAAATAATGCCGGCGCGGGGTCCGGTTTTATTTGTCAGTAATAATTATTACATTAGATGCCCTAACCAATCCTGCTGAAAGATGACTGATGCTGAGGATAAAAAGCAAAATATCACCACCACCCTCAAGGATAAATCCCTCCTGAAACAAAAGGTTTATGACAACACCCTTCATTCCTTTGGAATTGTAAAGGAGATTCTGAAAAACCTGTCGAAGGATCTTAACCTGAATATAACAGGGGCCGATCCCAGGATCAAGCTTGAATATACCGACAGGAGCAGTTTTGATGCACAGATTAAAGTTGCAGGTGATATTCTACTCTTCAGCATGCACTCGAACATCTTCCAGTTCGACCGCGAGCACCCGGCATGGAAGACACCATATATCCAGAAAAATAAGTACAATGCCTATTCTGGGATCATCAACATCTACAACTTTCTTGCCGATTCTTTCAAGTATTCCAGGCTTGATGATCTGGGCTACCTGATTGCAAGGATATTCATTAACCACGAAAACCAGTACTTTGTTGAAGGAAAGAGACAGATGGGAATGCTTTTCACGAACTACGGAAGCGAGGAGATTGGCAGGGATTCACTACAGAACATAATCCTCACCGCGATCCAGTACGCGCTGGAATTTGATCTGCTCGTCCCCCCGTATGACACGGTTAAGATAGCCACTGTGGGCCAGGCTGAAGCTAAGATTCAGCATTCTAAGGGTATTACCGGCAAAAGACTTGGCTTCCAGTTTAACTCCGATGATGTGCTCATTTCCAATTCGAATAACACCTGATGATATCATGCGGTGATATGAATAGAAAGATGATCAGGTTCTCTATTTTCCTGGTCATTTCTGTTTATTCACAGAGCCTTCTCTCTCAGCAACAGGTTCACCACGACAGGGCAGCAACGGGTTCTCCGGGATCATTCACCAGGGTTTCATACAAGGAATTTTTCACACCTGTCGATACGGTCATCAATATTCCCTTATCTCTCCTGAGAAAGCATATCCTGCCCGATCTGAAAGCAGGAACTTTTTACGACTCCATCAAATCAAGGGCATCAAAAAAATTCTTTACCAGGGCACTCCTGGACCTTGTAATAGTGAATCCCGATTCTCTGACTCTTAAAAGATTCACATTAAGAAGCGAGGAGAGATACAATGCCTTCAGGGGCATAAAAATCAGGAAGATAACTATCGAAAGGCTGAATGTATTCGGTACTGATGTGTACAACCCTTCCGCATCCTACAAGCCGGCAAAGCTTGAGAAATTCCTGAACGACACTCATGTCAACACGAACGAAAAGATCATCAGGAAAAACCTGATCTTCAACGAAGGGGATACAATTTCCCCGCTCAAGCTCTCTGACAATGAAAGGATTCTGAGGCAGTTGCCTTTTATTGATGATGCAAGGATATTAGTTGTTCCTGTTTCCCCCGAAGAGGCCGACATTGTTGTAATCACAAGGGATGTTTATTCTATCGGCGCCCAGTATCACCTGAAAAACAAGTCGAAAGGTACATTTTACTTTTTCGATGACAACATCCTCGGAAGCGGGCATGAGCTTGAACTGCAGGTTCCGTACTCAAACAAAAATCCGGAATCTCCCGGACTGGGACTTACCTACTATCTTAACAACATCAGGAAATCATTCGTAAACCTCACATTCTCCTACTTTACCGGCCTTGGAAAGACATCTGTCGGAGTTTCTGCTATCAGGACACTGGTCAGCTCGGAAACAAAATATGCAGGCGGGATAATTATAAACCAGGTATATACCGACGAAAACCTTGATACACTTCCAATTCCTGCCCCTCTGCATTATAATTACCAGGATTACTGGTTACTCAGGTCGTTCATGGTTAACCGCGAAAAGGTCCAGCGCATAATCGGAGGAATAAGGTTTATTAACGACAATATATTCGAAAGACCCGATATCGGACCCGACTCCTACTATGCACTCCAGAAAAAGGCACTCCTTCTCGGATCGCTTACATTTTCGCAGCAGAAATTCTTCAAGACAAATCTAATATACAGCTACGGGAGGGCGGAAGATCTGCCATACGGGGGTATGTTCAGGCTCACGGGAGGAATAGAAAGAAACGAATTCAAGAACAGGGCCTACCTCTCGGCCGATGGTGCCATCGGCGGTTCTGTCCCGAGTCTTGGCTATTTTCAGTACTCAGCAGCACTTGGTGGTTTCCTGAGGGACGGCAAACCCGAACAGGGTGTACTTGTCTCAAATTTGCTTTATGTTTCAAACCTGTACCTCGCCGGAAGCTGCCGGATAAGGAATTTTGCCAGGGTAAGCTTCACCAGGGGTTTCGCCCGTTATACCGATGAAAGGATCGGGATACTACATCAAAACGGGTTCTCAGGTTATTACAACGATTCGTTGCGCCTGGGCCAGAGAATGATGCTGAGCCTCGAATCGGCAATCTTCACCCCCTGGAATTACATGGGTTTCAGGTTCGCCGTATTCGGGTTCACCGACATTGCTTTCATGGCAGGGACCAGCCAGGTTATCAGCAGAGGGGTTTTCCTCTCGGCCCTTGGTGTGGGCCTGAGAATAAGAAATGACAACCTTGTTTTTAACACTTTCCAGTTCAGAATCGGTTTCTTTCCTTTTGCCCCGGAATATTCAAGGGAGAACCACTTCCTTGTTTCGGGGGAACAGCTGCTCAGGCCACCCACTTTTGTACCCGGTCCGCCGGCAACAATACCTTACAGGTAATGAACAAAACGTTCCGTTAAGTGTTTCACAGGTAACACAGATATAACAGGTAATCATAATAATTTTTAAAAATCAGAATCATGGCAGTATTAGTAGGAAAAAAAGCACCCTCATTTTCAGCACCCGCAGTGATTAATGGCGGAGAGATCACCGAAAACTTCAGCCTTGACCGGTACATCGGGAAAAAATATGTTGTTTTCTTCTTCTACCCCGCTGACTTCACTTTCGTATGCCCGACCGAACTTATCGCCTTCCAGGATAAGATCAGGGAGTTTGATTCGAGAGGAGTG
>Ga0335069_10002652_pt1 | contig 27382 bp, 21 predicted proteins | sample Lox_Sample_11_FD_206714 | JGI IMG/M metagenome (GOLD analysis project Ga0335069, IMG submission 206714) | Soil microbial communities from Loxahatchee National Wildlife Refuge, Florida, United States - Lox_Sample_1.1 | ecosystem: Environmental > Terrestrial > Soil > Wetlands | place: USA...
CGCCGCGCCGCCGCGTCCGGCCGAGGGAGGAGTCTAAGCCGGACGACCCGGAGCAGCCGTCGGACTTGCCGGAGATCTGCCCGGGACCCGCCGCGGCACTTGCTCGGAACTTGCTCGGGACTTGCCGTGGCATCGGCGTTTGGGCTAAACGCTAGTGGCGTCGGGCCGCGCGTCTGACGCGGGTGGCCCAACCGAAGGTGTCGAAGAAGGGAAGATCGCGCTCCGCCGGACTCGCGAGGTCTGAATTCGTGCGAATTTTCGGCCGCGCCTCTGCAGCGGCCGCACGGCGCTCGACGCAAATCTGCCCGCAATTTATCGGTCTCCCCATTTCCGCTGCCAGGACTGCATAAGCATAGATGGCCTACAAGATTCTGGTTCTCAAGGGTGACGGGATCGGCCCCGAAGTGGTCGGCGAAGCGCTGCAGGTGCTCAGGATCGTGGCGCGCAATGCCGCGCTCGACCTCGAGTTCAAGGAAGGCGTGGCCGGCGGCCATGCGATCGATCAGTTCGGCACTCCGCTCCCCGCCGACGTGCTCAAGCAGGCCAAGGACTGCGATGCGATCCTGTTCGGCGCGGTCGGCGGCCCCAAGTGGGACGACCCCAAGGCCGACAAGCGCCCCGAGCAAGCGTTGCTCACGCTGCGCAAGGAACTGGGGCTGTTCGCCAACGTGCGCCCGGTCAAGGCGGTCAAGGAGCTCACCGTGAGCTCCCCGCTGCGCCAGGAGATCATCAATGGCGTCGACCTTGTGGTCATCCGCGAACTCACCGGTGGCATCTACTACGGCAAGCCCTCCGAGCGGCGCAGCAACGGCGACCTCCGCGCGGCCGTGGACACCTGCGTCTATTCCGAGGAAGAGATCGTCCGCGTGCTGCGCTACGGCTTCGAACTGGCGCGCGAACGCCGCAAGCGCCTGACCTCCGTCGACAAAGCCAACATCCTCGCCACCTCGCGGCTGTGGCGCGAGATCGCGGGCGAGCTGGCCAGGGAATATAAGGACGTCGCTTTCGAGAATCAGCTCGTCGATTCGATGGCGATGCATCTTATCCGCCGACCGCGCGACTTCGACGTGATCGTCACCGAGAACATGTTCGGCGATATCCTCACCGACGAAGCCTCGGTGCTGGCAGGCTCGATGGGTCTGTTGCCGTCGGCCTCGCTCGGCGACGAGCTCAATTCCGCGGGATGCCGCATCGGGCTCTTCGAGCCAATTCACGGCTCCGCTCCGGATATCGCCGGCCGCGACGAGGCCAATCCGCTGGCCGCGATTCTGTCCGCCGCGATGCTGCTCGAGCATTCGCTTGGAATGCGCTCGGAGGCCGAGACAATCGAGCAGGCGGTCGAGGCCGTACTGCACGAAGGCTATCGCACGCGCGACCTCGGAGCCGGTTCGGGCACCAAGGTGGTGGGGTGCAAGGCGATGGGCCGGGTGGTGCGGGAAAAGCTCGAAGGCGCGGAGAGCTGAGATGGCCGCGGCGCCCGGCCGCGAGGTCAGGATCGCCGTCGTCGGCGCCACCGGCGCGGTCGGCGAGCAGATCGTCGAACTTATCGACGCGCGCGCCCTCCCCTGCTCCGAACTGGTGTTGTTTGCGAGCGAGCGCGGCGCAACCGAGACCGTCGAGGCGCTGGGCGAGGCGTTGAGCGTCGCCGAGTTTCATGAACCGGCCGAACTTTCCCGTTTCGACATCGCATTCCTCGCCGTCGCGCCGAGCCGGGCGGCCGAGATAGTTCGCGCTCATCCGGGTCCGTTGCTGGTCGATCTGAGCGCCGCCCGCCGCGCACCCGACGAGATCCCGTCGATTCCGCTGATCGCGCCCTCGTTCACGCCGCCCGAACGCGTCGCCGCACTGACGGCGCGTGGCAAGACCGTAGGGATCCCGCATCCCGCGGCCCACGCGCTTGCCATGATCGTCAGCGCGGCCGGCGCGCAAACTCCGGTCGTGTGCGCGACCGTGATGCTTGGCGCAAGCGACGCCGGACGCGAGAGCGTCGGAGAAGTCGCCCGCGAAGCGCGCGAGCTGCTGAGCGGCACGCATAATCTGGAAGAAGGCGAGGTCCAGCGCGCTTTCAACGCTTATCCTGCGGAACCCGGCTTCGCCGCCGCGCTTTGTGCGCAGACGGCCGCGCTGCTCGGCGGCGGCGGACCGAGGCTCGTGGTCGAGGCCGTACACGTCGGCGTGCTTCACGGCTCGGCGATGACGGTGCTGATTCCCGACCTGGCCAACCCGGAGAAACTGGCCGAGCGTCTCCGCGCCGCGCCCGGTCTGCTGCTGGTCGAGGGCAAGGAGGGCGGCACGGGCATCGTCGATGCGATTGGCCAGGAGGCGATCCTCGTCACACCCGACCTCGAGCGCACCGGCGTGTCGGTCTGGTCTGCGTTCGACAGCGCACGCCTGGCGGCGCTCGACGCCGTATGGATCTCGGAGAAATTCTCCGCCGTTGCCGCCCCGGGCGCCGCATAGGAGTCTCCGCGGGCGGGCGCGTCTTCAAACCGCAACATGCAGGTTCGGCTCAAGCTCGAGTACGACGGCACCGATTACTCGGGCTGGCAGATACAGGCCGCGCAGAATTCGATTCAGGCCGAGCTGGAAGAGGCGCTCACGCGAATCTTCGGCGTCCCGACGCGGGTGCGCGGCGCGGGACGCACCGATGCCGGCGTGCATGCGCGCGGCCAGGTCGCCGCAGTGTGGCTGCCGCGGCCGTTCGATCCGGCTGAACTTTTGCGCGCGCTCAACGCGATCCTGCCGCCGGATATCGTCGTGCTCGAAGCGGCGCGAGCCGCCGACAATTTCGACCCGCGCCGCGACGCGCGGCTGCGTATCTATGAGTATCGCGTGCTCAACCGGCCGCTGCGCTCGGCCTTCGAGCGCAACTCGGCCTGGCTCGTGCGCGAGCCGCTGGATCTCGCCGCCATGAACGAGGCGGCGGCGGCGTTTATCGGCGAGCATGACTTCGCCGCGTTCCGTTCGCTGGGTTCCGAGGAAAAGACGACGCTGCGCCGCGTCGAGGTCAGCCGCTGGCACGATCAGCATGATCTTGACCCGCGCGGCGGACACCATCTGGTTTACCGGGTCGAGGCGAACGCATTTTTGCGCCACATGGTGCGCACGATGGTGGCCGCGATGGTCGACGTGGGGCGCGGCAAACCAGCGGGCCGCGCTGCGGCCCAGACGATCGCCGCGCTGCTCCAAAGCCGCGATCGCGCGCTCGCGCCGGCGCCTGCGCCGGCCGCCGGCCTCTGCCTGGTCGAAGTGCTGTACTAGTGGTGTCCTGGAAATAAGTTTCATCCCAAGATCTGAAGGCTGTCATTCCGAGCGCAGCGAGGAATCCCGGCTTCCACGAAAAACGAATAAAGATCCGGGATTCCTCGGTCGCTGACCCCCTCGGAATGACACCTTGACGCTTTTCCGGATATGTAAGTTACCCGCGGGACATCACACCAGCCGGCGCAGCGGCATCGGGCAGAAATCGCAAGCGGGATCGCGCGGCGCCGATCGCGAGACGAAAAAGTGCTTCTGCCCCAAGGGCTCACAGCCGGGCCTGTTGAAAAATCGTCACGGTTATTAAGAAAAACGCGCATTTTGCGCCCGCTGCAGCTTGCAAATGACTTGACCGTGGTTCAGGCTCTGGTCTGCGAAACTCGCACTCGCACAAGGAGGAAGCTGATGACGCAGTCGCAGGTCGCGGCGCATCTCGCCGAGAAAGTCGGCATCTCGAAAAAGGACGCGAAGATCGCGCTCGAGGAATTGACCACCCTGGTCGTACGCGAACTCAAGAAGGAAGGCTCACTGCGCCTTGCAGGACTGGGGATCTTCCGCAAGCGCAAGACCAAGGCGCGGATGGGGCGTAATCCGGCCACCGGCGAGCAGATCAAGATTCCGGCGCGCACCCGCCTCCGCTTCACGCCTGCCAAGGCGCTCAAGGACGCGGTGCTCGGAGCGCGCTAGTCGCGGGTTTGCAAAAGTCTTAGAGCCGCGGGGCCGAAAGCGGCGCTTAGGCCCCGCAGCTCGTCTTTGCGACGCACCACAACTTCGGCTCGCCCGTTCGGGCGAAACGCCCGTTTCAGCGCGGTCCTTACTTGCTGTTCGCGACTTAACTGTTCGCGGGCTGCGCTCAACTGCAAAGTGACAGAAATTACAAGAAGACCGCGGTCGCCGATGGCGGCCGCTCGATCATCCGCCGGATTTCTTCGGGATTTCGGATAGCCGCTTGCCGCTCTTGCGCGCAAGCCGCGCCCGTTCCAGATATTCGCCGAGCCGCCCTTCGTAGCCGCGCTCCGACGGTTCGTAGTACCGCCGCTCGCCCAGTTCGTCGGGCATGAAGTGCTGCTCGTTGAGCGCGCCCTCGGAGTCGTGCGGATAGAGATAGCCTTCGCCGTAGCCGAGCTTGCGCATCAGACCGGTCGGCGCGTTGCGCAGATGTAGCGGTACCGGCAGCGCGCCGCGTTCGCGCGCGTCGGCGCGCGCCTTGAGCATCCCGCGATACGACGCATTGGACTTGGGCGCGCACGCGAGGTAGGTCACGCCCTGCGCGAGCGGAATCGCACCCTCCGGCATCCCGACGAAATCCACCGCGTCCTTCACCGCCACTGCGACCTGGAGCGCGCGCGGGTCGGCGTTGCCAACATCCTCGGACGCAAAAATCACCATCCGCCGCGCCACGAACAGCGGATCCTCGCCCGCCTCGAGCATCCGCGTCATCCAGTAGAGCGCCGCGTCGGGGTCGCTGCCGCGCATGCTCTTGATGAAGGCGGAGATGACGTTGTAGTGCTCCTCGCCGGCGCGGTCGTAAAGCAGGGTTTTCTGCTGCGCCGCCTCGCGCACGTGCTCGGGCGCGATCGCGCGCTGGCCGGCCGCACGCGCGAGCGTCGCCGCGACCTCGAGCGTGTTGAGCGCGCGCCGCGCATCGCCGGCGCCGAAGCGCACCAGTTCCGCGAGCGCCTCGTCGTCGAGCGCAAGCCCGTTTGCGCCGAGGCCGCGATCGGTGTCGTCGAGCGCGCGGCGCAGGATCGCCGCGAGATCCTCATCGCCGAGCGCGCGCAGCACCAGCACGCGCGTGCGCGAGAGCAGCGGAGCGATCACCTCGAACGAGGGATTCTCGGTGGTCGCGCCAATTAGCGTGATGAGCCCGCTTTCGACGTGCGGCAGGATCGCGTCCTGCTGCGCCCGGTTCCATCGATGGATCTCGTCGATGAAAACCACCGTGCGCCGCCCGCCCGTCTCCAGTTCGCGCCGCGCCTCCTCGACCGCCTCGCGCAATTCTGCGATTCCCGCCGATACCGCTGCGATGGTGCGGAAGTTGGCGCTCGAGCAGCGCGCCAGCAGCAGCGCGATCGTGGTCTTGCCGGTCCCCGGCGGACCCCACAGGATGATTGACGGCAGCGCGCCCGCCGCGAGCATCCGCCCAAGCATCTTGTCCGGACCAAGCAGATGCTCCTGGCCATAAACCTCGTCGAGGCTCCGCGGCCGCATCCGATCGGCCAGCGGCTGCGCCGCCGGCGTCCTGGCGGGAAAGAGACCCGGCTCCGAAGGGGTTTTAGTGCCGCCGCCGCTGGTGCGCCGCCCGCCCATCGTTCGACCGTATCACAGCGGCGGCGCCGGCCCCATCCGACGCGCCTGTTTGCGGCGTTCGCGCGGCCGCTCGGTTTGCCAGCGGAGCCCGCGTATTCTAGCTTTGAGGGCCGGGCCGGACATGGGCGCCGGCACCATCTGAATGATTGTCGGAATCGATATTGGCGGATCGACCACTGACGCGGTGACGGTCGACAACGGCGACTACCACGTCGTTACGATCGAGGCCAACGATCCGGTCGCGGCAGCGGCCGGCGCGCTCGGCAAGCTGGTCGAGGTGTACGGACTCAAGCTCGACCAGGTGGCGTGCGTGGCGGCGACGGGAGCGGGTTCGCGCGCGCTCTCGGCAACGCTGCTCGGGCGCCCGGTGGTCAAGGTCAGCGAGTTCACCGCGATCGGAATCGGCGGAACGTCGCTCTGCGGCAAGGCCGACGCGCTGGTGGTATCGCTGGGGACCGGGACCGCGATGGTTTCCGTGCACGGCGACAAAATCGAGCACTCCGGCGGCACCGGTCTTGGTGGCGGCACGCTGCGCGGGCTCTCCAAGCACATGCTCGGCGTCTCGACCCTGCAGACGCTGGAGGCGCTGGCCGAGCGGGGCGATCTGAGCCGCATCGATCTCACCGTGCGCGACATCGCGGGCGGCCCGCTCGGCGACCTGCAGCCCGGCGCCACCGCGGCCAACTTCGGCAAGATCAGCGCGGATGCGACCAACGAGGACAAGGCGCTCGCGATCATGAACATGATCGTCGAGGTGGTGAGCGTGCTGAGCTTCGCGACCGCGCGCGCCTGCGACCAGCGCGATATCGTGCTTACCGGCAAGCTGACCCGGGTTTTCCGGTTCATGCAGCGGCAGAGGCGGATGGATGCGCTGCTCTCGCACTTCACGATTCCCGATCATGCGGATTACGCAACCGCGATCGGCGCGGCGCGCGCCGCCGCCGGCCCGATCCGCTGAGCCGCCGGCCGCGGCGCGCATCCAGTCCGCGCGTGACCGCTTTTCCCGCAACAGGAGTATCGATGAGCTCGGAGCTGCTCAGCGGATTCAGGATGCTCGACCTCGCCGACGAAAAGGGCGCGCTCTGCGGCAAGATCTTCGCCGACATGGGTGCCGACGTGATCAAGGTCGAGCCGCCCAGGGGATGCCCAACGCGGCGCATCCCGCCTTTTCTCGACGACCTGCCGGACTCCAACCGCGGCCTCTATTTCATCGCCTACCAGGCCGGCAAGCGCTCGGCCACGCTCAACCTGGACTCGCCCGACGGCCGCGCGCTGCTGGAAGATCTGGTGCGCAAATCCGACTTCCTGCTCGAATCGTTTCCGGTCGGCTACCTCGAGTCAATCGGACTTGGTTACGAGCGTCTTTCGGAGTTCAATCCGCGGATCATCCATACTTCCATAACGCCCTTCGGCGACACCGGTCCGGGCCGCAACTACAAGGCCGCCGATATCGTCTCGTGGGCGTCGGGCGGCCCAATGTTCCTGATGGGCGACGAGGGCCGGCCGCCGCTCGAGATGGCGCTGCCGCAGGCCGGGCTGCACGCGGGCGCCGAGGCCGCAGTCGCGTCGCTGCTCGCGCACTATCCGCGCGAAATCGAAGGCCGGGGCCAGCACGTCACCATCGACATGCAGGCCTGCGTGCTGTGGACCCTGATGAACGAGCAGGCGATGCCGATACTGCACGGCGATTACATCAAGCGCACCGGGATGTACTACACCGCAACCGGCACGCGGCGGCGACTCGTGTATGCATGCAAGGACGGCTACATCTCGACCGTGCTCGCCGGCGGCCCCGGCGTCGGCGCAGTCTCGATGAAGGCGCTGGCCGAGTGGATGGCGGTCGCCGGGTTCGCCGCTGACTGGATGATCGCAAAGGATTGGAGGGCCTGGGTGCCGGGGATCCTGATGAAAGCGACCGCGCAGGACAACCAGGAGATCGCGGATCTCGAAGAGCGCGTGCAGCGCTTCTTCAATACCCTCACCAAGCGCGAGATCTACGCCGAGGCGATCAAACGCCGCATCCTGCTCGCCCCCGTGGCGACCACCGCCGACATTGCCGACGACGAGCAACTGAAGGCGCGCAACTATTTCGTGCGCCTCGAGCACGACACACTCGGCCGCACGCTCACGCTGCCGGGCGCGTTCGCCAAGTTCAGCGGGACGCCGGTCGGACCGGCACGCCGCGCGCCGCGCCTCGGCGAGCACAACGGAGAAGTCTTCGGCGAGCTACTGGGAATCGACGGCGCACGGATGAGTCGTCTGCGCGCGATCGGCGCGATCTGATCGCGACGCCAGGCCGAGGGAATGGAGCAGTCAGGATGAGACGTTACGCGCTCGAGGGAGTTCACGTCCTCGATTTTTCCTGGGTCGGGGTCGGCCCGATTACGACCAAGTATCTCGCCGACAATGGCGCCGACGTTATCCGGATCGAGTCGCTGGCGCGGCCCGATATCCTGCGCCTCGCGCCGCCGTGGAAAGATGCGAAACCAGGGATCGACACGAGCCAGTTTTTCGCGAGCTTCAACACCTCGAAACGGAGCATCACGCTGGACCTCGGCAAACCAAAGGCGCGCGAGCTGGTGCTGAAGCTGCTGCCCTGGGCCGATATCGTGGCCGAAAGCTTTACCCCCAAGGCGCTGCGCAAATGGGAGCTCGACTACGAGCATCTGCGCACGCTCAAGCCCGACCTGATCATGCTTTCGACCTGCATGCAGGGGCAGACCGGGCCTAACGCGCTTTACCCGGGGTTCGGACAGTTGATGGCGGCGCTCAGCGGCTTCTACCATATCGCCGGCTACGGGCCCGGCGAGCCGCCCTGCCCGCCCTACGGCGCATACACGGATTTCATCGCTCCGCGCCTTTCAGCCTGCGCGCTGCTCGCTGCGCTCGACTATCGCCGCCGCACCGGCCGCGGACAGTATATCGACATGTCGCAATACGAGGCCGCGCTGCACAATCTCGCCCCGGCGCTGATCGATTACTTCGCGAGCGGCCGCGTCGCCGGCCCGGCGGGCAATCGCTCCGAGCGCTATGCGCCGCATGGCGCCTATCGATGCGCCGACCTCGACGGCCATGAGCGATGGCTCGCGCTGGCGGTGGAAACCGAAGAGGAGTGGTGCGCGATGCTCGCGGTGCTCGGCAATCCGCCGGCCGATTCTCTCTTCGCGACGATGGCAGCGCGGATGGAAAATCGCGCGGCCCTCGATCAGTTCGTCGGCGCGCTGGTCCGCGAGCGCGACGCCGATCAGCTCACGGCGGCGCTGCAGGCGGCGGGCGTCGCCGCCTACCCGGTGCAGAACTGCGTCGATATCCATCGCGACGACAATCTCGAGGCTTTCGGCTTCTGGCACTGGCTCGATCACAAAGCGATGGGGCCGTCGCCGTACGAGGGACTCTCGCATCGGTTGAGCCGCACGCCTGGCGAGTTGCGCACGGCGGCGCCGACCCTTGGCCAGCACAACGACGAAGTCTTCGGCGGACTGCTCGGACTCGGCGCGGACGAGATCGCGCGGCTCAAAGAGCAAAAGGTGATCTTTTGAACGTGCGCGACGGCCGCTGCGGCTACGCGTCGGCCCCTACTATCGGAGCCTGACCCTTGCGCTACGAACTGATGATCGCGCTGCGCTACCTGCGCGCACGCCGCAAGGACGCCTTCATCTCGGTCACCACGATGTTCACGGCGGTGGGCGTGACGATCGGCGTGGCCGCGCTGGTCGTGATGCTGGCGGTGATGAGCGGGTTCGAAACCAATTTGCGCGAGCGCATGCTCAGTCTGAGCCCCCAGGTGCAGGTCCAGAGTTTCGGCGGCGCGATCCCGGACTACGCGGCAATCCAGGCGCGCATCGCCCAAACCCCGGGCGTCGCCGGATCGGATCCGTACATCATCGGCCAGGGACTGGTCAGCGCCGCGCACGGGCTCTCCGGCGTGGTGGTGCGCGGCGTGGAGCCCGACAGCGCGGTCGTTATCGGAACGCTCAGCCGCTATGTCAGTGCGGCGTCGCTCAGGATGCTCGAACGCCCTGGCACGGCCGCCGGGGGCGGCCATGCGCCCGCTCCGCCCGCCCCGGGATTGCTGATCGGCGGGACGCTCGCCGACAAGCTCAAGGTCAAGGCGGGCGACCCGGTGCGGATGGTGGCGCCGATAATCGCGGGCTCCGGCTCTCAGCTGAGCACGCGGAGCGCCGATTTCCGGGTCGCCGCGATTTTCAATTCGGGCGTCCAGTTTATCGACGGCGAAGTGATCTTTATGGGTCTCGGCACGGCGCAGGACTTCTTCGGACGCCCGGGCAAGGCCGATGGAATCGAAGTGAAGCTGCGCGACCTCGACCAGACCGACGCGGTCACCGACGCTCTGCGCGCCGCGCTCGGCCATACTTTTCGCGTAACCAACTGGATGGAGTACGACCAGGCGGCGTCGGCCGGGTTCGCGATGCTCAAGCGGGTTTACGCGCTGGTGTTGCTGCTGCTGATCGGGGTCGCCGCGTTCAACCTTATCGCGACGCTAATCATGGTGGTGATGGAAAAGCGCAAAGACATCGCCGTGCTGCTCGCGATGGGCGCGACTCCGGCCGAGGTGCGATGGATTTTTCAGCTCAAGGGAATAATCGTCGGCGCGGCCGGCACCGTGCTGGGGCTGATCATCGGCGCGCTGACCTGCTTCGCGCTCGCGCGCTACCAGTTCATCCATATCCCGAGCAAGATCTACGGCATCTCGACCTTGCCGATCGACGCGGAGCCGCTGAGCTTCGTCCTCGTGGCTGTCGCCTCGATGGTGCTGTGCTACCTCGCGACGATCTATCCCGCAAAGCAGGCCTCGCGCGAAACTCCGGTCGAGGTCTTTCGCTCGTAAAAGACAGACCTCGGCGTTGCCGACGCGAAGGCGCGTGATTCAATTCGCGTCGACCGGGCGCGCAAGTGGAGCCCGATTTGCCTCGGTCTCGCACGCTGGCCTCTCGCGCGGCGCGCGATAGCCGAAACTCTACTGGTTGGAACGATCGATATCGGTGGCGGGCTTGGCTGCCAGCTTAGGCTTGCGAATCACGAGCGTTTCATGACCCCGAACCTTGATCGTGCGGGCGGACTCGGACTGCATCGCGCTGCCGGAGCCTGCGCCGTCGTGTTCGGCTTGCCTGGGTCGCGCCGTGGTTCGCCGCCGCCGCCAGTTATTGAGCTCCTGCGAGAGCTTATTGGCCAGCGAGTCGTTCTTCTGGTCGGCCTCGGTCGTGGAACCGCGCTGTTTGTCAATATCGTCTTGTGTATCCTGCGAACTCATCGAGGTAACCCTCTGCTCCTCCTCCACCGGTTAAGTCCGGTGATTGAAATGCTTCTTAAGACCGGCCTTGAACTGAACGAGGCTGTGGGTCCGCCTGAGGAGACGGGACGCTTTGCGGCCTCTTCACCTGTTTCTTTTGTCCATTGAGCGCCAGAGGCGGCGGCGAGCCGCCGCTACTCCAGCCTAGGCAATTTTTAGGAATACTTTCGGAATAATAGCGGGTTCTATCTCTGAACTCCCCGATCCTCGCTCGAACCTGGCGCGTGGACCGTGGACGATGTGGCCGCTCTCGGTCCTAGCCGAAGAGGCTTTGCAGCCGAAGCGCCAGTCCCATGTCCCCTGCGATCTTGAGCTTCCCGGTCATGAAGGCCATCTGGCCATTGAGCTTGCCATTGACCATGTCGAGGTAGTCCTGGGCAGACATGGAAATGGTGATATTGGGTGACGAGGCCTTTCCTTCCTTAACCTCGCACGCTTCGTTCGCGATTATTGCGTGCCACTGTCCGCCGCCATCCCCGGAGAGGTCGAACTGGTAGGTGGCGTTAAGGCCCTTTGCGGCATCCTTCTTGAACCGGGAGGCCATGTTGTCGAAGACCTCTTTGCACGAAGACGCAGTCTCAGCCATTTTGTAAACGAGGCCTCCTGAAGGCGCGCGCTCGGAAAGGTTCCTAATCGCCAGTGTAAGCGTCAGCCGAAAACAATGTCAATAGCACGCCGTGTTGCTGGCGACCGATCGAGCGCCGTTACGCCCGCAGATCAAGCTGATTTCGCGCCCGCGCCGGGGCCTTAATCCATCGAACGCCGCTAATATCCGCGCGTGCTCTAAAATCCAAACACCTTGCCCACCGAAACTCGAATCAGGTTGGTGCGCACGATGACCGGCGCCGCACCCTCGGCGATCGTGACGGCGCGTTCGCGGTCAAGCTTGGTCGGAACCTCGCCGTCGAGGTATGCGTCGCGACCGATGACCTTGACGGTCACGCCGGTCAATCCCGCACTGGCGAGCGCCTGCGCAATCTGTTGCTGCTGGGCCGCCCACACCGCGGTGTCGGTGGTCGTCTGATCGATAACGTCGGTCACTCCGGTCACGCTGCGCACGGTCTGCACGGCGAGACGCTTGCCGTTGTCGTCGAATACTTTGCCATAGAGCGTCACCACCCCGCCGTTCGTATAGGCGTTGACCCGGTTAAGCTTGCGATTCGAGCGCAGCGCCGACTGAACCCGCTCGAGCAGCGCGGGTTTGGGCGGCCGCGCCGAAGCCACGTGTTTGTGTCGCGTGGAAGGCCGCGGCGCCGCCGCCACCGGGGGCGCGATGGGCGCGGTGGCCTCAAGCGGAGGTGCCGAAACCGTCGGCGCCGCCGCCGGGGCGAAGGCATACTCGGGCGAAGAGCCGGGACCGAGAGCAGCGACTTTGGCGGCAAGTCCGGAATCGATCGCGGTGGCTTGTGCAGGATCGCGCGCGAAGATGACCGGATACTCGGCGCTCACGTCGCCTCCGTTTATCGGCGCGAACGTCCACCCCATCATCGCCTTGACCACCGCCGCGTCGAGTTCCGGGTTAGCCGAAGTTGAGGTCCGCACCATCGCTCCTGTAACCGTACCGCCTGGCGCCACGGTCAGCCGCACCAGCATACCGTCATCGATCGGCGACCCACCCGCGAGCAGACCGCGGTAGGTGTCGAGCAATCCGCTCCTGCCTGCGTCGAAGACCTTGCGCGCCGCGTCGATGCTGCGTTCAGGCGCTGCCGCCGAATCGCCGATCGTCTGTACCGGCACACCATGCGCCAAATCTACCGATGGACCGGCCGCAACGGCGGGCGGGCTCGCGGTCGCCGCCGGGGAAGCCTCGACCGTCTTCGGAGGCGATACTGCGGTGCCTGAACTCAGATGGATCGCAAGCCAGGCACCCGCGGCCAGGGCGACAATCGCGGCGACCGAGTAGCCAACCACGCTCGTCATCGATCGGCGCGGCTCGTCCTCGCCCTCGTCGCCGGGTGGAATCGGGGGCGTGAAACCGGTTGCGGTCAGCCTGTCCTGCGCGGGAATATAGTTCTCGGGACGCTGGCGCTGCGATCCCGCGCCGGCCCCGCCGGGTGCCGCTCCGCGTGCCGGCGCGGGATCGCCTGCGGATGCCGCGCCCTCGCTGACCGGGAGCCGCGCGCCGCAGAAATTGCACATCAATTCGCCGGGCTCGGCCTTGCCGCCGCAGACCGAACACTCGATCGGCGCCTGGGGCGCGTCGGCCATCCTTGCTGTTCCCGCCGCTCCCACGGCGGGAACGAGCGCGGTCCCGTCGGCCTCGCAAAACGATTCCGCGTCGGGATAATTCCTGGCGCATCGTGGACAGGTCTTCATGACTTAGGGTTGGCCTCCTGGAAGCTCGCCCGATTTCTTCCCGTATTTCGCGTAAATTCCTCGAATAATTCCTGGAATTACGATGATAGCCGCAGGGTGATACGCAACGCCATAAGCTTGCGTTACACGACCACGCGAGCGCTTGGCGCGGTCGAGCGGCCCCTGCCGCTCGACCGACCGAGGGTCTCGGGCGGCCGATTCGGCCAAAGCCTCGATCATTTCTGCGACGGGCGGTTTGCGGGCCGGTAAACCCTGAGCGCTACTTTCCGCGCCGCGAGCTGCCTCGCGCGATCGCAGCAACGCTGCCGGTCGCCGGCTGGCGCATGTTCTGAAGATGACTACTTAGACCGGGTCACCCTCGAGACGGAATCCGATTCTGACGGTCACCTGAAACTCGGGCTCGCCCTTGGGGTTGACGGCGCCGCGGATATTCTCAACCTCGAACCAGTCCAGATGCCGCAGCGTCTGGCTCGCCTTCTTGAGCGCGTTGCGCACCGCCTGATGGATGCTCTGGTCGGAGACGCCGACCACTTCGACTATCTTGTAGGTTTTATCGGGCATCGGATTTTCTCCCGGCGTCTGTACGCCTCGCCCGCGGCCAATCATGGCCGCCGAAGTCTTAGTGCCAAGACCTGTTGCATGACCCGCCGGCTCGGGCGTCGCGGCCGCCCCGCCGGCCTATGGCCGTGTATTCGGGAACGATACCGCGAACGCCGCAGCATCGTCCACCGCCCGCACGTCGAGCAGGAAGGCGTCGTCCGCGATACGGCCGATGACGGGCGGACGGGCCGCGCGAAACATCGCGGCGATCCGCGCGGGCGAGAGCCCGGGATGAGTCACGCGGACCGCGCGGGAGGGAATCTCTTCGGCCGGTTGCGCGCCCGACCCGATTTGCGAACTTGATACCACGACCTCGAGGCGGAAATCTCCACCGAGGCGCTCGGCCAGGATTTCACGCGCCCGCTCGGCGACCTGCTCGAGCTCGCCCGTCGAGCGGCTGAGATAGCGCAGCGTCGGCAACGCCGCGGCCAGATCGCCCGCGTGCAGGTATAGCCTGAGCGTCGCCTCCAGGGCGGCCAGCGTCAGCTTGTCGCAGCGAAGCGCGCGCCGAAGCGCGTTGGCGCGGAGCTTGTTGACTAGATCGCGCCGGCCCACCGCCGCTCCGGCCTGCGGCCCGCCGAGCAGCTTGTCGCCCGAAAACGTCACCAGCGCGGCGCCGGCCGCGATTCGCTCGGCCACCATCGGTTCACGTGGCAAGCCAAGCCGGCCGAGATCGAAAAGCGCGCCCGAGCCGAGGTCTTCGACCACGTCGATTCCGCGGCGCCGGCCGATTTCCACCAGTTCGGCGAGCCCGACCTCGGCGGTGAACCCGATAACCCGATAGTTGGAAGGATGAACCTTCAACAGCACCGCGGTGTCGGGTCCGATCGCGTTTTCGTAGTCGGCGGGATGGGTGCGATTGGTGGTGCCGACTTCGCGAAGCCGCGCGCCGCTGCGTTCCATCAGGTCGGGCAGCCTGAACGAGCCGCCGATTTCGATCAGCTCGCCCCGCGAGACAACGACCTCGCGTCCGGCGGCCAGCGAGTTGAGCGCAAGCAGAACCGCGGCGGCGTTGTTGTTGACCACGGTCGCGGCCTCGGCGCCGGTCAACGCGCATAGCTCGTCTTCGACCAGCGCGTCGCGCTCGCCGCGGCTCCCGCTCTCGAGCTCGTATTCCAGGTTGACCGCGGACCGCGCCGCCGCCGCCATCGCGTCGATCGCCGCCTCGGCCAGCAGCGCGCGGCCGAGATTGGTATGCAGCACGACGCCGGTCGCGTTGACCACGGCGCGCAGGACCGGTTCGTCGGCCTCGATCGCGGCGCGCGTGCGGCGGACTATCTCCTCGAGCATCGACTGGCGCAGAGGAAGAGCGGACGCGTCCGCCAACGACGGCGACACCGCCGCCTGCCGCAGTTCGGCCTGCGCCCGCCGCACCATCAGCTTGACGTACTCGCGCCCGAGCCCCTCGAATCCGGCGACGCCTTCCAGGGCACGCAGGCATTCGTCCACGGGCGGCATCGCGCGCAACAGCTCCGCGCGCGCCGGCGCGGTCCCCTTCTTCGCGTTTTTCACCTTTTGATTCTTCACCTGGCTGGGACTCTCTTCGGCCCCCTCGGCCGGATTCAGGCAGCTCGATCGCGGGCGGCTTGAGCGTCGGCGATCACCGAGACTCTGGCGAGCAGGACGATCCCGCAAAGCAGAGTGACCGCCGCCGCACCCGCGACCGCGATCTGCGGGCTTGCGCGCTCGCCGATATACCCGACCTCGAGGCTGCCAAGCGGCGCAAGTCCGATGAATGACAGCGTGTACATGCTCATCACGCGCCCGCGGAGCTCGTCCGAGACGAACAGCTGGAGCATCGTGTTGCTCGTCGCCATGTAGTTGAGCAATCCGGCGCCGATCGCCATCTGCGAGAGCAGCGAGAGCCACATCGTGGAGGAAAAGCCGAACACGAACATTCCGGCCGCCGACCCCAACAGGCCGAAGATGAGATTCTGGCGCAGCCCGCGCGGAGTCCTGGATGAGGCCAGCACGACGCCGCCGAGCAGCGCGCCCACGCCCTGTGCGGCGAGCAAGAACCCGTAAGCGCGGGCGCTGCCGTGCAGGATGTCCCGCGCGAAGACCGGGATCAGCACCGAATACTGCATCCCGAGGCCCGCGCTGATCCCGATCAGCAGCAGCAGGTAGAAGCTCGCGCGGTGATGCCGGACGTAATGGAAGCCTTCGCGCAGGCGCTGGAAAATCGACGAACCGATCCGTGGCAGCTCGCGCGCCGCCAGCTCCATCTGGAGCAGGCACACGATGACCGCGATGTAGCTCAGCCCGTTGAGGAGAAAACATCCTGCGATCCCGATCGCGCCGATCAGAACTCCCGCGATGGCAGGTCCGATCACGCGCGCCCCGTTGAAAACCATCGAGTTGATCGCGATCGCGTTGGGCAAATCCTCGCGCCCGACCATCTCGACCACGAAGGTCTGCCGCGCCGGCATGTCGAAGGCGGTCACCAGTCCGTTCAGCGCCGCCAGCACGACGACGTGCTCGACCCGCACCACGCCGGCCCACGTCAGCGCAGCGAGGACCAACGCGCTCAGCATCAGCAGAACCTGGGTGGTGACGATCAACCGGCGGCGGTCGGCATGGTCGACGATCACCCCGGCGAACAGCGCTACCAGCAGGACCGGCAGATAACCGGCGAAGCTGACCACGCCGAGCATCAGGGCCGAGTTGGTGAGCTTCAGCACGAGCCATCCCTGCGCCACCGACTGCATCCAGGTGCCGATGAGCGAGATGAACTGACCGCCGAAATAGAGCTGGAAATTGCGATGGCGCAGCGCGCGGAAAGCGCCGGACCGCGCGGGGGCGGATTCGGATTGGAGCGCCGCCGCGGCGGCGGGGTTGCTTCCGGAAGAGGTCTCGGCAGAGGTATCGATAGAAGCGCTCACTTGAGGGACGGAGTCAGTTTGGCAAAGTCCGGGGCGGCTGGCGAGCGTGGGGCAAGGCGCTCGAAAATAACCTGTTGCGGCGGGATTCACGCCGTGCCGAGACGTGGTGTAAGATTAGGGGCATGTTCGGCGAGCTGGTCCCCCGCAAAAAGAGCACGGCTCCGTTCATCTCGATCGAGGAGGCGCTCGAAGAAATTCGCCGCGGCCGCATGATCATCCTGATGGATGATGAGCAGCGCGAAAACGAGGGCGACCTCTGCATGGCCGCCGAGTTGGCCACCACCGAAGCGATCAATTTCATGGCCAAGCACGGCCGCGGCCTCATCTGCCTGCCGATGGCGCCCGAACGAATCGACCAGCTTGGCCTCAGCATGATGGTCGGCGACAACCAGGCTCCCCTCGGCACCGCCTTCACCGTGCCGATCACCGCGCGGCGCGCCAGCGGCTCCGGCATCTCGGCCCGCGATCGCGCGACCACCATCCTGCAAGCCGTGCGCGAGGATGCAACCGGTGCCGAGTTCGTCAGCCCCGGCTACGTCTATCCCTTGCGCGCGCGCGAGGGCGGCGTACTGGTGCGCTCCGGCCAGACCGAGGGCGGCGTCGACCTGGCGCGGCTGGCGGGGCTGAAGCCCGCCGGCGTCATCTGCGAAATCCTCAAGGAAGACGGCACGATGGCGCGACGCGACGACCTGGTCGAATTCGCGCGCATCCACGGACTCAAAATCGTAACCGTCGCGGACATTATCGAATACCGCCTGCGCAACGAAACGATGGTCCAGCGGATCGCCGAGGCGCGCCTGCCCACCCATTACGGCGAGTTCCGCGCCTGCGTCTATCGCAACCGGATCGATTCCACCGAGCATCTGGTGCTGGTGATGGGAACGATCGATCCCGACCGCCCGGTGCGCGTGCGGGCGCATCGCGAGTACCTGCCCGGCGACGTCTTCGGCTATTCGCCGCGCAACACGCGCAGCCTGCTGCAATCCGCGATGGAGCGAATCGCGTCGTTGGGCGAAGGCGTCATTCTCTACCTCAAACGCGAATCCGACGCGATCGCGAGCGATATCGACAACGGCCGCGCCGGCGTCGGCGCGCGCCGCAACTGGCACCTCCCCCGCGCGAGCACCCATTTAAGCCCGCCCGAGGCCGACTTCCGCGACTACGGAATCGGCGCACAGATCCTGCGCGACGTCGGCGTACGCAAGATGATTCTGCTCTCCGACCAGGCGCCGCGTCTCGCCAATCTGCCGGGCTACGGCCTCGAGATTATCGGCAGTGAAAGGCTCTCGCCTGCCGACGGCGAAGCGGTGCCCGGAGGTTGAGCCGAGGCGCAACGGATGAAATCCGGGCGACGGAACCGCGCCGCAGATTTCGGAATTATTGCAACGTGATGAGCCGATACTGGCGCCTGCAGCGCTTTTTCAGCAAAAAGACCAGCCCATCCAGCCCCGCGGGCTCGAACGTTTGGTCGCGCGGTGCATTGGCCGCCGCTGTTCTTGCAATTGCCGCGACGGCCGCGCTTTCGTCGCCGCGCCCGACAAAGGCAGAGGACTCGCAGAACCTGCCCAAGCCCTCGGAAGTCGTCAAAATCGAGAGCCTCAAACTCGAAAATCCGCTCAAACCCGGCGGTAGCAGCCGGCTCGAAGTCGAGGCTGAGGTTCTTTCCGGATGGCACATCAACTCCGACCATCCAACGTCGGCTGATTTCATCCGCACCACTCTTTCCGTTACTCCGCCCGCCGCGGTGAAGGCCGGCGCGGTCACTTATCCGCCGGCCGAGGAGATCGCGCCCGCGTTCTCCGGCGGCGAGAAGCTTTCAGTCTTCAGCGGGACGATGAAATTCACCGCGCCGCTCAGCGCATCGACGGCCTTCAGACCGGATTCAAACGCCGAGGTCGCGGTAACGCTGGAATATCAGCCGTGCAATGACGCCATCTGCATGCCGCCGGCCAAGGTCAGCGCGAGCGCGCCGCTGGGCTCGATGCAACCGGCGGCTGCGGCGGCTCCGCCGCACGCCGCAATTCAGCGCGCCGGCCTGATCGCCGTCGCCTTCGGCGATGGCGGCGGCGATTCCTCCGGCGCTTCGTCCGGCGTCGGCGGGAGCAACGCGCCGGGCTCGGAGCTGGCGAACATTTTTCTCGCGCACGGGATATTGATCGGACTGCTCGCGGTGCTGCTCGGCGGACTCGCGCTGAATCTGACGCCGTGCGTTTATCCGCTGATCGGCGTGACGATCGCCTACTTCGGCAACCAGGGCGGCGGCCCGCGCAAAATCGCGGTGCTCGCGTGCATCTACGTGCTGGGGATAGCGCTTACGTTTTCGCTGGCCGGAGTCGCCGTGGCGCTGTCCGGAGGGCTGTTCGGCGCGGCCCTGCAAAATCCGCTCGTGCTGATCGCGATCGCGGCGATGCTGCTGGTGCTCGCGGCGTCGAGTTTCGGAATGTTCTCGCTCAAACCACCGCAGTGGCTGATGAAGCGTGCAGGGGCGGCGCGGCCCGGCTACCTCGGTTCATTGGTGATGGGCCTCGGGATGGGCGTGGTTGCGGCGCCGTGCATCGGGCCCATCGTGCTTGGGCTTTTGCTGATGGTCGAACGGAGCGCGAGTCCGCTCTTCGGCTTCACGCTCTTCTTCACGCTGGCGATCGGGCTCGGGCTGCCCTATATCGCGCTGGCACTTGCCGCCGGGCATATCAGGAGTCTGCCGCGCTCGGGCGAGTGGCTCGCATGGGTCGAGCAGTTCTTCGGCTTCGTGCTGGTCGGCCTCGCGCTCTACTTTCTCGACCCGGTGATGCGCGGGTGGCCGATGCGGCTGATGCCATACTACGTGGTCGCGGCCGGAATCTACCTCGGTTTCGTGACGCCGGCGGGGCGCCAATGGCGGCCCTTCCTCGTCTTCCGCAGCGTACTCGGCACGTTCTGCGCTGGCGCGCTGATCTGGATGCTGACACTCGCGCCCGCCAAGCCTGCCATGCAACTGGCGTTCGATCCGTATGACGCCTCGGTCCTCCAACAGGCGCTCGCGGCAAACAAGCCGGTGGTAATCGATTTCAGCGCCGATTGGTGCGTGCCGTGCCGCGAGATGGTGCGGACGACGTTCCGGGATCCGGCGGTCATCAAGGCGGCTTCGCACTTCGTGCGCCTTCAGGCCGACATTACGGACAGCAACAACCGCAACACCAAACTCGCGCTGCGATACGAGATAAAGGGCGTGCCCACCACGGTCTTCATCGACAAGCACGGGCGGATCCTCAAACGCGAGGTCGGTTATCTGAATTCCCGTCGTTTTCTGGCTGATTTGCGTGAAGTCGACGAAATGGACGGTCTGCCCGAGGTTCGTGCAATCCCTCCTTCTGGCTACGTGAGGCTCGCGGCTTCATCTTAGGCATTTTTGGCGCGGATCATCGTTGTTTTGCAGAGCATCAGCATGCCCTGGCTGTCGCGCAAACAGAATTTTATTGAGGCTCTGTCACAAATTCGTAACATAGCCGTCATTCCACACCGCTCGGTTTCGCGATTTTGCGCATATTACCTAAGTTTTTAGTTTTTTGGCACGATTTTCAAACCATTGTTTGTTTTGGTGCCGGCAATCCGCGGGTTCACGCGCTCTTTTTCTTTACTTCGACCCCTCAGCGGACTAAACTCTCCTTGTTACAACACTTCATCGATACTTGATGAAAATTCCGATGTTTGGGTTCGCGGATCGCTCTCTGGCGAGCGTATACGGCCTCTGGGATGGTGGTGATCGCGGGGTGGTCTGAGCCTTTTTCTATGGCAAACAAACAATCGCAAGACACTTACAGCGCGCAGTCGATCAGAGTCCTCGAAGGTCTGGAGGCCGTGCGCAAGCGCCCTGGCATGTACATCGGCGACACGGCCGAGCGCGGACTCCATCACCTGGTCAACGAGATCGTCGACAATTCGGTCGATGAGGCGCTCGCCGGCTATTGCAACGAGATCAACGTTGTCATCCTGAGCGACAATCAGATCTCGGTCGAGGACAACGGCCGCGGCATTCCCGTCGACATGCATCCGACCGAGAAGCGCTCGGCGCTCGAGGTCGTGCATACGGTGCTGCACGCGGGCGGCAAGTTCGATCGCGGGGTGTACAAGGTTTCAGGCGGGCTGCACGGCGTTGGCGCCTCGGTGGTCAACGCGCTCAGCGAGGAGTTCGAAGTCGAAGTCCGGCGCGACGGCAAGATCTACTCTCAGCGCTACGAGCGCGGCATCCCGCGGAGCAAGGTCGAAGAGCGCGCGGCGCCCAAGGGCGGCAAGCCGAGCGGCACCAAGACCATCTTTTCGCCCGACCCGAAAATTTTTCCCGAGGTCAAATTCAAATACGAGATTATCGCGCGCTACCTGCGCGACATGGCGTATCTCAACGCCGGACTCAAGATCAGTATCCGCGACGAGCGCACCGGCAAGGCCGAGGAGTTCCACTACGAGGGCGGAATCGCGGAATTCGTCGAATCGCTGACGAGCGGAAGCGAGACGCTGCACAAGGTTATCCGCGTTCACGATCAGCGCGACGGGGTCGACATAGATATCGCGCTGCAATGGACGGATGCATTTCACGAAAGCAATTTCGCTTACGCCAACAACATCCACACCATCGAAGGCGGAACGCATCTGTCCGGATTGCGCTCTGCGCTCACGCGCACGATCAACACCTACGCGCAGAAGAACAACCTGTTCAAAAACAAGGAGATGCGCCTCGAAGGCGAGGACGTTCGCGAAGGCCTGGTTTCGGTCATCAGCGTTAAGCTGCCCGAGCCGCAGTTCGAGGGTCAGACCAAGACCAAGCTCGGCAATTCCGAAGTGGAGGGCCTGGTCTCGGGAGTGGCCAACGAAAAGCTTGGCGAGCACCTCGAGAAGAATCCCTCCGACGCGAAGCGAATCGTGAACCGCGCGATCGAGGCCGCCACCGCGCGCGAGGCGGCGCGCAAGGCCAAGGACCTGGTACGGCGCAAGGGCGCGCTCGATTCGGGCTCGCTGCCCGGCAAACTCGCCGATTGCCAGGAGCGCGACCCCGCGCGCAGCGAACTGTTCATCGTCGAGGGCGACTCGGCCGGCGGCTCGGCCAAGCAGGGCCGCGACCGCCGCATCCAGGCGATTCTTCCCCTGCGCGGCAAGATTCTTAATGTCGAGCGCGTGCGGATCGAAAAGATGCTCTCCTCGCAGGAGTTGCGCACGCTGATCATGGCGCTCGGGATGGGCGTGGCGGATGAAAAGGACGTGGGCAGGCTGCGCTACCACACCGTCGTAATCATGACCGACGCCGACGTCGACGGCTCGCATATCCGCACGCTGCTGCTGACTCTGTTTTTCCGCCAGTTCGTCGAGATCATCGAGGGCGGCCATCTCTATATCGCGCAGCCGCCGCTCTTCCGCGCCAAGAAAGGCAAGCAGGAGCGTTACCTCAAGGACGAAATCGCGCTCGAGGACTATCTGACCGACCTCGGCGCCGAGGCGCTGACGCTGCAGGCGGGCAAGGGCAAGGAGATGCGCGAGCTGCATGGCGCGCCGCTCAAGACCATGGTGCGCCGGGCGCTCCAGCGCGAGCGGATGTACGACGGACTCGCGCGGCGCTCCAAGGAGCGGCCGATCGTCGAGGTGCTGGCGCGCCTGCTCGCCGACAAGCGGGCGAGCGACGAGAGCTTTCGCACGGAGAAGGCGCTCAGGGAAATGGCCGAGGCGATAGTCAAGGAACTCAAGAGCAACCTCACTTTTAAAGTCGATCCGGATAGCGACGGCGCTTTCCGCGCGGTCTTCAGCCACGTGCAAAACGGTGCGACCCCGCCGACCGTGGCCGATCTTGCGCTCCTGCGCTCGGGCGAGCTGCGCGAAATCCGCCGGCTCGACGCCGACCTCGAAGCGCTCAAGGAGCCTTACAAGCTCAAGAGCGGCGACGAGGAGCGCACGGTCGAGTCGCTCAAGGCGGCCGCCGACGCGGTGCTCGAGGCGGGACGCAAGGGGGTCGAGGTCCAGCGCTATAAGGGATTGGGCGAGATGAACCCGGAGCAGTTGTGGGAGACCACGATGAATCCCGAGACGCGCACGATGCTGCGCGTCCAAATCGGCTCGCAAGAGGAAGCCGAGGAGATGTTCCAGAAGCTGATGGGCGATCAGGTCGAGCCGCGCCGCCAGTTCATCGAGGAAAACGCGCTCAACGTTCGCAATCTCGACATCTGACGTCTGCTCCGAAGATTCCGGCGCAGCGCCGATCGCGCGCCGCATACGCAATGTCCTTCCGAGAGGCCTTCGATTAAATGGCTGAGACGCCCAACGGAAACGAACCGCTTCGCAACGAACCTGCCCGGCTGAATATCGAAGACGACATGCGGCAGTCCTACCTGGACTACGCGATGTCGGTGAATATCGGGCGCGCGCTGCCCGATCTGCGCGACGGCCTAAAACCCGTCCATCGCAGGATTCTCTACGCGATGTTCCGCGAGGGGCTGCTCAGCACCCGGCGCTACTCCAAGTGCGCCGGCGTCGTGGGCGAGGTGCTCAAGCGCTACCATCCGCACGGCGATATGGCGGTGTACGACGCGCTGGTGCGGATGGCGCAGTCGTTCAGCATGCGCTACCCGCTGATCGACGGCCAAGGCAACTTCGGCTCGATCGACGGCGACCCGCCCGCCGCCTACCGCTATACCGAATGCCGGCTGACGCGGCTGGCCGAGCGGATGCTCGCCGATATCGACAAGGAAACGGTCGATTTCGTCGACAACTTCGACGGCTCGCAGCAGGAGCCCGAGGTGCTGCCGGCCCAGCTGCCGAACCTGCTGATCAACGGCGCCGACGGAATCGCGGTCGGGATGGCGACCAACATCCCGCCGCACAACCTGACCGAGGTCTGCGACGCGCTGCTCAAATTGCTCGAAAATCCGGCGCTAACGCTCGAGCAGGTGCTCGACATCATCCCGGGCCCCGATTTTCCGACCGGCGGGCTGCTGCTCGGACGCCAGGCGATTCGCCAGGCTTACCTGGCCAAGCGCGGATCGCTCACGATCCGCGCGCTCGCGGTGATCGAAACCGACAAGCGCAGCGGGCGGGGCTCGATCATCGTGCGCGAGATTCCCTACCAGGTGAACAAGACCCGGCTCATCGAACGCATCGCCGAGCTGGTCAACGAAAAGCGCATCGACGGCATCAGCGACCTGCGCGACGAGTCCGACCGCGACGGAATGCGCATCGTGATCGAGCTCAAGCGCGACGCCGAGCCGAAAATCGTGCTCAATCAGCTCTACAAGCTGACCCAGATGCAGCAGAGCTACGGCATTATCATGCTCTCGATTCACGAGGGCCGTCCGCGCGAGCTCAGCCTGCTCGAGATGCTTCAGGCCTTTCTGCTTTATCGGCGCCAGGTGCTGACGCGCCGCGCGCAGTACGAAAAGCGCCAGGCCGAAGCGCGGCTGCATATCCTCGACGGCCTGCTGATCGCGCTCAAGAACCTCGACGCCGTCATCAAGCTGATCCGCGCGTCCAAGGACGCCGAGACCGCGCGCAACGGCCTGATGACTCAGTTCTCGCTCACCCAGATTCAGGCGCAGGCGATCCTCGACCTCACCCTGCGCCGCCTGACCTCACTCGAGCGCGACAAGATCCTTGCCGAGCACAAGGAGACCACGGACACGATCGCGCGGCTCGCCAGGCTGCTCGGCGACGAACGCGAGATGAGCGCGCTCATCGCCAGCGAGATCCAGGACATCAGAAAAGAATTCGGAGATGCGCGCCGCACCCAGATCGTCGAGGCCGAAGGCGACTTCTCGGTCGAGGACCTGATCGTCGACGAAGACGTGCTCGTGACCGTCACGCACGGCGGCTATATCAAGCGCACGCCGCTCTCGCTCTATCGCACCCAGCGCCGCGGCGGCCGCGGCAAGATCGGCGCCTCCACCAGCGAAACCGACTTCGTCGAGCACCTGGTGCCGGTCGGCACTCACGACCGGCTGATGTTCTTCACCAGCAAGGGCAAGGTTTACGAGCTCAAGGCCTACGAGGTTCCCGAAGGCGGACGCGCGGCCAAGGGGCGCTCGATCGCCAACCTGCTGAGCCTCGCCGCCGATGAACAGATGGAAGCGTTCATCCCCGCACCCAAGGAAACGGCAGGCAAATACCTCTTCTTCGCCACCCGCCGCGGGATGGTGAAAAAGACCGCGCTCGACGAATACTCCAACGTCCGCTCCAACGGCCTCATCGCGATCAATCTCGAGGAGGGAGACGAACTGGTCGGCGTCCGCATTACTGACGGCAACCAGCAGATCGTGCTCTCCACCCGCGAGGGCCAGGCGATTCGCTTCAAGGAGGAAGAGGTGCGCGCGATGGGCCGCGCAACCTTCGGCGTCACTGGGATGGAGCTCGAATCCTACAGCGTCAAGGACGGCAAGAATGTAGTCCTGGTCTCCGACGAGATCGTCTCGATCGCGACTTCGCGTGAGGACGAAACCCTGCTCACGGTTTCCGGGCTGGGCTTCGGCAAGCGCACCGCCGCCGCCGAGTACCGCCTGACCCATCGCGGCGGCAAGGGCGTCATCACGATGAACGTCACGGACAAGACCGGCAAGGTGATCAGCGTGCGCCAGGTCGGCAGCGACGACCAGGTGGTGCTGATAACCGACGGCGGCAAGGTGATCCGGCTCGACGTGAGCACCGTGCGAATCACCGGGCGCAACGCGCAAGGCGTGCGGCTGGTGAAACTCGAACCGGGCGAGCGCGTGCGCGCGGTCGCGGGATTGGCGGAACCCGAAGAGGACGAAACCGGCGGAACGGCCAACGGCGCCAATGGCGCGGCGGCGGACGACGACGCCGAGGAGTAGGCGCAAACCGGTTCGCCGGCGGTGGACATCGGGCGCGGCGCAGGCGTAAAGATCGCCTCATGCCGCTCGATTCATCGCTGGTCGGAACCGCCTCCGAAGTGGTCGCGGCCGACGTTGACGTCGCGTGGACGATGGCCTACGCCGCAGGCCTCGGCGACGCCCTGTCCTGCTATCTCGACACGACGCGCGAAGACGGCATCGTCGCCCACCCGATGTTTTCGGTCGCAATCGAGTGGCGCGCGATGATCCAGATAATCCAGGTGCTGAGCGAATCCGGATTTCCGCGCGCCGAGATGCTCCGCCGCGTGCATGCGACCGACGAAGTGATCGTCCATCGCCCGATTCGTCCGCCCGAGCGGCTCTTCACGCGCGCGACGCTCGCCGGCATCGAACGGCGCAAGGCCGGCGCCTATCAACTCACCCGGTTCGACACGGTCGACGAAAAAGGAGCGCCGGTCTGCACCACCTGGTACGGCAATCTCTACCGCGGGGTCGATGTCGCGGGGCCCGATCGGCCGCCGCCGGATGCGCCGGCGGCGCTTGCGCCGTCGGGCAACGCAGCCGCCGCGCACGCGAGCTTCGCGATACCGATCTCGCCGCTCGCCGCGCACATTTACGGGGCCTGCGGGCGGCTCGGCAACCCGGTCAACATCCATACCGACATGGCAACTGCGAAGAAGGCCGGACTGCCGGGAACGATTCTGCACGGCACCGCCTCACTTGCGATGGCGGTGTCGCGCGCGATCGCAGCCGAAGCAGATGGCGATCCGGCGCGCGTCGCGCGGATCCATGCCCGGTTCGGCGCGATGGTGCTGATGCCGTCGGCGATCGAAGTGCAGATTTTCGCGCGGGAGCCGAGCGCCGACGGCAAAACGGTCTTCTTCGAGGTGCTGAGCGCCGACGGCGGACGGGCGATTCGCGACGGCTTCGTCGCGCTGCGCGGCTGACGTGCGGGCGCGCGCCGCGATGGACATCCGGCGTCCAAGCTCTGTAGAAATATCCCATGCCACTTGAATCATCGCTGGTTGGAACCAGAGTCGGTCCCGCGACGACCGAAGTCGACGCGCGCTGGACGATGGCTTATGCGGCGGCGCTCGAAGATTACCTCCCCTGCTACCTCGACACGCGACGCGCCGACGGCATCGTCACCCATCCGGTCTTCCCGGTCTGCATCGAGTGGCCGGCCGCGATCGCGCTCCACGACAAGATGCGCAGCTCGAAGCTCGCCCACAGCGAGGCGGCGCGCGGCGTTCATGCAACCTACGACGTCACGCTCCATCGCGCGATCCGCCCGCCCGAGCGGCTGACTACGACGCTTACGCTCGCGGCCGTGCAGCGGCTTAAGCCCGGGGCGTACGAGTTGATGCGCTTCGAAACGGTGGACACGCAGGGCCGGCCGGTCTGCACGACCTGGTACGGCACGATCTATCGCGGCGTCGAGGTTGACGGCCCCGACCGTCCTGCCGCCGACGCGCCGGCGCCGCTTAAGGCTCCCGGCGCGGGCGACACGGCCCGCGCGGAAATTCCGCTCGCGATTTCCCCGGGCGCCGCGCACGTTTACACCGAGTGCGCTCGCATCTGGAACCCGGTGCATACCGACAGCTCCGTCGCCGCCGCCGCGGGCCTGCCCGCGATCATTCTGCACGGCACGGCCACGATGGCGATGGCGGTGTCGAAGATCGTCGCCGCCGAAGCCGGTTACAACCCCGAGCGCGTGCGGCGTATCCATGGGCGGTTTGCCGCGATGGTGCTGATGCCGTCGATGGCGACGGTGCGTATCAACTCGCGCACGCCCGCAAGCGGTGGCGAAGCGGTCTCGTTCGATGTTCTGAATGCCGACGGGAGCCGGGCGATTCGCGACGGAATGGTCCTGCTGGGCGAGTAGG
>Ga0335069_10002653_pt1 | contig 27377 bp, 21 predicted proteins | sample Lox_Sample_11_FD_206714 | JGI IMG/M metagenome (GOLD analysis project Ga0335069, IMG submission 206714) | Soil microbial communities from Loxahatchee National Wildlife Refuge, Florida, United States - Lox_Sample_1.1 | ecosystem: Environmental > Terrestrial > Soil > Wetlands | place: USA...
GGGCGTTTTGGTGGACTCGCGCCGAGGGCCGAGAAACGTCTGTCACGAGTTGAAAAGGAAGGTAAGGGACTACGGGCGGCATTCCGAAGGCGCGCGCCAACTATCCTGAGTTTGCGGGCTACCCAAACGAATCTCGGTCCCCCGGCGCAACGGTATCAGGGCGCACGGCCGTGCGCGCCTGCTCACAGTTGTCGAGCTGCCTCACTAAACAGTATCCTCAACGGGGCTTGCTTCGAGTTCGTTCTCGTCTTCCCACGGCTGTGGTTTCAATCCCCCGCGCTCCGATTGCCATGCTGGTGGAGCTTGCTTCCGCGCATAGACCCTGCCGCGGCGGGGCTTCTGCACTTCGATGACGCTGACCAGCTTGCCGATTCGCTGCGCGGCGCGAATGATGGCACGCTCGTCTCCCTCAAGAGTCAGTTTGACCTTCAGCTCCCGCGGGGCCGTGGCGGGCCGGACCGTGACATGGCTGACCACACAGCCCTGGACCGCTATGGCCGCCAGAATTCGCTGGAGCGTGCCTGGCACCTTGTGGGCTCGCAAATGGAGTGTCCGGCACACGGGCGCGGCGGCATCGGTCGAGTGCCTTGCCGCCACTGGCGCACTTGCAACAGAAGCATCGGCAGCAGCCGCTGACTCGGCAGATGGCCCCAACACCATTTCGTGGATGGCCGCACCCGTAGGCACCATGGGATACACATTCTCGAGGGGAGATACTTCAACGTTCACAATGCACGGTCCCGGCTGCCCCATCAGGTTTTCAAGGTCCGCCCGCAGTTGTTGTGGGTTAGTAAGCGTGAGTCCTCTCAATCCGTAGGCTGCGGCTAACCGGGCGACATCTGGAAAGGTGTCGAGCCGCACGGCGCTGAGCCGGTTCCGGTGAAACAACTCTTGCCACTGTCGCACCATGCCCAGATGCCCATTGTTCACAATGATGACTTTGACCGGCAACGAGTAATTTGCGATCGTGGCCAACTCGGGAATCGACATCTGGAAGCCGCCGTCGCCGACGAGCGCAAACACGGCCTTCTCGGGACAGGCAATCTGCGCACCGATCGCCGCGGGCAGGCCAAAACCCATGGACCCGAGGCCGCCCGAATTAATCCAAAGGCGTGGTGCATTGAAGCGGAGCAGTTGCGCGGCCCACATCTGATGTTGCCCCACATCGGCGCAAACGATACTCGCGCCACCGGCCAACCGGTCAAGTTCCATCATGAGGTGCTGCGGCTTAATCTCCTCCTCCGAGGGTTCGCTCGCCAGTGGGCATTGCTCTTTCCATTGAGACACCTGCCTTTGCCAAACTTGACGTTGCTGCGAATGCTTGCTCGCGGAAAACGGATGCGTTTCTCGCAGCCTTCCATTCAGCTGCCCCAGCACGCATTTCAGATCACCCAGGATGCCGATTTCCGCCGCGCGGTTCTTTCCAATCTCCGAGGGGTCCGCGTCCACATGGATCACCTTCGCGTGGGGAGCAAAGCCCGCCAGCTTCCCGGTCACCCGATCGTCGAAACGTGCTCCGAGGGCGATCAGCAAGTCCGCGTGAGTGATGGCCATGTTGGCTGCGTAACTGCCATGCATTCCGGGCATGCTGATGAAGTGCGGATCGTCAGCGGGCAAGCCGCCCAAACCCATCAGCGTGCATACCGTGGGGGCGCCCACAAAATTCACGAACTCCTTCAACTCGGGAGCCGCTTCTGCCGAGATGATTCCGCCTCCCGCATACACCACCGGCCGCTCGGACTGCCAGATCATCTGCACGGCGCGTGCTACCGTTTCCGGTTCTCCGTCGGCCACGACGCGGTAGCCGGGCAAGTCCATTTCCTCTGCCGGAATAAACGGCGACTTACTCAATTGCACGTCTTTGGGAATATCGATCAGAACCGGACCAGGGCGGCCGGTGCGGGCAAGATAGAACGCCTCATGAACGATGCGCGGCAAATCCTCCACATGCCTTACCACGTAGTTGTGCTTCGTGCAGGGCATGGAGATTCCGAAGGTATCCGCCTCCTGAAATGCCGTGGTCCCCAGAACCTTGGTCGACACTTGGCCCGTAATGGCCACCAAGGGAACGGAATCCATAAACGCATCCGCCAGGCCCGTCACAAGGTTCGTTGCACCCGGGCCGGAAGTGGCGCAGCACACACCCACGCGGCCCGACGCCCGTGCATAGCCCCCCGCGGCGAAACAAGCGTTTTCCTCGTGCCGCATCAGCACGTGGCGAATGCCGTGGTCGTACAGGACTTCGTAGACCGGCAGTGTGGCGCCGCCTGGGTAGCCGAAAATGTGCTCCACACCTTCACGTGCGAGACATTCCAAGAGGATTTCCGCACCTGTCATCATATCTGCCATCGACCATCTCTCCCGAAAGAATTAGCCCAAAATAAAAAAGGCCATCAGCCTCATTTCTTTCCCGGCGGATGGCCTCAGATCCTGATTGGGGGCCTAATCAACCGGGGTCAGAGACAATGACCCCGAGAATAAGTACAACGATAACCTGAGAGGGGGAATGCAAACTGGCTAGCGGCAAGCGAGTTGGTAGACCTTCACGCATACTCAAGGTGACCCTATCACCTTAAGCACGTGGAAATCCAATAAAAGAAACTTATAGTCACTATAAGCGTGGGCTCGGGCCCTGCTGAAAGCTCCGATTGACACGTCCGGGAAGGCGGCGCAACCTGTCGTTTTGCCCCGGGCTTAGAAGAACCTGGAGCGAGCTGTACCGACGCCGTGGCGTGGGACCGTGCGACGTTGGAACTGGCCAACCTTCAGTCGTTAGGTCGGTCGAAGGCCGGTGGCGCACGCAGACTAACAGGGCATTCAGAACCAATCAAATAGGGAGGCAAATCATGAGCGATGGCCAATTCGGTCTGCTCACGCCGCATCACGTGGGCATCGTCGTGAGCAATCTCGGAGCCGCTATGGATGCGTACATCGCCAATTTCAGATATACGTTCTTCCAGTTCGAAGTGAACGAGCGGAACGCTCAGTTCACTGGAGCCTCGGCTGCGTTCACGCTTCGGTTCGGCATCGGGCAACTTGGGGCGAGCGTGGTGGAGCTTATCGAACCGGTCTCTGGCACGACCCTATATTCCCAGCACCTCGCTAAGAAAGGCCCCGGCTTGCACCACCTGGCATTCTCCGCGTTGGACCTCGACGCCGCCCGCGCCGCGATGGCAGCAAAAGGCTATAACTGCCTTCAAAACGGAAATATCCAGGACCTCGTAGACTTCAGCTATTACGAGGCCAGTGAACTCGGCTGTATTGTCGAACCTCTCAGCCTGCGCTGCGATCACCCGATGTTCCTCCTCCGAAATGCCCGGCCCTATCCAGGCGATTGACTTGAACTGTCGACGGCTAGCGAACAGCCGCTCACGCGGACGGCATGACCTGCGACAAGAAATGGTGAAGTTGGAAACTTTGTGATAAATAAGCCAGCCAGAGTCCGAGTTAGGCGGCACAAGCTCGGTTACTTCTTGGCAAAGAAGCGATAGAGCCACCAAGTGCCGAGCCCACAATCGGTGTCGAGTTCCCCGTAAGGAGGAAACCATGCTTTTGTGTGCGTCCAGTGCAAAGAGAACGCTGTTCTTCACCGTTTTCTTCTTGGTTTCAACCGCGCCGTTGGTGGCACAGTCCGCGGCACCCAAGAAGGTCTTCATGATCACGGATATGGAGGGCGTAGACGGCATCTTCGACAGCGACGTGCAATGCCTTCCCTACAAGAGCACTCGCTGGGAAGAATCCCACAAGCTGCTCACTGGCGAAATCAACGCCGCCGTCGACGGCTTGCTGGCCGGCGGAGCGACCGACGTGGTTGTGTGGGACGGGCACGACTCCAGCCAGACACTGTCGGTGCTCGACATCCATCCGCGGGCTCGCCTCCTCACGGGAGTACCGGTCGATATCACCCATGAACTCGACTCATCCTATAGTGCCCTGGTCTTCATCGGCCAACACGCCATGGCCGGAGCGCGGAACGGCATTCTGAGTCACTCCTACAGCTCGCTGGGCATTCAGAACCTGTGGGTCAACGGCCAGCCCGCCGGCGAAATCGGAGCCAGCCTGATGCTGGCGGGACACGTGGGAGTTCCCGCCATCATGCTCTCCGGCGATACGGCCGCTTGTAAGGAATTCCACTCTTATGTCCCGCAAGCGGAGTGCGCCGAGGTGAAGCAGGGAGTCAGCCGCACGTCGGGTTACATGCTCTCGCACTCTGCAGCCTGCGCTCTGATTCGCGCCAAAGCACAGCGAGCCATGGAGCACGTGGGCGACTTCAAGCCCTACCCCGTCGCTGGTCCAGTCGAGATCAAAATAGAATTCACCACCCGCGGCGAGCCGGTCGTCCCGCCGCGCGAGGGAGTGGAACGGCTCGACGAACGCACCTGGTTTTTCCGCGGCCGCGATATTGTCGATGCTTGGCTGAAAAGCCGGCTGTGAGTGCTGGGGTCTTGATGAGGGAAAAGATGCAAGCAGACAGCCGCTCGGTACACCTTGTGGAGTGCGGCGGCGTGTGGCATATTTTCAGTCGCAACGGCGGCCCTCATCTTCATGCCAGTCTGTCCGCTCTTCATTTAGGAGGTTGGTCATGTCAAGCAATCGTCGCGATTTTCTGAAGAACTCCGCGCTTGCAGCACTGGGAAGCGCTGTGGTGCCTTATGGCGAGGCGGCCACTTCCCCTCCCGCTACTCCGGACGCAGCCTTGCCCACCGGCAAACTCGGCAATCTCACGGTGAGCCGCCTGATCCTCGGGTGCAACCAGGTAAGCGGCTACGCGCATTGCCGCGACTTAGACTATGTGTCACGCTTGATGAAGGAGTACCAGACGGACGACCGTGTGCTCAAGACCTGGCAGTTGTGCGAGGAACACGGCATCAACACGATTCTCTCCGACCCCTTTGAAAAGCCCGCGCGGATCATGAAGCGCTACCGGCAGGAGCGCCGCGGCAAGATCCAGTGGATCTCCGAAGTTCACCCTCCCATGCCGTACTACGATACCCGTCTCAATCACCTCAAAGAGAACCTGAAGCAGGTACTCGCGAACGAGCCTCACGCCATGTATATCCAGGGTGGCGTTACGGACTCTTTTGTGCACCGCGGCCTCATGGACGAACTGGGTGAAGCGTTGGAAGCGATGAAGCAGTCCGGACTTCCTTCCGGGTTGGGAGCGCATTCGATCGAAACGCCCAAGGCCTGCATGACGGCAGGGATTCATCCTGACTTCTTTATGAAGACCTTCCACCCTGACGATTATTGGTCCGCCACCCCGCGCGAACAACGGATTGAGTTCAACGTCGATTCCGACAGTCCCAACAACCACGACAACATCTGGGATATCAAGCCGGAAGTCACACGCGAAGTGATGGCCAAGTTTCAAAAACCCTGGATCGCGTTCAAAGTGATGGCGGCTGGGGCCGTCCTGCCGGAGAAAGGCTTCCGCCACGCCTTCAGCGGCGGCGCGGATTTCATCTGTGCGGGTATGTTTGACTTTCAGATTGCCGAAGACGCTGCGATTGCTGGGAAGGTCCTTGCAGGGACGCTCGACAGGACTCGCCCCTGGTACTCATGAGGACGCTGCGACTCAAGGATTCACTCTCACGTAGGCTTTGATCGTGGCGCAGGTTCCCGTCCCGGTCGGGCGAATGCGATAGCGCCCGACTGCGGCCGGCACGATGAAAGTCTCCGCATAATGGACGACGAACGGCTCGAACGCGCTATCGGGGCTCTCGATAACAACCTCGGGTCCTTCCACCAGGTTCAGGACGTTCACGCCGCCGTGCGTATCGTGTTCCACGCCGCCGGTGAACCAATGCCGGCGCGTTTCGATGAACTCCCGTTCGTGCAGACCCGTTCGCTCTTCGCGCCCGCCGTTCCTTGAAGAAATTACTTCCGCACGATTCACCAGATTTCGCCGGACCCACTCGGTTCTCCGGCTCCACTGCACATTCTGCCTGCCGTGTTCGAGGTGAATGGGTCGAGGCTTTCCACCGAGCCCAAGCCGCCCCCAGTCCCAGAGCTTGAACGTGAAGATGTAAGGCGTGGCACTGATCTCCAGAACCATGGAATCCTTGCCGGAACAGTGAATGGTGCCAGCGGGGATCAGAAAGTGGTCGTGCTTCTTTGCAGGCCAGCGGTTCACGAACCGCTCAGCGGGAAATGGCGCGCCGCCTTCCTGAGCGCGTTCCAGGGCCGCGAACATCTCCCCCGGCTTGGCATCCTCGCTGATGCCCAGATAAACGCCTGCACCTTCGCCCGCGTCGAGAAGGTAATAGCTCTCATCCTGCGTGTAGTGCATCCCAAACTGTTCCTGAATGTACTCGGTCAAGGGATGCACCTGCAAAGACAAGTTACCGCCTCCCATGGTGTCGAGCATGTCGAACCGTATGGGGAACTCTGTGCCGAAGCGGCCGTGCACAGCGTCCCCCAGCAACTCGCGCGGGTGCGAAAAAACGAGGTCAATGGCAGGGATCTCCACACGTACGTCGCCGAAGCCAAGCAAAAGGCTGTTTTCTTCCGGCACGCAGTCAAAACACCAAGCGTAATTCGGCGGTCCCACGGGGAGGCCAAACCGGCTGCGCATCCATTCCCCTCCCCAGGGGCCCGGATCAAAGAAAGGCACCACGCGAAAAGGACGCCGCGCCGTCACATCAAGCGCGCGGCGGAACAGATCGCCGGCAATCAGTTTGGGATTCTTCCGGTCATTCGTATCCAGCAAGAAATCAATCCGCTCAAGCAGATGTTTCTTCAACCGGTCCGCCGCACGCCAGTCGACAAAGAACGCGCGTTTGTATTGGAGCGATGCGTGCTCCCCCTGATTCCGCGCGCCCAAGTTAGCGATTTGGTGGTTGCGCTGGCGAGCCTGAATCTCCCATCGCGCCATATCCGCATAAACCAAGACATCAGGCTCGGGCAACAGCAATGATGCCCCCGTGCCAACGACCAGCACGCTCCCAGGGCATTGCGCAATATCCTCGCGCGCTCCCGCGAGTTTGGCTGGGTCAAAGAAGTGGCCGATCTCAAGCCCGTTCATCCGGCCGAAGACCGGGTCGTCACCGAGGTAAGGTGCCAGCATGGCGTCCACTTCCTCGGGCGCTTTCATGTAATCGCTTGTGCGGAACACCTGAGCCGGTCGAAGGCCGCCGGTGAGGGCTTGTTCAATGTCCTCCACAAAGGCACCGGGATAGCATTCCACGCCCACCGTGCCCGCGGCGCCGCGAAGGCGCTCCAGTACGTTAGCCCAACCCACGGCGCAGTCTTCGGAGGAAGAACTAATCGCTATTGCTGGGTGCTTATCATAGCTAGAACCCTGTCTCATGAACTGGTGTCACCTTTGAACAAAGGAGCAGCCAAAGTGGCGGGCGTGATCCGCAACGGGGCAAAACGCAAGTTGCTCTCGCCCGGCGACATCGACCTCGGTCAGACTTCGATGTCCCGCACGAATCCGTGGAAAACCTGAGCCCAGCCTATTTACGCTACACTGAGGGGTATTTGGGGTCAATCCCCTTCGTTGGTAGTGGTGTCATCCGACCCGGCAATCATTTGAAACCTTTGTCGTTCCCGCACGGGAACGGCGGAGGTTAAGAATTGGCAGTGACCTCCAATGCCCCCTTCGTCCATAACTTCTGCCACCCATTTCTGATACTCAAGGGAGTGCAGACGAGCGTGGAGGCACAGCCTTCGCGTATCGTCGCGGTGTGACGAAATCGGGTAGGGCAAGCCCTACCCCTACGGGGCCGAGGGGCACGCGCGGGACGCGTGGAGGTGTGCCTCCGCAATTCTCACACTCGGCTCGGCAACTTCCGACGGCAGCGTTGCGGCACGAATTAGGGAAAGGACGCGCAAACTTTACGCCAAAGGGGAGCCAATTACAGACAACACCGGACAGGGGGCGTTACGGATTACAAGCTCCGTTGTCGATCCGAGAAGGACTGTTTGCAGCCGGGTTCGCGGCTGGGCTCCGATCACCAGCAAATCGGCGTGGTAGCTTTCTGCCTCTGCCACAATCTGTTCAGCCGCAATTCCCTGCCTGACGACCTCCTTTACGGCGCAGCGGCCACGCGTATCCGGGGAAATCCAACCGCACAGCTCTTTCAGGGAGTCTGGTGCACTCTCCCGCTGCTCCTCGATGTGCACGACCAGCAACTCCGCGTTGGTTTTCGCGGCCAGCGCCGCGGCGTGCGCGAGGGAAACGTGGGCTATCGGCTTATAGTTCACCGGGCAGAGCACACGGTGGATGGTCCCCAGCGTGGCAGCGTGCTGCACGTGTGGCCCGACGGTCACGACGGGGACCTTCGCCTGACGCAGAATACTCTCGGCGACGGAGCCGAGTTCGAGACGCGCGAGGCCGCCTCGGCCATGCGTGCCCATCGCGATCAGGTCCGCGCCCGTTTCTTGCTGGGTCTTGAGAATAGCTGCAACCGGATCGTCCTCGACAATCAATACCGCCGGGGCAAGAGAGTCAAGATGTGTACCCGCGAATTCTCGAACGTGCTTCTGGGCCGCCCGCGTGCTCCGGTGGAGTTGGGTCTTGAGCGCCTGCGTCTGGGCCACCGTAAAATAGACGGGAGCCTCCAGCCGCTGGACGTGGAGAACGATCACCTCGGCATTGAACGCTTTGGCGATGCCCCCGGCAAACCTCAAAGCCGCGGCCGAATGCTCACTGAAATCAACCGGACACAAAATACGTTTCGGCGCAAAGTCAGTCATAGGAAAACCTCGTTTGAGGAGCTTCCAGCTCACCGTGTTAGGGCAAAGTGGTGCTCAACCCGGGCGAACGCTGCTCGCCTCTTCAGATAGCCACAAGCGGTCGAAGGGTTACTTACGGTTTCACTCCCAACTTTCGCAGAAAGGTCATCATCGGGCACCAGTTCGTAAACGCTGACTGGATCAGGTTCAGCGCGACAAAACCCGTGAACAAGAACCAGTAAGGGCTCACAAAGTAGCCCAATAACAAGGTGCCCAAAACGAATACTCCGGCAATCAGCCGCAACCAACGATTCAGGTCCATGTTGCACTCTCCTTGACAGATTGATCACCACCAAGGCACCAGGGCACCAAGGAAATCCCCATAACCGAAACTTGTACGCTTCGTTTCACCTGGGTTGTTTGTCTTTGTGCCTTCGTGTCTTGGTGCTGCATCGTAAAACCCCGGCCCGGAGCCCAGGCAGTCCGTCATGCTACTACTGCCCGGCCTGTCGGCTTCTCTCCCTCGCGCCGCGCGTGCAGGTAGTAGAGCACCGGCACCGCCATGCGCGAAAGGAATGTGGACGCTACTTCGCCCGCCATCAGCGAAATCGCGAGACCCTGGAAAATCGGATCGAACAGGATAACGAAAGCGCCCACCACCACCGCCGCCGCGGTCAACAGCATGGGGCGGAACCGAATGGCCCCCGCATCCACCACGGCTTCTGCCAACGGCATACCCTGCTGCCGGCGCAACTCAATGAAGTCCACCAGGATGATGGAATTCCGCACGATAATTCCCGCGCCGGCGATGAAACCGATAATGGTCGTGGCGGTCAAGAACGCTCCCATCAGGGCGTGCGCAGGAATAATACCAATCAGGGTCAGCGGAATCGGCGCCATGATCACCAGCGGCACGCGGAACGATTGAAACCAGGCAACGACGATCACGTAAATCAACACCAGCACGATGGCGAAAGCGAATCCCAGATCGCGGAACACTTCATAAGTGATTTGCCACTCGCCATCCCACTTCATGCTCACCTGATCGGTCAGAAACGGCAGTTGCGTGGCGTAGCGTTTGATGGAGTAGCCATCCGGTCCGTGAATCTTGTCCAGTGTCTTCGAGAGACTGATAATCGCATAGACCGGACTTTCCTCTTTCCCGGCCACATCGCCATTCACGTACACGACGCGCTTCAGGTTCTTGTGGTAGATGGAATGCTCGATGGTATCCCGTTGGATTTGGCACAGCTCGCTCAAGGGCACGAGTGCGCCGGAAGCCGACGCTACCCGGATCTCACCGAGATCGGTGACACTAGACCGCTCGGCACGAGGAAGCTCCAGCACAATCCCAACGTCTTCCTTTTCTTTCGGCTGATGCGCCAGGCCGACGGTTACCCCACTCAGCGCCATCCGAAGTGTCTGGGCGATCTGGTCCGCAGAGACTCCCGTCAGGGCTGCCTTCTCCTTATCCACCACGAAACGGACTTGCGGCTGGGGATCCTCCACGGTCCAGTCCACATCCACCACTCCGGGCGTCTTCTTGAATCGGTCGCGAATCTGCCGCGCGATGTCGATTTGCTGGCTGTACTCGGGCCCATAAACTTCCGCCACTAGCGTCTGGTAAACGGGCGGACCGGGCGGGATCTCCGCCACTTTCAGTTTGGCGCCGTACTTCTCACCGATTGGCACAATGGCGTCGCGGACGCGCTTGGCGATTTCGTGGCTCTGCGCGGATCGTTCTCCTTTGGGCAACAGGTTCACCTGGATATCCGCTTCGTTTGCCCCTTGCCGCAGGAAGTAATGCCGCACGAGGCCATTGAAGTTGTAAGGCCCGGCCGTGCCAGCGTAAACCTGATAGTTCACCACCTCGGGCTCCTGCGCAACCCGACGCGCCACTTCGCGCGCCACGCGCGCCGTCTGCTCGAGCGTCGTTCCCTGCGGCATGTCAATGATCACCTGGAATTCGCTCTTGTTATCAAAAGGAAGCATTTTGACACGCACGATCTTCAGCAGGGGCAGCGTGAACACAAGAAGCAACAGAAGCACAACGCCCACCAGGAACATGCGTCGTCGCCGCGCGTCCACCAGCAGCGGCATCATTACTCGCCGGTACAGGCGTGTGGTCCAACCTTCCTGGTGTCCCTCGGCTTCCCCCGAGAGCGGCGCCTGGCCGTGAGCCCCTGCCTTCGAAGAACCGAGCATCCGCAAGGCCGCCCAGGGAGAAACCACAAAAGCGATAAAGAGTGAGAACAACATGGCGAGAGAAGCGCCGACGGGGATTGGCCGCATGTACGGCCCCATTAGTCCCCCGACAAATGCCATGGGCAGGATGGCGGCGATCACCGTCCAGGTTGCGAGCGTGGTGGGATTGCCCACCTCGTCCACTGCTTCCACCGCGACTTCCGCAAGTGGACGGCCTTGGTTCTCCGGGAGGTGAAAATGCCGCGTGATATTCTCGACCACCACGATGGCGTCGTCCACCAGGATACCGATGGAGAAGATGAGCGCGAACAGCGTGACGCGGTTCAGCGTGTAACCGTAGATGAAGTAAATGAACAGGGTCAACGCCAGCGTCACAGGCACCGCCGCCAGTACGACGATCGACGAACGCCAGCCCAACGCCAGGGCAATCAGCGCCGCTACGGAAAGCGTCGCCAGCAAGAGGTGCTTCAACAGTTCATTAGATTTCTCCTGCGCGGTTTCGCCGTAGTTCCGCGTGACCGTCATCTCGATTCCGGCTGGAATCAGGTTTCCTTTCAAGCTCTGGATTTTCTCCAGCACATGATCGGCAACCACCACCGCGTTCTTACCCTTGCGCTTCGCCACCGTGAGCGTAACCGCTGGCGACTCACCCAGAGCGCTCGCGGACTTTACGTGCGAAGCTGAGCCGTACCCAAACAGCACGTAGTCTTTGGGTTCCTCGGGCCCGTCGCGAATCTCTGCTACGTCACGGAGATACACCGGACGGCCAGCCGACACGCCCACGACAACGCGACTCACATCGTCGGCGCCGCGCAGGAAGTCCCCGGTCTCAACGTTGTACTCCTGATTGGCAGCAGCGAATTCGCCCACCTGAAGGCGCTGGTTGGCTCTTTGGAGCACACCCGCCACCGCCGCCGGCGCAACTCCAAATCCAGCCATGCGGGCAGGATCAAGCAGGACTCGAATCTGCCTTCGCTCACTCCCTATCACCTTGGTCTCAGAGACATCGTCAATACTCTTGACCTCGCGTTCAACCTCACTGGCCACACGGCGCAGAGCGTAGCCCTCATAACGGTCACTTGAAAAAGTCACCGCCAGGACGGGAACGTTATCAATGGAACGTGGCTTGATCAGCGGCTTCGAGGCTCCGGGGGGGATCAGGTCAAAGTGCGAATACATCTTGTTGTAGAGCTTGACGATGGAATCTTCCTCTTTTTCGCCGACCTTGAAGCGCACGATGGCCATGCTGAGCCCTGGCCGCGTGGTCGAGTACACGTATTCGACACCGGGAATCTCCCAAATCAGCTTCTCCATCGGCGTCGTAACACGCTGCTCCACTTCTTCCGCCGTGGAACCAGGCATTTCGACAAACACGTCCATCATCGGAACGATAATCTGCGGTTCTTCTTCGCGGGGCGTCTCGAACACCGCGAACGCTCCGAGCAATATCGCGAACGCCATAATCAGCGGCGTCAGCTTAGAGTTAATGAAGTAGTGGGCGACGCGGCCGGCAAAACCCAGCGTGCGAGCAGTCATAGGGCCTCCACGCGGACGCCGTCCCGCAAGCGGTCGGTTTCTGACACAGCCACTTTCTCACCCTCAGCAAGACCGGAGAGGATCTCCACTTGCGCGCCGAAACTCTTGCCGGTTTTGACCAGCCGATATTCGACGCGGCCATCGGCGGCGACCACGAAAAGCCCCTGCAACTCCCCACGATTAACCACGGCCGATCCGGGCACGGCAAGGCGCGAGGCTTCGCCGACGGGAAAGTCGGCGGTACCGTATTCCCCCGAGCGGCAGTTGCAGCCAGACGGAAGATCGATCTTCACGAGGAACGTACGGCTTCCAGCATCCGCAGCAGGAACAGCCTCCGCGATGTGACCCGGGAATTTCCCACTTTCAACGCTGACCGCCACCGCCTCGCCCGCCTTCGCCCGGCTAAGATATTCTTCGGGCAAGCTTGCTTCCAGGCGGTAACACGAGGTCTCTTCGACGGTCAGCAAAGGAGTACCGGGCATCACCACGGTCCCAGCGTCCACAGCTTTCGCCGTCACCATACCGTCAAAGGGTGAAATCACCCGCGAGTAGCTAAGATAGGTCTCGGCCGAACTCTGCTGGGAACGAGCCTGCGCCTCACGGGCCACGATCTGCTGGCGCTTGGCCTCGATGGCACGTTCGTTGGCCAACGCCGCCTTGTAACGCGTCTCGGCTCCATCGAATTCTTGACGGCTCAGCGAGTTCTTGGCCAGGAGCACCTTATAGCGATTGAAAGTTGCTTCAGCAAATTGCCGGTCGGCAGTAGCCGCCTGGAGCGAGTGCTCTACCTCCACAAGACCTTGTGACGTTTCATTCACGCCTGCTTCCGCCGCTTGCAACTGGGCGCGCGGCGTGCGATCGTCAAGCACCGCCAGGAGTTGCCCCCTCTTCACGCGATCTCCAGCCGTGACGCGAACCTCTCGAACCGCGCCGGCCAATTGTGCCGTTAGCACAGCAATGTTCGTTGAGCGAACCGTACCTGCCGCTTGGTAGAGTTGGGGTACGGATTCCAGACGAACGGTTTCCGTCCTGACCCCGCTGACGACTGGCCCGGATTGTCCGGCAGGTTTCTGATTTGAACCGCAACCAGGAAGAAATCCGGTCGCAGTGACGGTCAAAAGTAACAAGAGTGTCTTCTTAGTGTGCATAGGCTGCATCCTTAATTCGCTTGTTCCCCAAACTTTGCTCTACTGGGTGACTGCCGGAGAATCTGGGGCCAGTTCTCCTGTGGCCATTTCCAGCACCGCGTAGCTGAGTCGATAGTCAAACAGCGCGTTCAGGTAGTTCTTCCGCGCCGCAGTATGGGCAGTTTCGACCCGCAGCAGATCCGTAATGGTCGCGAGGCCCTCTTCGTAGCGGTTCTGGATAATGCGCAGGCTTTCCTCGGCCTCGGTTTGTGCCTGGCGTGAGACCTCAACTCGCTGTTGGGCGGTGTTCAAGTTCAGGTAAGCATCGCACACCTGGAGCTTGACAGCAGATGTCATTTGCGCGAGTTGCGCCGCGGCTTGACGCTCGCGATATCGAGCGGCTGCCAGACGCGCGCGGTTCGCCCCGCCGTCAAAAATGTTGAAGTTCAAACTGACACCGGCAGTCCAATTGTTGCCGCCACGGGTCAGAAACGTTTGGTTATCCTCTTCCCAACTGCTGAACAGATTCACCTTCGGAAGAAACTCGGCGCGCGCCATGCTCGATCCGTTGGCGGCGCGCTCGCGGCCTAATCCAGCTTCTCGGAGGTCAGGCCGGGTGGTGAGAGCACGCTGCTGCCGATCGCTGAGGGTACCCGCATCGAAACTGGCTTCCTTCAGGCCCGGCTGGATGGCTGTAGGCGCGTCCTCGGGCAACCCCATGGCCACATTGAGTGCCGCGTGCGCAAGCTCTTGGGCGTTCTTGGCCTGCAATAGGTCTTGCTGCGCCTGAGCAAGTTGCACTCGCGCGCTCAGAAGATCGGAGGGAACCGACTGCCCCTGCTCCTGCCGTACCTGGGCACGGGCTGCATCCGATTTCGCCATTTCGACTGCCGCTTCCGCCACGCGCACGCTCTCGGTGGCAAGAAGCTCATCCGTGTATGCCTTTACCACATCAAAGATCACTTCCTGGCGTGTCCGCTCGCGCGTCGCGTTGGCGCCTGCTGTGCTCAGCTTCGCATCCGTGATCCGGCGGCCCGTCTGGCCGGCGTCGTACAGAGGCAACGCGGCACTGAATTGCGTTCGGAAAATATCGAGAGGAGGAGGCGTGTTGAGGAAACTTAACGCGAAGTTGCCAGCGGTGAACTGCCTCTCGGTCAGCAACCCGCCGAAAACATATACAGGGTTATTACCGCGGGTGAATCCCTCGGAGAAATCCACGCGCGGCATCCGGGCCGCCCTGGCTTCCGAAATGCTTTCCCGTACCGATTGGGCGTAAGCATCCGCCGCCTGCACGGTGGGATTCTTCTCCAGCGCCACACGGACAGCCTCCGCGAGGGTTAAGGTCTGCGGCGTTGGGGCTGCGGTTTGGGCTGCGGCGCCGCGCGCGGAAAGGGAGAGCAGCAGGACCGCATAGGTCAATACTTCCCGACCAAGCCTTGGCGCCGGAGCCGGCCAGCCAGCGAGTCCACGACGGTGACATGCCAGCCTTTTCTTCCTAATGCCCTTCCGTTCTCGTGCCATCAGACGAATCATTAGGCAGCCTCGTTCTGGGTTGCGGAAGTCTCTTCCGGGAGAATCTCGAAGGTCGTCTCGATCTTGGCGGTTTTGGAGATCATCGCACCGACCGCACAGTACTTGGTGTCAGAGAGGTGGATGGCGGTCTTCACGGCTTCCGGGTCGATCTGTCCGTGCAAGCGGTGCTTGATTTCGACGCGAGTGAAATAGGTGGGGGGCTCCGGGTTCTGTTCGGCGCGGACTTCAATCTCGTAGCCGGTCACCTTCTGGCGCTTCTTACGCAGAATGCCAATGACATCAAAAGCCGTGCAACCACCGAGCGCCAGCAGAGCAAATTCGATGGGCTTGGGCCCCGTGTGGCCTTCCGCGTCGTCCATCACAAACGCATGGCCGGTTCCCGACTGGGCGACGAATTGCCGGCCAGTCTCTCCCACAGTCGTCAAACGCAATTTACCTTCAATCATGGTTCACCTCATTTTCAGTCGTTATTCCGTCCGCAACAGTCCGCGGGGAGGCATCGGAGCCAATCGTCGGACGGCATTGCGAGGAAAGTATCGAGTTCCTTCATTCCCTGATCGAGGAGGCCGAAAGCTTCCTGCGCGCTCCGGCCAGCCACCTGCCAGTAATCCCAACCTGCTGCCACACAACAGCACTCCGGATAGGCCGTAAAGTAACGGTCGAAGACCGCCGGCCGATGCCCCTTGAAACGTTGCTGGAAGCGGGAAAACAAGTCGGCATCGAGCGTGAAACGCCTGCGGATCTCCGCTTTCAGGTGGGTGCCTGCTTCCGCAAACGTAGCGCGCGCCAGCACCATCTGGACTATGAGCCGTAGTAGGTTGATATTCTCCGTAAATCGTCCGTCGCTGACCCGGAGATCCTGTGCCACAAGTTCAACTTTCCAGCCCGACGCTTGGAGGCTAGAGTCCACATGCCGCGCCAGGATCTCCGGGTCAACAACGGCAAACGCATGGCGAACGCCGCATTCGATGGGTGCCGCGAGATCGCCAGCCCAGTCGCGCGGGCGAGCCTCGCCAGCCAACCCGTACGAGTTTCGCTCGTTCAGGTAAACGGCTCGGGTGTTCCTAAGATTGGGGATGAGAAATGTGATAGCGCTCAAATCCGCAGAAGCGGCCATCTCCGGTGAAGCCGGGGGTTCGACAACTTCGCGCTCGGCGGCATAGTATCCTTCTTCAATCTTCCCGACGCTAGGGGCGTGTTGCTCGGACTTCGGCTGCGCGAGCAACCGCAACCAAATATCCTGCACTCGTGGATTCGTGCGCATGTGCCTTTCCTCGTCTGTAGAAATGCACTTTGCGCAAAGAGGTAACAAAAAATGTTTGAGGGCTATTTTGTCGGCGGTCTACCTCCGGCCCAGACACAGGCAAAAGCGTGTGATCCTCACCGAGGAAGGACACCACGCCTTGAGCGCAGCGAACCTCCGTATCGCAAATCTCGTGGGGAAATGTGATACTGGGTGTTCCACAATAGTTTCGGGCTGGGCGAGGACTGGATCCTCGGGAAGAAACGGCGTGAACGCTCAAATCGAAAAAGCACTTGAGAATCTGAAATCCGGCGACCAGCAGGATATCGAACGTGCGCTGGAAACCCTGCAGAGGGTCGTCTACGGCTTTGGCATGAAGGTTTGCGGCAGCCACGAGGATGCTCAAGACACGGTCCAAGAAACGCTGATTCGTCTTGCCAGGCAGCTCAGAGATTTCCCCGACTCGCGCGCGCTGGCGGTATGGCTCTACAAAGTCGCCAAGACGCAGTGCCTAATGAGCCGCAGGAAAAGCAAATTCGCTCCCGCGCAGATGCTTTCCCTGGATGCCTTGATGCCGGAGCAGGGCCACGCCTCGCCAGCAGCGCCGAAATCCTGGGCCATCACGCCGGAGGAAATCGTGCTGAAGCAGGAACTGCGCTCGCGGCTGGAAGACGCCGTTCTGGCTCTGCCCAAGCACTACCGCTTCGTCCTGATTCTCCGGGACATGGAGCAGCTCGACACGCGGGAGGTAGCGGAAGTGATGGGAATCAGCGAGGAGACCGCCAAGATGAGATTGCACCGCGCGAGGGTGTTCGTCCGCAATGCCCTAGCGAACTACATTCAGCGTCGTCCGGCAGATGGGAGGAAGGCTCATGCCTGACCGCCGGTGCAAGCAAGTCTTTGCCATGCTCTCCGACTATTTGGACGCCGATCTTCCGGTGAAGAATTGCCGCGAGTTGGAGCGCCACCTCAAAGGCTGCCAACCCTGCCTCGATTATATTGAGAGTCTGAAAACCACTGTGGGGGCCTGCCGCCGGTATCAAGTACGCAGCATCCCCCCTCTCTCAAAGAAGGTGCGGCAGTCCCTTTTGTTGGCCCTTCAAAAGACTGACAGGGCGCGCACTCGCCCAGAGTCCGCAGTCTAGAGAAACCCACCGCACGAAGCAGCCTCCCGCGATTTCCAATGCGGGTCCGAGCGGACTTGTGTCCTCTGGGGCCTGACCGCCAAGCTTGAGACTCTATAGCAGTAAAGAGATTAGGGCGTCGTTCGGGCTTGCAGCAAGGCGGGACGATCAAAGGAGATATCCATTCTGGTATAGGCAGGAAGGGACACGTCCCGTCCGTGCCGAGTGAGTAGATAGAACCCTGACACCGCTGCGGCAATGATCTTGGCGCTGCCCGCGGTGGAAGCGTCGGTAGCAGTTGAGACCAAGGCTTCCGCGATGAGCTGAAAAGTATCGTCCGTCACCTTGGCAATTCCTCCCGCGACTCCCAAATCCATAAGAAGGCGCGCCCTGCTTGTGCTCGCGGCCTTCAGGCTGCCCTCCGAATCCATTCTCAGTCCGGAGGTGCGATCCACAACCGCGGCGGAAGGCGACGCTACAATCGTGGCGGCTCCTCCCGCGGGAAGTTTCACTTGCGTGAACGACAACGAAAGCGACGCCGGACGACTCAGCCAGCGCGGGGGTACGCTTCTTACCACGCGGCCTCGGATCAAGACGCCCTCCGGTAAAACCACCTTGGAATCCACGCGGACCGGCTCCGCCAAGCGCACTGTGAAGGCATCGCCTGCATGGCTCTTGGATGCTCGCAGGCCACCGAGCAGGACGACATGCGCAACCGTCCCCGCTGCCACCGTACCGGGCTCAGTAGGTGACCCTGAGTCTGACTCCTGGAAGTTGGACGCGCCTTTGATCGGGCTATCGGCCGCGAGAACCAGCGCGGGGCCATCAGCCGCCTTTTCGCCGTTCGCGTGCGGCGCGTGCTTGGCATCCTTCCGCTGTGCCTTCCCCTTTGATGGCTCTGTGAGACTCACTTCATGGGCTACCATCACCAAGGACACTGGCAACGGCAAGCTCGACCCGTCTGGGAGAGAAACCACGGCCGAGAGGGAGGAGGGGTAGTTAATATGCCTTGGGACAAACAGTCGAATGGCCCATGGCCAGCGGTCGGTGCGAGGCCTTCGCCGGCGCTCGATGTTAACAACGGTTAGATCCACCGGGCTGCCCGCCGGGATAACCGCGCGGTCGCCGGCATACACGTCGCGCTTGACCGTCCCGTGCAGCTTGTCACTAGGCTTGAGATTCGAGAACTTCACAGCCTGGTCCAATTGCACGTTCACAAGCACCGCAGGCCTGCCATTCCCGTCATCGACGTCAGTAGCAACCGCTGCACGGCAACCAACGGCCACAGCTAAGATCGCACCCGCGGCAACAAGCAACATCTTCATGGCAAAAAGACCTCGTTGGTTGTAAGCGTATAGGCCGCCAAGTGTCCGATGGAACTGTCCACTTCGGCTTGACGGAGTGCCAATGGTAACAGACGAGCGTCTGCCGCTTGTTACATTTGTTTGAAGGTCCACCGCCACATCGGAGCACACAGCCCTCGGATCGACCACAAGCTGCTCCTTTCCAGGCAGGCCCCCTTTTGCTACTCATCCGAAGTGCGCTTCTGCGTTGTAACCCCGCCAGCCGCAGAGTAGACTGTAGAATCCAGAGGCGGAGGATCCTGCTCGCTTCGCCGATCAAGCCGGCGAGGCGACGGCAATAGCACCGAGGGCGTGCCGTATTTTCCGCCCGCTTCCTCTGAGTCGGTTATGCCGGAGCACAAAGCGTTGGCCTCTCTCACGCCCCTTCCCCAACCCGCTGCATCGCCCCAAGCCAATGTTGCGGATCCCTCCGACTGGGAAGGTTGGAAAAAAGTTCATCGGCTCGCTCTGCGGCAACTTAACCGTTTCATGTCGTGCGAAGCCAAGGTTCTTAGAGGCGAGGATACCGACGCTATCCACGACATGCGTGTTGCCAGCCGCCGCTTGCAGCAGATGCTCGACCTGATTTATCCGAAACCGCGGCCGCAAGAGCTTCGCGAGCTACGCCGGCAGATCCGCCGCTGCCGCCGGGTATTGGGGGATGTCCGCAACTGCGACGTCCTTCTGCAACATGTAGACAGTGCCCTGCGAAAGAAACGCACCACTCGCCGCGAGGCGTGGACAGCCGTGCAGCATTACCTACTCATGCGCCGCTCCCAAAGCTATCTACGCGCCCTGCGCAAATTCGGCAAGATCAATCCCGCCGTCCTGTATGTGAACCTGAAGCCATTTCTCGTTAGCAATCCTCCTGCCCACACGGCAGAGCATCACCATCGCGGCGCAGAGGCCGAGCGCGCAGCGTTCTCAAAACATCTGGCACATACACTTCAGTCCGTGTGGACCGCCTTCGAGGAGCAGGTGACGCTCTCTTATCGCGATACCCGCCCGGGCGTAATTCATGCGGCCCGCATCGCAACCAAGCGGCTGCGCTATCTCTTGGAGGTTTTCTGCGAGTTCAAAGTGGAGGGCTCCATCGCGGCCCTGAATTGGCTCCGTCAGCTTCAGCAGCATTTGGGGGATTGGCACGACCTGGAGGTTCTGGAGCAGATGATGATTGCCATGCTGGCGCGCCCCGAGTTTCTCCAGGAGCAACTGCCACTGGCCATGGATATTGCCAAACTCATCTCGCGTAACCGGAGAGCCAAGGCGCAGTTCGAAAGCAAGTACTTCCAAATGTCGCGGGAATCCGCGGAAATCCACCGATTAAAGGATTGGGTCTCTCACCTTGCGGAGTCGCCCTCGGTGGCTTTAGCCAAAACTTCCGCGGCGGGTTGAGCTTCTTCCGGGGCCGCATCCGCAGACCTCGCGGTCGCCGCCATTTCCACCACCTTTTGCCCACCGGCCTCGGGAGCTTCCGGCAAGGCAGAGACCGAGAACAACGGTTCGCGCGGTTCCCCGCTTAACACTCGCGCGATGCCCGCGCGCAATCGTTCGAACACGGTGCGCACGTCGGGCGTCGCATCGATGACTTCAAAGCCATACTCTTCAGCCAGGTTGTCGAATTCCGCCAAAAGTTCGGTCTGGTATTTCCGGAAGCTATCGTACATGTCCTCGCTGGGATGGATGTCCATGCCGGATTCCCAGTAATCGAACCCGCGCGAGAACACGACCCGCGGAATCAAATCGTCCACGCCAATGCGCAGATAGAAGATCGCGTCCGGCTTCAGCGCGAAGCTGTAAGCGTTCCTGACCCAGACGGAGTCAGCCCCGCGCAGAATGGCACGGGCCATGAGCGAGTAGATGTAGCGGTCGGTCAGCACCACAAATCCCGCGCGCAGCGCTGGGATGATCTCATGTTCAAGCCGGTCGGTGAAATCCGTGGCATAGAAGAGGCTCAACGTGATGCGCCCCAGCGTGTGGCCTTCCTGAGCCTGCTGGATTCCCCGCCCCGCCAACTCCGAGCGCTTGATCGCTGTGTCGAGCACCGCCCGGCCTTGCTGTTCGAGCCACGGCCGCAGTAAACGAATCTGCGTGGACCGGCCCACACCGTCGGTTCCTTCGATGACAATCAGTTTGCCGGTCAGTTCCGCCAAGTTCATGCCCGGCAGGACAGACCCGTACGTCTCTCTCACGGTGCTACCCTCAATCTCTTGGCCTGCGCCAGCTTCGCCTTCACAATCTGCCGCATCTGAGCCTGCTGTTCTTCAATAGCCAGCGTGGCATCGACGGCGATCAAGTCATACTCCGGGACCATCTTCTCGTACTCATCCAGGATGCGGCCCTGGAAGATGCTGAAACTCTCCTCGGGGTCTTCGCTCAAACCCAGATCCATCCCGGCCTCGTAGTACTTCACGCCGCTTCGCCCATCCAGAATGCGTTTCATGGCCACTTCCAACGGCACGCGGAAATAGAAAGCCCCCGTGGGTTTGACCGCGAAACTGTAAAGCTCGCGCACCCACTGTGGCTCCATGCCACGCACCACATCGCGCGCGAACGCCGTGTAGATGTAGCGGTCACAGAGTACGACGGCTCCCGCTTTAAGCAGGGGAAGGATGTTGTGTTCCATGCGGTCGGCAAAATCCGTGGCGTGAATCAGAGAGAAGGTCGCGGGGGTTAGCATCTGCTTCTTCTTGCCCCGCTTCGTCGTCTCGCGAACCAGCGGCGAGGAGTTCCACTCGCTGAAAACCACTCCGTAACCTTCCGCCTGCAACCACTGGTGGAGCAACATCAATTGCGTGGATTTCCCGGAGCCATCGATTCCCTCCACGACAAAAAGCTTGCCGGGAAAACGATGCTCACCGTACCGTTTCATGATGGCACTCCGTTGGTTCGCCTGTGCTGTGTGCTAAACCGATAGTCTACCACAGGCCCCCGGGCAAAGGCGAAGGGCACACAGGGCTCGGTAGTGGCGTTCGTCGGTTGGGGGCAACCCTTTGAAGCCTCCGTCGTTACCCAAGTCGCGAGGCAGCGATGCACGGCCAAGCTGTGGCGCTGACCTTGAGGTCAGCATGTGCCGACCTGAAGGTCGGCGCTACATTCCCTCCTTTTCCGCCTCCCATGCAATAACTTACTCCTTTAGTTTGAATAACTTCTCGGGTTCCTAGCAATAAATGACTTATTTTCAAACACTTCTCGGGTTCGGGGGGCTGTTTCCAAACATCATATTATTATCTGGCTTGTTTTCAACACTTTCTGGGGTTCAACCTTCATTTTGGGGCCCCCTTTTTTCGGCCCAAATCTTTCTCCGAAACATTCTCTAACTCTTTTATTTCCAACAGGGCAATCGCTCACCGGAGCCCACGAAATCCCCCTCGCCGTCGTTAACACCCTTGTTTTCTGTAATTTCTCAGGTTCCATGGTTTCCTGCCCGATGTTCACGAGCATCGCTCGCTACCCTCGCCACGCGGAAGGGCGCAGAAATGTAGCATAGTTAAGATAGATTGTCAATAAGATCATTCACATTGTGGTGAATGCTCAAGTCCTACCCTTGGCAGGCGCTTCCTCGTTGTCCTTGGCGCTTCCGGAGGGGGGGAGTGCATCAGTTTGAATTTGGGGCTGGCCTTGCACATGGCCGGTAGCCGCAATTTGTTGTAGCGCGGCTGTCCTCAGCCGCGCTCCGGTCGCGGGTGAGAACAGCCGCGCTACAAGATTCAAACTGAGACATTACCCGGAGGGGAGAACCGTTACAGGCCGCGGAGAAGCGGAAGGGGAACCTCGATCGTAGACCACACACATCGGAAAGCCGCGACGTGTGCGCCACCCAGCGAAAATAGGTCTTCCCCATTCCGGAATTGCCCAGGACAACCGGCACGTGTGAGATTGATTGTTCCGCCCCTGGGGTATCGGTTGGGGTCCCGTTGACTACGGGCTGGTGGCTCAGGGTGAGGCCGATCTGGCGGGCAAACTGGCAGTGCAAGTTCGCCAAGAGGTCGAGGACTGGATCCGCAAGAACCACGCTGACAAGATTACATGAAAACCGATCGCTGCCGGAGGGAAAAAGTACCTGACACCTTTCTCTCTCACTGACACCTTTCTCTCTCAATTGAAAACACGTTGCCCTGCCATTCGGGACCCCTTTCCATTTAATCAAAAGTGTCCCTATTTCCCGTGTCTCGATTTTGGGGTGCACTCCACGCGTGCCAGTCCCGCTTTTCCGCTTTTCCGAAGCCGCCGGCACCGCAAAAGGGCCGTTGACAGCGCGCACCCAGGGTCTATACTACGGGGCTTGGGAATGCCAAAAGGAAATCCAGGGTCAAATGAAGCTCCGAAAAGTTCGAATCGAAAATTTCCGTGCGATCAAGGACACCGAAATTGTCTTTGCCGATGCGCTGGGCGCAATTCGGCCTGTAACAGTTCTTGCTGGACCGAATGGCTCAGGCAAGACATCTGTTCTGTTCGCGATCGTTCAAGCACTCCGGGGCGTAATGGGTTATCGAACAAGCGATGTCCCGGAACCAGATGAACGGGATGTTCACACGCCACTCTCGATCAGTGGCCTCTCGGCAACACCTCCGTCCATTTCCGTCACTCTCGATATCGAACTAGGCGACGAGGAGAGAAACGCAATTCGCACAGTCATGGCTGAAGTAAGCCCTGCGGAGCGGCTCCGAGATCTTCCGAACGGAACGGTGCGTGCAGTCTGGAAATACCCCCCCGAAAGAAATCCAGAGGGGACTCTTAGGCCAGTGTGGTACTTGAATCGTACTGAACCGAGGGACGCAATACCTTGGTTTCATGGAAGGAAAAGTGCCATCGCAGGATGGACGCGTCGGAAGTTTCGGGATCGAGCACTTCTCGACAAGATTGGCGGCATTTACTTGTTTCCTCAAGACAGAAGTTTGCGATCTCGTGTCATGGGTGAACAATTAACCCGGGATGAAGAGCCGACGCCATCAGCAGACCGAAAAGGCCGCGAACTGTCCTCTGTCTGGGGCGTCCTAGAATATTTGAGCAACTACTCTCGCAGTGCGCCTGATGGTATAAAACCAGAAGAAAACTGGGAGCAGCGGATTCGCGAGAGTTTCAATCGGATCTGTGCGCCGAAGGAATACGTGGGCTTCATGTATCGAAGTGATGATCCGTTGGGTGCTCCTTACTTCAAGGACAACGGAAGTACGTACCCCCTTGACATGGCGGCCTCGGGCGAGCAAGTGATTATCGAATATCTTGCCCGCCTGACGTACCCGAGTCCCATGAATCACAGCATCATACTGATCGATGAGCCCGAAATACACTTGCATCCAGCCTGGATTCGCCAGTTGTATCTGGCTCTTCCAAAGATCGGGATAGGCAATCAGTATATTGTCACCACGCATTCAGCCGAGTTGTACGCTGCCGCCGCGAGAGATCAAGCCTTGATAGAGATGGGGCAATTGATCGAGAAAAGCTAATGCCATATCGCTCTGCCTACCCTCGCCCGGGCCAGGTAGCCTTGTTGTGCGAGGGTGACGTAATTGGATACGAAGCGACCTTATTTCAGAAGTGGACCGGTACAGAATTGGGCAACGAGCCGCTCGTTGACATCTGGTGTTGCGGAACTTCTTCTTCCATCCTCGGCATAAGCGATGCAATCGGTCGGAGCCGTCCCATATTTGCCATCGAAGATCGCGACTTTCGTAGCCTTGATGAGGCCCGCGACGACTGCGCGCGAATTCGCAAGGATCGAGAAAGCCGTGCCATCAAAATCATTTCCTGGTCAACATGGAATCGGTGCGAGATCGAGAACTATCTATTGGAACCGGACGTGCTTTTGCCTGTTTTCCGGACTGCCTTTAGCTGTAGTGACGACGACATTATCAAAGCACTAAACGAAATCCTACCTGCACTCGCTCTGTTTCAGGCGAGTCAGTATGCAATGTCCCGCGCGCGACGTACATGGTTGTTAGCTGATCCGACATCCGCACTGCTCTCCGGACTGCGTTTAAGGCCAGAATGGAATGACCAAGGGATCGTTATGCCGGACTACGACCGGTTTCACACTGGATTGGAAAAGAACCGCGACGCATGGAGAAAACAGTTACAAGCAACCCAATGCGATGTTGTGGCGGATTTCGATGCAAAGTTTGGCCTCTGGAAAAGCTGCCAGTACCAAGATGATTTCTGGCGCCGCGATTGGGCTGGCAAGGAGATTCTTCACTGTTTACGAATAGCAATGACCAGCAGATTTGGATGGCCCAATGCCGAATCTGGTGCGCGCGAAACCCTAGACTGGACGATGAATCGCGAGAAGAGAGAGGCCCAGGATCGTCCGATTGAGGCTGCCCTAAGACCCCGTATGATCGATCAATTCCTCTCTGCACTGCCCACCTTGGCGAGAGAAATCGGCGAAGAATTTGCTAACATGAATACCGGCATAAAGGCATATCGAGTCTGAAGTCTCCTCAAGTTCGGAAACCAGCTGGCTGGCGCAGGGTGAAACCCTGCGCCGTCGGCATCGGCGCGCAGCGATCGAGTTGCAGAGCGTTGCTCTGCGCAAGCCAGCCCGCTTGTCATAGGTGTACGCACGCCAGGGCTGCAATCTCGATGATCTCCAAGTCGGCAATGCTCATGTCGCAACGATCCGTTACGATCCCCACCACCGGGTAACTTAAGGTGTCAACGAGTAGTACAGGCCCGCCGCTGAGGCCTCCCATGTCGGCGCCAGACACTGGAAGAGGCCCCTCGAAGCTGATCAAATCTCTTCGCTCGATAGCGCACTTGAACTTACAATTCTCTGCGAGCGTCACTCGAAAGATAGCGGAGTAGGGGCCTGAACCAATCCAGCCCGGAGCGAGAGCTTCCTCACGCAACGATTTCGGATATCCGCCTACCAAGACCAACTGTCCTGCCCTCGGAACGGGAGGCGGCCACGCCGGAGGCACCGAAATGATGCACGGTCCGATTTTGCTCGCCTCTTCCTTGCTGATCCCGAGGAGAACAATATCGTTCTCCTTATCCCGCCAAACGATGCGGGTCAACGGGTCGAACGGCGGAAGATTGCCGACCTGCCAATTGAGAATCTCGCCTTTCTGGAGGCGTTTCTCGTATCCCAAAACGACGTGAGACGCGGTGACGATAAAAGCGTCCGTCGCGAGCTGAATCACACATCCACTCGCACCGTTTATTCTCCCCCCGATGCTTAGCGGGGGAGCGAAGATGATGGGGACGGCATGGTCGCGGGCGAACCGCACCATTTGACGATTAATGGAAAGGTAACGCGCTTGTTCATCTGCAGAAAGCCGCTGAAACTGTTCAGCGCCACTAAGTTTGCTCATAACCGAAATCTTATCCGTGCCGCGTTTCGGAACAGCCACTTACACTTCAATTCTGCTTATCAGGGAGCAGGGTCCTGCGCTCGCCTCGTTGGGCAGGTAGCCACCGTCAGCGATTTTCTGACTGCGGGCACTTCTCAAGCGCGATACCCCGAGGGCAATCGCACCTAATCAATCTGGTGGCTAGCGCAGATCGATCGCACATCTGCGGTTCACCTCGACCTGCGGCAGGTTTGACGGATGTTGCCATGGCGCCACCGCACGCGGTTGAGAGTTTCAAGACCCCCCTAGAAGCAAGGGCCGGGACCAAAAACCGGCCCTTCGCGCCTCACGGTTTTGCAGCGGACTTTGCAGCCGCTCTTCGCTTCTGGATTGCTTCTTCGACTCTTCTCGTGCCTTCAGCCTGCTCTTCGGGCGTTCCTTGCACGGTGTAGCTAGCACCGGCCAAAACCACGTGCTCGGCAACCTCAGCCGCGCTTGTGCAACCCATGACTGATCCACCCTCTGTGATTGTGTATGTGATTGCCGTAAGGACCTCCTTACTAAATCGGATTTTCCACTTTGGACGTGTGGCCCAAACGATAATCTACCCGGGAACCCCGCCGAACACAACTGGGAGTCGAATTTGCATTCCCAGGTGCTCCCTACGGAAAACGGGCAGGCACCATATTTCCGATTTACCGACATCATAGCTTACGCCGCCTTCCACTAGGAGGAAACGGTGTCAGGAACGTGTGAAGAAATTGAATTTGATCCAGTTATCAACAGTGTAAACTATTGAAAATGCGTAGTGCTGAAATCGGCAAGACCAAGTGTTTCACATGTTCCTGGAACCGTTTTCTTCCCCTAGGTGGGATTGAGGGCAGAACCTTGGCGACTCGGCGAGCGCTTTCCGCGGTCGGGGGATTGGTGCGGCGCGCGGCTCTTGGGCAGGAGCCGGCCGGTCGATCGACAACTCTCGTGCACCAGATCCAGAATTTCTTTCCGGGAGAGACCCGCATCGATGCCCGGCACGTCCAGCGGTGAACCGGAACGCGCGGCCGGGCGGACCAAGAAGGCCTGCCCATTGCAGCGGCGAATCTCCACTCCCCCTTCGCGACTGGCGCCGACGCCTCGACGGGGAGTGTGGGGATGCCGGCGGAGTGGGAACCTCGATCTTAGACCGCACACATCGCAAAGCCGCGACGTGTGCGCCACCCGGCGGTTCTGTAGTGGTGTCATTCGGAGCCGGCCCTGACTTCACATGACACCAGCAGCCTGTTTCTATGTAGGGGGAC
>Ga0335069_10002654_pt1 | contig 27365 bp, 26 predicted proteins | sample Lox_Sample_11_FD_206714 | JGI IMG/M metagenome (GOLD analysis project Ga0335069, IMG submission 206714) | Soil microbial communities from Loxahatchee National Wildlife Refuge, Florida, United States - Lox_Sample_1.1 | ecosystem: Environmental > Terrestrial > Soil > Wetlands | place: USA...
GTGCCACTTTATGCTTCAAACGAGGGCTGCCGGCGCGGAGGACCCGCACTGACCTGAAAGGGATTACCAGCGCGGCAGTGCCATTTTATGCTTCAATCTGGTGCCACTTTATGCTTCAAGCCACAGAGGCTTTGACTAGAAGGTCAGATCTGGGGCTGTGGCCGCCCAATGTGGGTGTGGGGCGAACTGTTTGAGCTCGGGATTATTGTCGCCGTAAACTTAAAAACCATCCGTCCGGCGACTCGCAAAATCAATAACAGGAACCAACTCTTCGTTCGAGGTGCTCGCATGCGACTCAAGCCCTTCCTGCTCGATACCTGGCTCGACCAGTACGAACACGACATCGAATTCAACCTCGCGGCGAGCACCGGACCGGCCTGGACCGTGAATGACATCCTCGCCCTCTCTGACGATGAAACCCGCCACCGCTTCCTGAACCACAACCTGGTCTACAGTCGCCCCGCAGGTGCCGACAGCCTGCGCGAGGCGATCGCTGAAATGCAGGGTGTCCCGGTTGATGCCGTGCAAATCGTGACCGGAGCTTCCGAGGCACTAGTGGCCCTGATGTGGCTGGCCGCCGAACCCGGCGCCAACGTGATCATCCCCCTGCCCGGATTCACGACTTTCTCTGCGCTCCCGGAATCGCTTGGCTTGGAAACCCGCTACTATCGCGTGCGGCGCGAGAACGGCTTTCGCATCGATCCCGACGGGATCAAGCGGCTCGCCGACTCGAAGACCAAACTGATCCTGGTCAACAGCCCGCACAACCCTACCGGCGCGACCATTGGCGACGAAGAAATGGAAGCCCTGCACGACTTCACCGCCGAGCGCGGAATCCAGCTGGTGAGTGATGAGGTCTATCATCCCATCTACCACGGAAGGCCAACGCAATCGGCAGCGCGCCTGCCGCACGCCACGGTGATCTCGGATCTGTCGAAGGCATTTTCCATTGCCGGCGTGCGAACGGGATGGATGATCGAACACGACCCCCAGCGCCGCCAGCAATACTGGACCGCCCGCGCCTACTTCTCCATCTGCAACACCACCACCGGGGAAATTCTCTCGGAAATCGCCATCCGCAAACGTGATGTCGTGCTTGGGAAGACCCAGGAAGCCGCCACCCGAAACCTCAAGCTCCTCGAGCACTTCATGGCAGACCATCGCGATGTACTCGGCTGGATTCCGCCGCAAGGTGGAATGACCGCGTTTCCCTGGCTGCTGAGCGGTGAGAAAGAGCGCCCGTTCTGCCAGGCCGCGACCGAGCATGGAATCCTGCTGGCTCCCGGAGATTGTTTCGATATGCCTTCGCACTTCCGCCTGGGCTTTGCCGCCGCCGGAGACAATTTCTCCAAGGCGCTCGACCGCTTCGGAACATTCGTTAAGAGTTGGTCGCCACAAATGGTCACAGCCTGATGGAGACTTGCTCAAACGCTTCTTGGCTTGTGCTGGGAAGCGACCGCGCCGAGGCCCAGTTTGGAAAGGGGTTTCTGCTGGAAGTCCGGAAGTCTTCGATTAGCTGCCGGACAATGCTGCGTCTCGCCAACAGGCAGTCCAGCAGGTGTTGCAGTTCAAACCGTTCGCCGTACCATTCACATGGGATCTCGTCCGCAATGCTCCGCAACTGCAGTTCGGGGAATGTCTCGATCCTCTGTAGCCACGGTGCAAAGTCATCCCATGATTCGACCCGCTCATAGACATCATTAAGGGCATACAGGCCCCTTAGTGGAGCATCGTGAAAACTCCACTCGCCCACATTGAAGCAGTAGCCAAAATCGATGAACGACGCGGTGTATTTTCGCTCGCGCATCTCTTTATGGAATACGACCTGTCGACCATCGGCGTTCCCGGTCCACTTATCAAAAGCCAGCACACCGGCGAATTCCCTGAGATTCCGGACGCGTCCTAGTATCGATCCTGATGGCCAATCCCAGACTTCTCCAGTCACCACCTCAGAACCAAACTGTAATCCCGAGCGCACCGGAACCGCGCGGCCGGACAGGTTGAAGACGATTTGCTGCTCCTGGATTGTTTTCTCATCTACTTGGATAACGGCCGGCTCCGGTACGCTGAGCCCGATCATGCGAGCCAGTTGGCAAGCCAGGTAGTCGTTAGCCAGCACCCTTGTACATTGTGGGTTTCCCTGAAACTTCACCACATACCGCTTTCCGTCGTCGGCCAGCATGATGCGGCCTTGCGATCCGCCGCGAACCTGAGAGATATGCGCGACTGCCGTAATAACCATTTCTTTGCTCCTGGATTTGTGCGGAAGGGGTCCAGCCGCGGCTGTTTCTGGGGTGGGTTGAGCGAGCCGAGGGCGCACGTGCGCACTCGGCATCTCCGCGGTTTGTGGGGTAGTGACTACGCGGCGTGGTGTTGATCGGGACCGGCGAGTTCTTCGAGGCCGAAGACGACGTGTTGCAGGGTCTTCATGTCCGATATCTCGGCCAAAGGCGGGGCTTGGAGTTTCGCCAGCAGAGCTTCGACCGTTTTCGGCTCCAGCCGCTTTGTAACTGCTTCCAATCGCGTAAAGCCACGTGCTGCCGATTCGAGTAACTGCAGGACGCTACGCTTGACTGCGGGATCGCGGATCAACTTTGGCTGGTTAGCCCGTCCACACTCTCGCAGGATGTTGCGATACAACGGTGTGCCAACCGTCTTTTCCAACCCTGCAATGCGGAGGTCGAGATCGTCGCTGATGGTTCCGTTCGCACCGCCATTGCTGTGGCCGACTTTGCTATGGCCGTTGCCCGAGGCCTTAGGAGTTTCGCGCACTTTGGTTTCGCTTCGTCCATTCGTGCCCTTGGGATTTCCAGCGCCGTTGCCGTTCGCATTCCTGCTCGAAGGCCGCATTCCTTTGCGCCAGTTCTCTGGAAGCGCCCAGGAAAATAGTGCGGGTGTTCTCAGTGGCTGACGGTTCTGATCCAGATCGACCCAAATCGCATTGAAGTCATAGAAGTAGCGACCAAGACCAAAACAGGAGCAGGCCCGCTTAAACGCTTGCGCGTCCGCTGAAGTCATGCCGTTATCGTCATCTGCCCATTCTTCGCCTGTGCCTGAATGCGACCCAATACCGAGGATCGTGACCGTGCAAGTGACCAGCACCTTTCCAGAGACGATGCTCTCGCCCTTCTTTACACGAGTGATGTTGGTCATCGTCTCGACCTTGTACTCACGGGTCCAGCCTTGGGGTGTGAAGAGTGCGTTCAGCCGGTCAGTGTAAGCGCGGCAATCGGCGTAGGGTACGATCTGACCGCGCTTCTTGTCGTTGGTTGTGTTGGTAACCCGCCACCGAACTTGGTCGGGTGAAAACGGGACCTCAAGCTCCGCGAGAAGCTTGGACACATTCAACCCCAAGGGGGCAGTCGTTGCGTCTTCGTTTGGCATGGCGAGGCACCCTCCTTCAGGTACCTGGGATTCGTTGAACTCGTTTGTGATTTGAGGAATACAGTGAATGCAGCTATCAGTTCGACCTATCGACAGTTGAGACGAGGGTGCTCGCAAGCTAGAATTGCGGGGCGATGGAGTCTTTAAGCGCAAGGCTGGCAGGCATCAGCTTGCCGGATTCCGAAGACAATTGGGTCATGCTTGGGTCTATCTGGGCAGAGGCGCCCGCGGTGGTGGCTTTTTTGCGACACTACGGCTGAATTTTCTGCCGCGAGCACGTCGCGCAGTTGCGCGAACACGAGGCGGAGCTTAGGTGCAGAGGGGCCCGCGTCGCGGCAATTGGACTGGTTGATAGGAACTACGCCAAGTTCTTCCGGGAAGAGACCGGCATCACGTTTCCGCTGTTTATCGATGAGGAACGCCAAGCGTATCGCGCTGCCGGGTTAGGCAGCGCCACGCTGCTCCATCTTCTTCGGAGCGACAACGCTGCAGCCCGCAAACGCGCTAGCGCCAGTGGCCATCGCCAGCACAAGTTGGGAAAGAACCCTTTTCAGCTGGGAGGCAGTTTCGTCTTCGCTCCGGGCAATCGCGACCTTTATGCACATGTGAGCAAGACGTTCGGCGATACCGCTTCAGTTGCGGAATTGCTGGCGGTGATTCCCTGAGGATAGAGACAACCGACGGCAAAACCGGCGGCGACTCGAAAGGTATCGGTCATCAAGCAGTAGGTTTAAGGCTAGCGCAATCGGAAAGGCCGCGTCGTAACCAATCCCGACCGCCGCGCTCAGCCAGCAGCACTTACGACATTGCGATTTCCCACTCGTAATCGTTGAAGTTCTGGTTCTCGGTGCAGCCACTTGAGCCTCGCTGCACCTTTCCGCAAAGCCCATGCCTTCCCTAAAGGGCAGTGGACGGCGTTCTGGTGCCACTCCTATAGTTCTATCGAATCCCGAAAGGCAGTATTACCGGCAACCTGTCGCCGCAGCGCGCTTGTCAGTTCTTGTGCCGCTGCAACGACGCTGAATTGGCAATCGAATTTCACCTGCCCTTGCGGACAGTGGCACGACGTAGCAAACAGGAGCGAGATATGGACTTAGGAGCAAGTGTTCGAAGATTTGCATACGGAGCGCTGGCGGTCTCAAGCTTCATCGCCGGCGGTAACTTAACCAGTCACGCACAAGCGACCGCGAAGCAGCCCAACATTGTCGTCATCATGGGCGACGACGTCGGCATGTGGAACATCGGCGCCTACAGCCGCGGATTGATGGCAGGGCGTACGCCGAATCTAGATAAGATGGCCGCGGAAGGCATGATGTTCACCGACTATTATGCCGAGGCAAGTTGCACGGCTGGACGCTCCCAATTCATCACTGGCGAACTTCCCATTCGCACCGGCATGACCACGGTTGGCCAGGCCGGCGCCAAGATCGGTATCCCCGCGCAGGCAGTAACACTGGCGACGGTACTCAAGTCCATGGGCTATGCCACCGGGCAATTTGGCAAGAACCACCTCGGCGATCTCAATGAATATCTGCCTACCGTTCACGGCTTCGACGAATTCTACGGCTACCTCTATCACCTGGATGCGATGGAAGATCCCTGCCATGTCAATTATCCGCCTGCGTTGAAGAACACAGTGGGCCCGCGCAACATTGTCCACAGCTGGGCCACGAACGTGGACGATCCAACGGTCGAGCCGCGCTGGGGCAAGGTCGGCAAGCAAAAAATCCAGGATGACGGGCCCATGTGTCCGAAACGCATGGAGACAGTAGACGACGAGTTCCAAGCCGCTGCCTTCACATGGCTCGACAAGGCAAAGGCCGATAACAAACCTTTCTTCCTGTGGCTGAACCCCACGCGCATGCACGCCATTACCCACTTGTCGCCGAAGTACGAGGCGATGCGCACGCCGGAGAACAACTGGACCATCGAAGAGGGCGGAATGGCCCAGCTTGACGACATCGTCGGCGCAACCATGCAGAAGCTGAAGGACATGGGGGTTGACGACAATACAATCGTGGTCTTCACCACCGACAACGGCACCGAGAACTTCACCTGGCCGGACGGCGGACAGACTCCTTTTGCTGGCGGAAAAGGCACGGCTTTAGAGGGCGGCTTCCGCGTTCCTGCGATTGTTCGCTGGCCGGGCAAAATACCTGCCGGAAAGGTTGAGAACGGAATCTTCTCCGGACTCGACTGGTTCCCGACTTTCGTTGCCGCTGCCGGCGATCCCAACATTGCTGCCGAATTGCAGAAGGGCAAGCAGATCGGCGACGCCAACTACAAGGTGTACCTCGACGGATACAACCAGCTAGACATGCTCACCGGGAAAGGCCCGTCAGCCCGGCACGAGGTCTACTACTTCACTGAGAGCACGCTCTCGGCGGTACGCATAGACGACTTCAAATACCGCTTCACTGACCAGCCGGGTGGCTGGTTCGGCGCAACGGTCAAAGTGGACTGGCCGATTCTGACCAACTTGCGGCTCGATCCCTTCGAGCGCACAGGAACACCGACCGCACAAGGCGGATCGCTGTTTTACTTTCCAAACTGGTTTGCATACCAGTTCTGGCGCTTCGTGTTCGTCCAGCAACAGGTAGGAAAGCTGGCGCAGACCGCGCTCGACTTCCCGCCAATGCAAAAGGGCGCGAGCTTTAATTTGCAGGCGCTGAAAGAAGAGCTCGACAAGAAGGTGCAGGAGCACGAGGCCCAGTAGTTTAGCCACCAACCAGGCGGGCGGCTCGCAAGAGTCGCCCGCTTTTTATGCGAAGGCACCGGAGCCCGACCGTACCTTCCCTAAAGGGCAGTGGACGCGATCTCCTTCCGCTTCTATAGTTCCCACTGAATCCGCATACAAAGCGTCGGGATGTGGTACGTCGTGGCTGTTGGCAGCTACACAAAGTCGTCGGACTCGACGGCAGTCCATAGCAAGTCCCGGTAGCAACTGGAGACAACCGATGAATGGAGCACAGGCGTTATTTAAGGCCTTGACTGACGCAGGGCTGGACACATGTTTTGCCAATCCCGGCACATCTGAGATGCAGCTGGTTTACGAAATGGGACGAACCGAGAACGTGCGCCCGGTTCTCTGCCTGGAAGAGAACGTGGTGACTGGCGCGGCCGACGGATATGCACGCATGGCGGGTAAACCGGCTTTTACGCTGCTGCATGTGGGCAGCGGCTTCGCCAACGGCATCGCGAATATCCATAATGCGGGGCGGGCCAACACGACGATGGTCAACATCGTAGGCGCCAATGCGACCTACCACCAAGCGAATTATCCCGAACATGAATTGATCAACGGTAGAATTGTCGATTTGGCGCGGGTGGTCTCGCACTGGGCGCATGAAGCGAAATCGGCCAGCGATCTGGCTGTGCTCGGGGCTTTGGCAGCACGCTATTCGCGGATTGGCGCCGGGAAGGTTTGTACCGTAGTTGCACCTACAAACTGCCATTGGGACCCGGCGGTGGCTCCGCCGGTGCCAGCGGGCCCGCTGGAGACACCCAGGGTTTCGCCGCAGACCATTCAGGAAGTGGTTGCGCTGTTGACCAACGGCAAGAAGACAGCGATCGCGCTGGGCAGCCACGCTCTGTATGGCGCTGGGCTGGAGCTGGCCGGCCGAATTTCCGCGAAGACTGGCGCCGACTTGCTTGCAGAGACCACTCCTTCCCGGTTCGCGCGGGGCGAGGGCCGTGTTCCGGTCGAGAAGATTCCATATCTTCCCGAGGACGCGATTCCGTTCTTTCAGAAATATGAACAGCTCATCCTGGTGGGCGCGCTCTTTCCGGTGACGACGTTTGCCTACAAGGGCAAGCCGGTCATCAAAGTTCCACCAGACTGCCAAGTGACGGCGCTGGCGACCGTGGACCACGACATCGTGGCTGCGCTCGGCGATCTCGCCAGTGCGGTCGGCGCACCGCCCCAACCAGCCGCGCGCCAGGCGCGCTCACAGGAGGCACCGCCGACAGGTGCTCTGACTGATGTTGCCGTGGGAAAGAGCATGGGCATCCTGTTGCCGGAAAACGCGATCCTGGTGACGGATTCGCCCACGACAGAAGCAGCAGTCTATCTCGGAACCGAAGGGGCCCGGGCACACGACTATCTGTTCGGAGCATGCGGAGGGGCAATCGGTGGAGGCTTCCCAGTAGGTTTGGGAGCCGCGGTGGCGTGCCCGGACAGGAAGACCGTCGTCTTCGAGGGCGACGGCAGCGGCATGTATACGGTCCAAGCGTTATGGACCATGGCGCGAGAGAAGGCCAACGTCACCATCGTCGTGATGAAGAACGACAACTACGGGATCCTGAATATCGAGCTGGCAAGGGTCCGGGAGGGCGATGCCAACGCAAAGATGCTCTCGATGATGCACCTCGACAATCCTTCGCTGGACTGGGTCAAGATTGCCGAGGGACAGGGCGTCTCGGCCACCCGGGCGACCACCGCAGAGGAGTTCCACCAGCAGTTCGAAGCGGCGATGAATGCCAAGGGGCCTCGATTAATCGAAGCAGGAATAGTGCAGAATCTGGGACCGGCGATCGACGGCGTTCATAAGACACGGGTGCCGTAATCTGCCGGAAGGAGCTGAAAGCGCTGAACGACAATCAGCTTAGCGCGAACGGGCGGCTCGCAAGGGTCGCCCGCATGTTACGAACAGTTTAGGTACCGCACGACGCCCCATGACCCTGTTCTGAGTTCGCTCCTACCCACGTGCCACATCCGTACACTACCGAGTGCGGCCCCCTTTTTTTTGTTTCAGATTTCGGCTGCCAAGACATGTAGCAAGACACGCGGAAGCAGGTCTGGCGTCGCAGGCCCGGATTAGATGATGTGAGTACCCCAAGTCGTACGTTATCTCAGCGGTGCAACTGAAGGAAGGAAATGGACGCAGGAATTGAGATTATTCAGAACGGTACATCTTGGTCCGTCACGGTTGTTTCATCAAGGCCGCTTTCGGCTGGCTCCCGATCTCCCTCCGCGCTGCTTCTTGAGTCCAGGAACTCGATCCTATCGACGTAGACGAGATCCCTGTAGTGTTTTCCACCCGTCTGTTTGTCGTCCCAGGACTCCGTGCGCTTCCGGCCTTCGAGATAGACGCGGGAACCCTTGTGCAGGTTTTCGCCCGCGATCTCTGCCCGTCGGCCGAAAGCTTTCACTGCAAACCACTCCGTGTGTTCTTGCAACTCGCCGCTCTTGTCCTTCCATCGTTCTGTGGTGGCGACCGAGAATTGAGCGATCGCCCTTCCCTGTTGGCCGTACTTCACCTCCGGATCACGACCGAGATTTCCGATCAACATTACTTTCTGCATTGGGTTGTTCCCTCCTCCTTTCTATGTCCCTCTTGGTTACCCGCTACGAACACCCGCTGGTGCTCCCACACGTCCCGCAGCGATAACAGGTCCCGCTCCGCACCATCAGAGAACCGCAAATGTTGCACGCAGGCGCATCTCCCATTTGGATGAACTGCCCAAGCGCCTCAACCGGATCTGTGCCATCGGAAGCCGCCGCGCCTTGGGTGACGATGGGAATGGCTCTGAACAGTTCTCCCTGCTCTCCGGTGATGAATTTCAGCTCAATCCAGCGGAAGATGTAATCAACTATGGATTTGGCGTAGCCGATCTTCGGGTTTCCCGACCAACCGCTGGGTTCAAAGCGTACATGCGTGAACTTGGAGCAAAGAACTTCGAGAGGTACCCCGTATTGCAAGGCCAACGACACTGCCGTTGCGAACGAATCCATCAGGCCCGAAATGGTCGAGCCCTGCTTCGACATCGTGATAAAGATCTCGCCTGGGAGGCCGTCCTCATAGACCCCGACTGTCAAATATCCCTCTTGTCCAGCGATCGAAAAGTGATGAGTCAAGGCTCGCCGCTCGTCAGGTAAGCGCCGTCGGCTTGCAGACGCCAAATCGTTACTGCCGCTCTGGGCAGTGGAATCTTCTGTCGTTTCTGCGCCGGTGTCTGACACCGAAAGACCGCTTTCACCAATCAGCCTTAACTCTCTTGCTGCTGACATACTCAACCTCGTTTCTCCCTGCATCGCTGGGGACCTCATTCCGTCGAGAAGTCCCGTCGATCCGGCGATGGAAGGTGTAGATCACCAGTGGGGTGCCGGTGATTGCAGCAAGGAGTGCCCCGCTTGGACTGAGATGCAGGCCGCCGCCGATGATCACGAACAGAAACACGAATAAGCAGATAACCAGCCCGTAGTTCTTCAGCTTTGTTTGCATATCTTCTCCACTCCTTTCATGCAGCGTCACCCACCAAAGACGATGCAACGCGCGCATCTCCTCGTGGCGCGATGGCAAAGTGACAGTGTGAGCAACCCTCGCAATTCACTGCTTTCGTGATGGCGCGCGCAACGTCTCGAAACTGTTTTGGGATCGCCACCTCTTCGCCGGCGAGCGAGTAGAACACCGGCGTCACCAGACCAGCCTGGTCCCTGTTCTTCCCTGCCAGGTCCAGGTCCAGCCGTCCATGGATTCCACGAAAGAGAATCTTCGTCTCCAACGGTGGTCGTTTGCCGTCACTGATGACCCCCGCTCGGTGCTGTGTGATAAAGAGCTCATAGGTATGTCCCTTACGGAGCATTTCCACTCGCACCAGCACCGGCGACACCACGACTGCATGCAGTCCGTTGACTCCAATAGCCTCAACTGGGTGGAGATACTCGATCGGCTGTCCGTCTGCTTGGGAGAAGGTCACATAGCGGCCCACGTCGCCGGCGGCGCCGCCAGATTCCAGCCCGCGGACCACATAGCGTTTCGCCAGGTGTTGGTGTTCAAGGCTGACGGGCGCATGCGTGTAGATTCCGCGTTCCTTCAGCACCCGCAACGCTTGCCGGGATAGCCTAAGCCCCAGTACAGCTAAGGATCGTTTCTGCGTCATCAAGACAAGACACTCCTTCTCTTAGGCGGACTGGCGTACTCTGACCGGACAGCCGAGCGCAGCCCGAATCATTTCCTTGGTGCATCCCGCCCAGCACTTGTAAAACCTCGGGTCCTCGATCAGGATGGCCAGGTTATCGCCAACACGATCGTGACCACAGTCCGCGCACGACGGACAGCGCGCGACGTAGTTCCGGCCGACCTTGCGCAGCGTCGTCACGTGCTCCAAGATGCGGAATTCCGGGCGAGCAGTTCCCTCTTTTCGGTTGGGTCTGACGGTTCTCCGGGCTTCGCCTGACTCCTCTGGCCGGGGAATGTTCTTGCCTGCAATAAACCGTCGCAGCTCTTCCTCGGTGACTTTCCGTAGTTGCTTTAGGTACGCAATCTGCTCTTCCAGCGCATAATCAGCGCCGTAAAACCAGAATCTTCGATTGACGCCGCGGTGGATTCCCAACGGACCGCGAATAGCATTACCGAATTCGCCGGGGCCGATAGAGTCGTGTTTCGGAAATACCTCGATGCCTTCTCCCAAGCCCGAGCCCTTAACCGGTACGCCTAGTCTCTGAGCAAGATCGTGGACATAGATTCGGCATTCCCGTGCCAGCAATGGCGTGGCCAGGAAGATCCAAAGGTGCCCTCCGCGCCTGCTCATTTCCAGTGCCGGCTCAACCCGGTCTTGCGTCAGGCGATACTGCAGCTTCAGCAGGTCTTCCATGGCGTTCTTGTAGTCGGCGTCGATCGCGACCCATTTACAGCGCTGGTTGGATGGGTTTATGGCGTACAAGCCCACCGTGATGGTGCCTTCCATGTGTTGACGGATGATTTCATCGGTCAACATCAGGGGCGTGTCGGTTCCCTTCCTGCTCGGCCGGAAATAGTAATGCCGCCCGGTCTCCGCGTGCGGTCGCATGGACTGCATCGTGTAGGCGCGCCGATTCACGAAGAGCTGCCAATAAGCCTGAACGACGTCGGGCGTTGCCTTGATTACGGTCGGCATGGACTGATCACCTCCTTCCGTCCTGTTGCGGCATATCGAGCTCGCAAACGCTCATCGCGTGTCGGTAGATAACCCGGAATATTTTTTCTGTCAAACGGCTGCTTCAGGCCGCATTCCGGGCAATACCACCCACCGCAAACCGGACCGCCAAAGCCCTGGCCGCTCAACGAGGTCGAGGAAATTGCACTCGTTCAGGAGCATTTCCAGCTGGCTTACGCTGTACCCTCCGAATTGTTCGTCCTCGAAATCTACGGAGTACCAGGTGCCTTTCTTGCGATCCAGAACGTAGACCGCCCCAGAATCCGGGTCTCCGGGCACCAGCAGGAAAAGCAGGACCGATGCTGGCAACTCGATCCAGCGAACGATTTCGGCATTTTCAGTGACCTTTGTGAGTGCGGCTATCGCTGTCTGCAAATCGGCCCCGCGGTCGATATGCACTACGGGTTCGATCATCATTTGTCCGAACACTGCAGTTTCCTTTCCGGGCATTCCGCCCAAGTTGTGGTGACGTGTTGAAGCCAAGACTCGACTCATAAGGCTCAAGTCAGCTGGCTGAGGAGGGAAAGTGCATTAAGTGACTTATCTTGTTGGTTGTACTGGGGATAACAGGTTGGGGCAAGAAAGAAGGTCGCCAGGCCGGACGAGAGCTATATATATAAAGGATGCGGGCGGGCGAAAACCTAATTTCCAACGCTTCCCACAATCCGGGTTGATCGGCTTAGCAACGAACGTCACTGGCCGATGCTACCCAGGGTCCGTACTCCGCGATCGACTCGAAGTGGCGACTTCGGAGAGCTGATAGTTAATTTCCTTTTGGGCCGTAACTTTCGGGTTGGTTGGGACACGAGATGCCTAAGACGAAGGCGACATTCATCGAACCAATGCTGCTCTTGCGGACGGAGAAGCTGCCGGAAGGCACTGATTGGTCGTATGAAATTAAGTTGGATGGATATCGCGCCCTGGCCATCAAGAGCGGTGGTAAAGTCCTGCTGCGCTCGCGCAACGACAACGACTTTACGGAGCGATTTGGGTCGATAGCGACCGCTCTGCGCGCTGTTCCGGATGAAACAGTGTTGGACGGTGAAGTAGTCGCGCTCGATGAAGAGGGTCGCCCATCGTTCAATCTGTTGCAGAACTACGTCTCATCCAAAGCCCCGCTGGTCTTCTTCCTCTTCGATGTGCTCATACTGAGAGGACGTAACGTGATGACGGAGCCCCTCACCGAGCGGCGGGCGCTTTTGGAAAGGCACGTCCTTCCAAAACTCGTGGAACCGATCCGCTACTTCCCGGAGTTGAAAGCCGACCTTCCGCAATTGATTGCTTCAGTCAAATCAGCAGGGCTGGAAGGGCTGGTTGCTAAGCGCCGGAGTAGCCGCTATGAGGCGGGCCAGCGGTCCGGCGCCTGGCGAAAGATGAGAATCAACCGCGGTCAGGAATTTGTAATCGGCGGATACACCCCGTCTGACCGGAATTTTGATGCGCTGATATTCGGCTACTACAAAGACGGGAAGCTTCAGTATGCCGCGCGCACACGCAACGGATTCACACCTTCCTCGCGCCAGCAGTTATTTAAAAAGTTGAAACCGCTGGAGATTCAGGAATGCCCCTTCGCGAACCTACCTGAGGCGAGAAGTGGCAGGTGGGGTGTAGGGCTGACGGCAGCGAAGATGAAGGATTGTCGGTGGCTTAAGCCGATCCTCATTGGGCAGTTCGAATTTACGGAATGGACGCCTGACAATCACCTTCGGCACTCCCGGTTCATTGCTCTGCGCGAGCACAAGAAGCCGAAAGAAGTGGTGCGGGAAGGATAAAGCGATCCGTCTCTCGAGCTATCCCTCGTTGACTTCATCAACCAGTTCCCCAATTACGGCGAGCACATAACTAGGTCATTGGATCGAAGAGCGTATTCGGGAATCACCGAATGTCAGATTCTGAATCATGACTCATACACCCACTTACCGCCAACCATTGTGCGCTCCACTCGAATCGACATTAAGGCTGACGGGTCGGCTTTGAACGGGTCGTTATCGAGCACGATAAGGTCGGCAAACTTGTCTGGCGTGATAGATCCTTTGGTGTTCTCTTCGAAGGAAGCATAGGCGCCATTGATCGTTCCGCATCGGATCGCCTCCTCCAGGGTGATGCGCTGATTTGCACCCCAGACATTTCCTTTCGGATCGGTGCGGGTCAACTGCGATTGCAGCCACATCATTGGGTCGGATGGGCTGGCCGTGTAATCCGAAGCATCGGTCGGCCGCAACCCTGCATCGAGGAAGGAACGCATTGGGAACATGTTCGTCGTTCGCTCCTCGCCATAGAAGTGCATCACGTCCCCATGGAAGTACACGTAGCACGAGAATGGAGCTGGTATCACTTTGAGTGCTGCCATGCGCTTGATCAGCGACTCGTTCAAGAGGGTGCAGTGCTCGATCCGAAACCGCGGATCACGCCGAGGCATTTCTCTCTGCACCTGCTCATAAACGCCAAGGATCTCATCGATCGCCAGATCACCGTTAGCATGTGTCGCCAACTGCCATCCGGCCGTGTGCGCCTTCCTGGATGTCTCCAGCAGCTTCTCTCTCGATGTGACTTGCAGGCCCGTGTAATTTCCCATCCCTATATAAGGTTGCGAGAGCCAGGCCGTCCGTTCAGAGATGGAGCCATCCGCGTATTGCTTCACTCCGCCGATGCGCAGCCAATCGTCGCCAAAACCGGAATGGACCCCGGCATCCATGAAGCGCGGTAGGTCTTGTACGTGTATGAGGCAGTAGGTACGGAGCCGAAGTTCGCCGGCATCTCGGGCATCCTGATATCCCTGGACGGCATTCGGCGCAGCGTCAGCGTCGCACGCGGACGTTACACCCTTGCTGGTGAACATCTTCGAAATGAGCGCCGCAGCTTGGCGTACGTCCTCACGCGAGACGTTATTGGGAATCAATTTGTAGAACTTCTCCGTTGCCGAATCGGCTACGAAGCCGGTCAGTTGTCCCGAAACGTCGTGACCGTACCGGCCTCCGGGCGGATCAGGCGTCTTACTGTCTATACCAGCCGCTTTAAGAGCAGCGGAATTCACAAAGACCGTGTGTCCGCCGCGATGTGCGACCAGTACCGGATTGTTCGGTGCGACTGCATCGAGATCGGCACGATTCAGCGGGCGCGGTGTCTTGCCATCGTCATACAGAAACCCAACCACCCATTCTCCTTGGGGCGTGTTCTGCACGCGTTCCCGTAGCGCTGACTGGATTGCTTCGATGGAGTCCTTGTCGCACGCCACCCGTTTCAGGTGTTCCACTCCGGACTCGGCTGGATGAGAATGTGCATCATTGAATCCGGGCAACACTGTCTTCCACCCGAGATCAATTTTGCGGGTCGTCGCTGTCGCGAGCGCCAACACCTCATCGTTTGTTCCCACCGCGAATATGCGCCCGTCGCTGATAGCGATGGCTTCCGCTTTAGGCAGTTTGTCGTCGACGGTCCAGATTCGTCCATTCAAGAGGACAGTATCGACAGCAGCCCGCTCCGAAGCGAGCAGCGGCGACATAGCGAAAGCACTGAACGCACCAAGGAAATACCGACGGGAGATTGTCATCGTAGTTTATTTGAGTGGTCACGGAATAGTACTGCACGAACCCACCAAGAGACTAGGAGCGCCTCAGCCCGTTAACGCGGTTTGCTAAAAGCAGTAACGCTGCTGCCTGTCATGGATGCGCCATCGCCCGGGACACTGTTTCGAGACGACCGAATGCTCAAAGCTCCTGAGCAACTAAAAGCTTTATGAGTTCAGCTTGGACGTTTTTCATCCAAAGCGCTGGGACGCAGCAGGTAATCAGAAGGCAAGGCGTTGAAATGAGAGGTGTTACCACAGGCGACCACACCGCAATGGTGAGCAATCGCACGGCAATAACACTGCAATGTGTTTTGGGACCGACCTCGACCGAACCAGATCACCTCACCGGAGCACATTTCGCAGCGTCGTCATGGCGCCTGGTCTTGTGGCGTGGAGCGGCATATCAAACAGTTTGTCGAGGAAATCCTTGGCGAGGCCGAAGTATATCGGCCGTCTCACGGCAGCGAAACAGCCGACCACAAACGACAAGAGATCATAGTTCGGGACCAAGTAAAGGAACCTGTCTACCGCCGTCTCCGACTCGATGTCAGCACTAATGCCTAAATACTCTTTCCGAGCTTTGGGGCTGCGTTCGTATTCCAGCGCAAACCGTCGCTCACCAATTTCAGTCCTCACCGTCACGACTGCGTCGTAGTCTTTGCGGTAGCGGTCTTCGGCAAGCTCGTTTCGAGAGTGAATCTCCGACTCCGGCGTCCATCTGACCAGTTGCTGCGAGCGTTTGAGGGCAAGGTGGATCTCGTTGAGCTCAATCGCGTGGTAGGTGGAGCGGGGGATCTGTCCATCTCTGGGCCGGTGTTTCGGTCCCGTGCAATATTCGCCCAAGCCGATAAGTTCGGCTACGCCTCTTTCGGAGAGCGAATACACATAGCCTTCGGACCTGTGTGGAGTCTCGTCCCTAACGAGGTAGTCATGCCTGACCAAGCGAAGCACACGATTGTTGAAGGCGTTCCGTGAAGTCGTGCGGTAGTCCAGCCTCTGAAAGGCATAAAGTTGTTGATGTGTGACGAACGTTGAGCGCAGCACCTGCTGCAACAACGGGTAATCTTGCGTGGGACTGATTGCGATTGATCCTTTCCAATAGCGCACAGCGCTTGTCTCCTACTCGCCACACTCCAACACAAGTCGTCCCAACCACGGGCGGCCGATCACCGGATCCATCACGAACTTGCCCAGCTCAGCCCGGATCCAGCCATAGGCTGGCATTAGCAACATGCCTTCCTGCTGCTCGCGGCACTCACTGAAAGCAATCAGCCAGCTGTCGGCAGATCGCCAATTCGCGCTCCCCACCTTCAATGCTCCAGTCAACTTGGGATGAACGACCACCAGAAAGTAGTCCGGCCGTTCGGGTGTTGTCAGCCGGCGTTTGAAGAGCAATTTGTTGTGTCCCTGCCACACGCAGGGGTCCGCACACTCGAAAACACGGTTAATCATTCTGGAGGGATGGTTGGGATCAAAACCACCTTGCCCATTGAAACGTGCGTAGCCAACGATCTTGGGTCGCTGACGTACGCTCCCGGATACCTGGACACCGGTCGTGTTGTAATATGCCGACTCGGATAAGCGTTGCAGATGGCCTGGAGCTTTTCGCAAGCGCCAACGCCACACGCTTCCCAAGCCCGTAACCGCGACAAGCATTCCTACGCTCCCTTAAGCCGCTTGTTGGTCTCGCGCTCGGCATAGATTTGCTCTTGGAGGTTGTTGATGTGTCGGACGACTGCGGGATCAGAATTGCTCAATTCGACAGAGGTGCCGGGCTTGCTGTTGCTGCCCGATTTTGCTGACATGGTGTCCAGCCGCAGTGACAACTCAGCCAGCGTTCGGCGGTTTGTGTCTAACTCTTTCTGCGCAGCGTCCCGTTCGCGCAAGTAGCGATCTCTTTCCTCAGCTACTTGTTGCAGTTTCGTCCGCCACCCTTCTTGCTCCGTGTCAACTCCAGAAAATACTGTGTCAGGCTGACTCGCCTCGATCGCCCGGTTGCAGCGCTCAATGTGCCGGTTGTACTTTTCAATCGCCTTCTCGGCAACATCTCGCGAGTAGAGGTCGTGGTTGTACAAGTCGGTCATCATCTCAGCCGTGACCCACAGGACGCGACGGTGATCGATCCATTGCTTGACGCAAACGCCCATCAGCATGAGAAGCGCGATTGTCACACCCGCGCTGTACTTGAAGTAAGGGTTACGTGCGCTTGCGTCCAGGAATACCTGCCGACGTTCCTCCATCCACTCGCCGTAATCGAAATTGGCAGGATTGAGTTGCTTCAGCAGGAACTCGTACCAGGTGTCACCGCGTCGGTATATCGGTACGGTGGACTCTGCTCGCAGACGGGCGTCCGGTTGCGATTGCTCTTGCGTATCCCTGGTTCGGCGGGGATTCCCCTCCAACTGTGCACTCACAGGCACGGTCGCCATTAGCGCAACCACTGCGAGCGTGACTGAGGCAAGAATGTGCTTCATATTCCCGTCCGACATTTGCCTATCCGCGGCGGGCAAAGCGTCTGGTCGCCGCCAGCTCCGGCGTTTTGAATCGCAGGTTTGCCCCGGCCGACTGCTCCACGGATTCCAGCAACCGTGGGTACAACTTCGGTTCAAAATTCGGGACCGTTACATCCTGAGGCGGCCGGACATGCAACAACTGGTGCAACGTTCCGCGCGTGTCATCCGTCATCAGGATCTCCATCTGTCCTTTCGGCAGGTTCTTAATATGTTCATCCAGCGCACGCGTCTCGCGGTCTTCGCTTTCCGTGGCACGGTCGGTGGCCTCGTACTTTTCATAACCAAAGAGGCGCCAGCGATGCATCGACACACTGCGCCGTGTCACAGTGTGCTCCGCAGAGGCTCGGAGAAAATAGCGGGCTGTCTCTTCGTCGCGCGTGCGCAACGTCAGAGTCGTGTTCGGAGCTGAAGTCACATCTTCCTTAAATCCCCGGCCGACTTGCATGAGTTGCGGCAGGCTTTGCATCGAGAATTCGATTGAAGGCCATTCGCTTTGCGGCCGTGCAAATGGCTTGCAGATCCGCTGGAGCACCGCTCAGACGCTTCGATATCTCTTCCAGGGTCAACCCGCCTTCCAGCTGAACGCCCTTGAGATAACGCTCGAGCAGTTGCAACCTCTGTGGGGTTTCCGGAAGAGGGATCAGTATTTTTTCCGAGAACCTGCCGCCTCGGAGTACTCGGGGATCGATGTTTGCAGGATGATTCGTCGTCCCAACCAGAAACACATTGTTCTCTGGCTGCAAGCTGCCGATTTCCGTCAAGAATTGGTCGACAAGTTGAATATCGTGCTGAGCGAGGTAACGGCTGTTCGCGGGCAACAGCCCATCGATTTCGTCAATGAAGACGATTGCTGGACTGTGTTCCTTGGCGCGCGCAAAAATGGCGGACACGCGCTTCACGGAATCTCCAAGGCCTCCGCCCAAGACGCTGGCCGCCGTTATCGGATAGAAGCTGCGCTTGGTTTGACTTGCGATCAGGGTTGCAATCAAAGTCTTCCCAGTTCCCGGGGGTCCGACTAGAAGCAAACCGGTTGGGATCTCCATGCCCAAAGAACGAGTTCGCGCTGGATCCTCAAGTAAGCGAATGATGGACTTGAGATCCTGCGCGACGCCCTCCGCGATCACAACATCGTTCCAGTCAACACGCTCCAACTGTGGCCGGTCCTTACCACCGTTCGCGTCTACCGCGCGACGCAAATCTTGGGCTTCGATCTTGCGGTTGTCCATCAGTGCGTAATTTGCTGCTTGATCTACCAAGGCCTGCAACTTCGCTGCACTCGCTCCCGGGGTCCGATGGGCGAACTCCTGCAAGTCGAAGCGTTTCCACGGTTTTTTTGAGAGCTGCGTTTCCAGAATCTTGAGGCGAGTGGCCTCGTTTGGGAGATCGACGCGTACCTTGATGTCAAATCTACCCTCGCGGATCAGCGCCTCATCGAGTCCATCCAGTCGATTGGTCGCGGCCATTAACACGAATCCGCTGAGGCTCCGGTATTGGTCAATCGCACTCATCAGGGCCATGGTGATGTTGTTGAATTCACGTCCAGCCCCGCCCGGGTCACCGATGGCATCCTGCCGGCCGCCTCCCAGCGAGTCGATCTCGTCGATGAAAAAGAGGACCGGCTTGCGGCCTGCTGATTGCGCGAACACTTCCTGAATGTTTTCGCCAGTGGCACCAATCCAGCGGTTCAACAGTTTCGGAGCGGACACATATTCGAAGTGCAACCCGAACTCACCCGCTGTCGCTTTCGCCAGGAAGGTCTTCCCTGTTCCGCGCGGTCCGTACAGGAGGATTCCATTCCTAACCAATCCGTAGCGCTCGTACTTTTCGGGATGCAAATGTCCCAGTACTAGCTGTCGGATTTGTTCTTTCGCCTCTTCCATTCCCCCGACATCCGCGAACCGCTCCGCTGGTACCTTGCGCGGCACTTCGACAGTTTTGGTTGCGGATCGCAGAACGGGGCCACCAGTGGTGGTGGGACGTGCGCCGATCGTTCGTTTCGGTCGTGCTAGAAAGATCCAGAAGAATGAAGCGATCCAGCCGATTGAGGTGACTCCTAAAAGAAGAATCCAGAGCGGTCCGAGCGGCTTATTATGCTTAGCCGTTTGAAGGACTGGATTCCACATTAGTAAGATTATTGAGCCCAGCGCAACACAGGTCGCCGCGGCGAACTTCAACGGCTTCCTCAATAGAGCAGGTGCTTTCCTCAGCGGGCCTCGCACGAGGCCAAACAAGACGAGGGCTGCCAACCAGAGGACTGGAGTGTTGAGGAACCATTCTTGAGGCAAGCGCGCCACTTCATTACCAACCCAGAGGAAGGCCGGTGCGACGCGGATTTTCGTCGCCGGCCGTCCTGACAGAGCCTACTTTAGCCCATCTCGCGGCTGGTCCGCTGGATTATGAGTGGATATCGGAAAGAGGTGGTGTGGGTGAACTGGGGTGGCCAGCCTGGCACCCAGACTGGCCGGACAAGCCTCCTTCTTGCCACATTCGATCCTGATTTTCCAAAGACAATCCCTTCGAGTCACTGCTGCGGTTGACCCGCCGGTTGGGTGCTGGCCTGGGTGTACAGTTCGTTGATTTCAGTTCTCAACTGCATCAACTGGCGAAGCTCGTCCAGAGTGGGCACTCCGCCCGTGAAGCTGGCGTTGCTTGTGCCGGTGGTCCGTGTCGTTGGAGTCACGCTCTGGCGCTCGGAAGATGGCTTCTGGACAACGATGTAAAAGCGGGTGTTGCCTGGCAACGTCACGACGAGATTCTGATTGAACGCCAAGCTATTCAGCTGCTCCTGTCCCGCGCTGGCCACGTTATCAGCCAGCCGCTCGCGCATCAGGGTGTTGGGGGAAATAAAACCGCTGTTCGCCGAGCCTTGTGGCCCGACCACATACGACGCGATCGTGCCCATGCCAGTCAGGGAACGTACCAAGAACTTCGTGCCTGTCTTTTTGCCGGAGACATCGCCCTTCAGGGGCCCGAAATTCAAGCTCATGGCCGACCCTTCGAGCTTTTCTACCGTCCCATCGGGCATCTCAACCTGGCTGAACTGAATAGCCACATAGCCAGACGGATTTACCTGAGTCAGCCGGCCGAATGCCTTCGCGCCCGCTGCCAGTACGATCTGTCCGTTGCGCTCGTAGTTGTATTCAACGACTGCCACTACTGGAGTGGAAACAGCTGAACTCACGGGCGTCTGCAGACGCGCTACCAGCCGTGTGCCCGCCGCAAGCGGCAGAGTCTCATCGGAGGCGTCAGGCAAGTTCGGCTTCAGGGTCGGCTTGAGGTCCGTCGCCCGCACGAACACCAGTGAGGGCTTTTTCAGGTCCGAAGGTGATGGAGACGGCGTTGAGGGAGGGTTGGTGGCGGTAGTGCTTTGTCCTACGGAAGGATCCGAGAAATCGACCTTGCTCAGGGCGTAGTCCTGCGGGGGCTTGGTAGCAGGCTGAGTCACAGCGATGGGCTTGGGTGCCATGCCAGATCGTGAGGTTCGGCCGATATCCTCCGGGGTCAATTGTCCAGCCAGCGCCGGATCCGTGGAACGTACATCCGCACTTAGCATCGGGGTCGTCGCTTTGCTGGGATCGATGTTCTCCTGCCCCGGTGTAACCTTGCGTCCCAGGCTCGCCTCGCCGCGCGGGTTCTCGCCGGGAAGCGCAATCTTCTGCTTCGGGTGGGAGAAAACACCGAAGAAAAGCAAAAGCACTGCAATGCAAGCTCCGATCAGCAGGAACAGCGACTTACTCTTATCGCGCCCTAGCTCCCTCCGGCTTTCAGGTTTCTGCTGCCGTCGGGCTCTGTCGAAGGCGGTCCGGAAGGCTTCGCGCCAAGTTCCTTTGCCAGGCTCCTCTGGTAGTAGCTCCTCGTTCGCTACGTCCGCCTCCGGAGTCGTTCGAATTGTGTTATCTTCGCGCTTCGTTTCCTCAGTGAGCATTATTTGCTGCCTCCCGCAGTGTGCTGACTCCGAAGCCGATGGGGGCCAGCGCCGGTTTGTCGACGGCACCCGACTCGGCCATTTGCAAGAACAACGTTTCCATTGATCGCTTGTAGGGAGGCCGCTCAAACAGCACCACACCGTCAGCGCGTTCCCCGGGTCCGATCCGCCGTCGGCTCAAGCGAAAGTCGATAACCGCCAACTGCTCCGCCGTGGACCAGCGCTCATGCTTGATCAGTTTTCCCGACTTGTCTTGGCCGCCGAGTTGGACCTGCGGAGGCATGAGCAGAATGGCGTGCTTGCTGGTGTTGACCGCCGAAAACAGAACGATCACTTGCTGACCTCCGTCGAGTACCTCGCTGATGCCCGCACGCAAGCGGTCACCCTTCACCTCGTCGCTTTCCGGACGTTCGCCATACAGCACGGGCAATGGCGCTTGTTCCTGGCGCTCCAATAAGCTGTCGAGAGAGTCTGGTTTGGGTTGGATCGGGCCTGGTTCGACTGAGGAGTTGGCCGTGCTGAGTGCAGTGGGCACCAACGCGGCGCTCGTCTCCGCGGCATGACCAGCCGTCGTCGTGGTCGCGGCCTGCGCCTTCGACACACTTGCGGTCTGCGCCACGAGCGCGAACGGAACAGCGTCCGGTTCGACCAAGAACCCGCCTGAGGGCTGATAACGCAGCAGGAAATCAACCTTCGCTGGAGTCGGACCTTCGCCACGGCTGACCAGGAGAAAACTGATTTGCCTTCCCCTCTCAGTGGAGATCAGCAAGTTACTCTCAGCGTGTTCGTTGGTCAGGGCCTTGACGAACACCAACTCTGGCTCGTGTTCGGAATGCTCTACCTGGAACAGGGCTGGGTCACCCACCACGACAGAGTTCACCGGCTCCGGGACTCGGATCGCCGTTACAAAATGCGCTTGAAGTTCAATCGCAGTGATCTTGTTGTCCGTGGTGGATTTGGTGCGAACTTGCGGAACTATGCCTGTTTGTTGAGCCACAGACGCCGCGTTGAGCACCGCCAGCGAGAGCAACCCCATGATTAGAGTGTTTCTCATCGATCACCTCGACTTTCGAATCTGCAGCTCGCTCCGTTGCCTGCACATTCGTCTGGCGCGATACCGTTGCGCGACCCGTTTTACATACCCCTGAACCTCAGGCGACGAATACTTCAGTCCGCGCGCAGAGATCGGGTCCTCGCCGACATAGTAGGCAGCAGTAACCAAACGAAAATCTCCATTGAACTTCTGTTTCAGCCAGGCAAGATACGCGACGCCACCGCGGATGTTCTCCCGCACCACAAAGCGATTGCGAACACCGAACCGCACAGCCGTTGCTGGCATGAGTTGCATGATCCCAGCTGCACCTTTCCTGGACATCGCATACGGGTTCCATCCCGATTCTTCGTCGATAATCGCCGCCACCAGTTCAATCGGGACGCGATAAGCGGCGGAATAATACTCGGCCCAACGGACTGACTCGACGTGCGCCTTTGGTATTTCGGCCGCTTGTGTTCCGGCACTTGTCGCTAACAACACGGCAGCCCAGGCTGAGGTCCAACTCATGCAGCAGCCTCCACGGCCATAAGTTCATCTCGATAACGTTTCGAGTCGGCGACTAAACCTTCGAAGCCGGCACGCAACTGCAGGCGCTTGCGGTCCCCTTCGGTCTTCGCCAGAAGTGGCAGCAGCAAGTCCCGTTGCTCGTGCGAGATTTCTTCAGTTCCCAAAATTTCCAGCGCTTGCGCCAGGTCTAACATCTCGGCGATCGAAGGCGGCTTTTCCATGTTCCAGCCGCGCAGCGCGTGCGCCAATCCCGCCAGCTGCCCGCGCAGCTGTTGGCTCTCGCTCCCGCTTCGGATGGCGAGAATCTCTTTCTCCCTTTCCGCCGTTGGGTACTCAAAGCGCAGGTAGAAACAACGTCGCCGCAGAGGGTCGCCAAGCCGTCGTTCTTCGTTCGAACTCAGAACAACAAAGGGAATGGTCGATGCTCCAATGGTGCCCAGTTTCGGAACGGTGATCTGCCACGCGCTGAGGATTTCCAGGAGTAAGGCCTCGATGTTGTGATCAACCTTATCGAGCTCGTCGACCAGCAGCACGCACGGCTGGTTCTCATAGCGCAGTGCGCGCAACAGCGGGCCCTCGGCAAAGAAGTCCAGGGAGTGCAGTCGGGTGCGGATCTGGTTCCACTCAGTGCCGAGGTTGGTGGCTTGGGTATCGAGGAAGAGTTTCTGGAGCGCCTCGTCGAACTTACCTATGACCTTTTCTTCGGTTATCCCCACATAGCATTGCAGTCGTTCCACCACCGTATTGGCGGCAGCCGCCACCGCATAAGCCAGTTCCGTCTTGCCACACCCAGGCGGCCCCTCCACCAACAGTGGCTTGCGCATACGGGCTGCGAGATACACCACATCTAAGGTGACTGGATCGATGATGTAACGTGCAGCACGTAGCTTAGTGGCGAGTTCGCTCGCACTCGAGAACACGTCGGTTTCCTTCCGGCGTGAAAGCTACAATGGAACGGCTCTTATCGCCATTTCGCATCAGGTCCGTTTGGAGTTATCCAGTGCCCCTGTGGAAGGCAATCGCTGCGAAGCGGACTGAATCCAGCGAGGGCAGCGAATGCAGTAGCTGACTTAAAGTAATGATTCTGTTCGATCGGCATTTCGTACTGCCAGAAGCGCGGTTCTGCGCGGCTATCGAAACTCATGAAGCAGGCGTTTATTTCACCAATCGCACGGTGGCTGACCAAGGATGTGCTGCCTCGAACCTCTCCTTATCGCTCGCTGCACACCCTCAATTTATGCCACCAGTTTCAGCTTGACTGGCGTAGGACCGGAGTTTCTGTGAGGGATTAGGAAGCTCGGAGGCGACCCCGAACGCTTCGGGCTCGACTTCCAACCCAACACTTCGTTCGCGCGACGAGTGCCAGGTTTATTTCACCAATCACACTTTTGCTGTCGACGGCAGTCGGCTCGAGTCCTCAGACGCGCGCTCGTCTTCGGGCCTTTTGCTTTGCCATTTTTATAGCCAACTCTTTTCCACCATTTGCAGTGTGGCTGGTCACTGGCGCCTGACGTGTGTGCGACCATTGATGGACTGATGAAGGCTTGGTCATGAGCACGGAATAGGCCAGTCTTTTCTTACCAATCGCAGGTTGACTGGTACCCAAGGCTTCCCCCATATAGTCCCCATGCCCTCCCAGGTCGGCGCCGGTGTTCTTCGCACCAATCGCACTTTGACTGGACGCAGGGTTCTTGGCCGCTCCAGTGACGCCATCGCTGGACTTACGCCCGCTAACAGCGCGGCGTTGCAGTGTGTTTTGACAGTAAAGATATTTGGCACTACAAAGTGCCCACCGTGACGACAGATCTCCTTGCGCTCACCAGTGTGATCGCTGAACTCTCCCTACGACAGCTCCCCTGTGGCGGCTGGGCTGCTCTGGCTTCGTCTTCTCAGCCTGCCATTGAACCGACATGCTACGCGCTAATGGCGCTCAGTTCGGTACCTGCTGGCGACATCGAACGGGCTCAGGACTTTCTGCTTCGCACGCAGAATCCCGATGGCAGCTGGCCGGCCGTACTCGGAGATGATCAAGGCGGTGCTTATGTCACTTCGTTGGCCACCATTGCCCTTCGCGATGTGGTGTCGGCGATACCGGCGAGGCTGCGAGCCATCCATTGGCTGCTGAACTGCGCCGGCAAGGAATCAAACTGGCTTTGGAAATGGAAGTTCCGCACCGCTGACCGCCACGTCCGCTTTGACCCCGACAAATATGGTTGGCCATGGTTCCCGGGTACGACCAGCTGGGTTGTTCCCACTGCCTTCGCCATTCTTGCTTTAAGCCAGATTCCTTGCTCTTGTGACGGTTTTGAGTCCGTTCCATCACGGATCGATACCGGCATTCAGATGCTTTTCGACCGTTCCTGTCCTAGCGGAGGCTGGAACGCGGGCAATGGCGTGGTCTATGAATGCCGCATGTCGCCCCACATCGACGACACCGCCATCGCTCTTCTCGCCCTGCGAGATCGAAGTCAGCACCCGGTTGTACAGAGCGCCGTAGAGTACTTGGAGTCTGTTGTCCCTGCCCTTGCGGCTCCCTGGAGTCTCGCTTGGGCAAGTCTCGCACTCGCTGCACACCGCCGGTCGGATCGGACGGTATCTGGTTCCCTGCTTGGACTTTCGGGTCTCTCAAGTACCGAAGACACGGGCACGCTCGCGATTGCGAGTCTGGCTCTGGACCAGACCCGAGGATTGTCGGCGTTTGGCGTGGCGCAATGAGCATTACCCGCAGAGAACTGATCGTCGGGAGCGCGGCCCTGGCGGCAGGATCCGCCGTCACGACTCCCTTTTTTCTGCCCAAGTTTCATTTCGATCATCGACTGAAGCGTTCCCGCGTCGCGGTCCTAAATGCGCAGGAATACTCCCAAGAGCTTGACCAACTCCTTGCCACGGCTCTTCGCCTCTTCCCGATCAATCTCCGAGGCAAGAATGTAGTCCTCAAGCCCAACCTGGTAGATTTCATTCCCGGCAATGCGATCAACACCCACACCACACTGGTCCTTGCCGCGGCTGAGGCCTTTCGACATCTGGATGCTAAATCGGTTGTGGTAGCAGAAGGACCAGGACATCAGCGCGACACGCAATTGGTGCTTTCACAAACTGGTTATGAGCAAAGTCTCCGCGACGAGAGGATTCGATTCGTCGATTTGAACCGCGACGAACTGATCCGTACGCCGCTGCGAGCAAGTTATACCGGCATGAAGGAACTCTGGCTACCACGCACGGTGCTGGAGGCGGATTTCCTGGTGTCGATGCCAAAGATCAAGGCACACCATTGGTCTGGAGTCACGCTCAGCATGAAGAACATGTTCGGGGTCGTGCCGGGTGCGCGATACGGATGGCCGAAGAACATTCTCCATTGGAAAGGCATTCAGGAAAGCATTCTCGATTTATGCGCGACCGTTCCCATCCATTTCGTGATCGCCGACGGCATCGTCGCCATGGAAGGCAATGGGCCACTGAATGGCACTCCTCGGGCATTGGGGAAAATCGTGCTTTCAGATGATCCAGTCGCTGCTGATGCAACCTGCGCCCGATTGATGGGATTTCGTCCTGAGCGAGTCAGTCACGTTCGCGAGGGCTCGAGATTCCTTGGTAACGCTTCTCCAACAAGCATCGACCAAGTTGGAGAAATCGTTGTTTCGCCATCCGTGCCCTTCGCGGTGGTTCCCGAATTCCGGTATCTCCAGGTCCTGTGACGCTCGTCCAATGGGCTGCACGGCGGACGCAGCACGGAAAAATGTCTGCGAGTAAACATTCGATGGATTGCGTTGAACTTGCGAATGACAAACCGTATTGGAACTACGAGGATGTCGGTATCTTCTTTCTGGCCCTCGTCCTCATCGGCTTCGTTCTGCGTCTTCTCGTGCGATTTCATTTCCTTGCTCGATCCGAGCTGAGTAATCCAAGCGTCCTACTGCAGTTCTTGGTAATCGCCTCATTGACCTTGGCTTTGTATCTGGTTCTCAAACTTCGCCATCGACGGCGGGTCCTGCGTCCGTTGGGATGGATTTGGCCATGTCCGGTCTATGTACTTGTCAGCCTGATCGCGGGAACGTTACTGGCCGTAGGAGTTGCGTTCTACTTGCGCCATTGCCATCGCAGCATTCCGCAGATTGGACCTATGGAACTGCTGTTTCTGGGCGTTTCACTCGGTCCAATCCTCGAGGAATCATTTTTTCGGGGATGCTTGTTGCCTCTCCTGGCTCAGACCACCGGCAAGGTTGGTGCCGTCATTCTCACAGCACTTTTGTTTGCGGTTCTGCACCAGCCTGCCGATCTGGTGCATTGGCTATCCTTTACCGCGACAGGCGTGGCGTATGGCTGGATTCGGGTGGCGTCCCGTTCGACCGCAGCATCAGCTATCATGCACGCCACGTACAACGTCAGTGTCTTCTTCTTCGCCGCGTTCTGAAAACGAGATCTATGCTCTCAGACACCGGATATCACAATTTCTTCTTTTACCGGCGAGAAGGACTCCCCGATTCCGCGCATTGTGGA
>Ga0335069_10002655_pt1 | contig 27364 bp, 28 predicted proteins | sample Lox_Sample_11_FD_206714 | JGI IMG/M metagenome (GOLD analysis project Ga0335069, IMG submission 206714) | Soil microbial communities from Loxahatchee National Wildlife Refuge, Florida, United States - Lox_Sample_1.1 | ecosystem: Environmental > Terrestrial > Soil > Wetlands | place: USA...
CAGCGCATAGATGGTGCCGCTGACCAGGTGCACCAGCAGGTCTCCGGCAACGCCAGTGCCATATTCCTTCCAACAACGCCAACGCGCGAAAATCGCACCGTCGAACGGCCGCTTCGGGACCGTCCCTTGCCAGGTATCCCAATCGAGCGTCTGCGGCGATAGGTCGGGAGGAATTGGATATTCCCACGCTCCCGTCGGATCATTTCTTCCCAGCGAGCCTTCGATGAGCATCAGATCGCCGATGGCTTTTTCCGCGAGTAGTTCCTTGGCTTTGCGGTAGATCGCCGAACTGACGCGCTGCGAGCCGATCTGCACAATCCGCCCGGTCTTTTGCTGGGCTGCGGCCATTTCAAAACCTTCGGCGGCGGTATGTGACATTGGTTTCTCGCAATAGATGTCTTTGCCTGCGCTCACCGTGTCGACCACGATCTGTTTATGCCAGTGGTCGGGCACAGCCGCAATTACGCAATCGATATCCTTGTTCTGCAGAATGTCCTGATAGCGGCGGGTGGTGGTGATGTTGGGCCCGGCGATCTCTTTGGCCAAAGTGTGTCGCGAGTCATACAGATCGCAGGCGGCTACACACTGCACGTTGGGCAGGGTGACGGCGCTCGCCAGCAGCCCCGATCCCTGCATGCCCACACCAATGATGGCGAATCGCAGGCGGTCGCTCGGCGCACCAGAAAACTTCGCGCCATACAGCGGCTCCGGGTCGAGCAGGAAATTTTGCGCCACGAGCGCACCTGCCACTCCACCGCTCGTCTGTAGAAATTCTCTTCGCGACACCGGTACCTTCATGAGCTTCTCTCCTGATGACTGGAATGGTCTATTTGCTGAGTGGTCGAATCGACACTTCTTTGAAAAATACTATGTCGTTGTCGCTATGGTTCTGCAGGCCGAAGTAGCCCTCGAGCGGCCGTGGTCCGCGATGCGGCTCGAAGTCAAACTTGCGCTCCGGAACGGGCTGCCCTTCCGTGTAGTCGGTGACCTTCACCCCGTTTAGCATCACGATGGTGCGCGGGCCGTCGAGCGTGATCTCCATGGTGTTCCACTCGGGGCCGGGCTTGCCAGGCTTCGCGAGCGGCTTCGTAAGCGAGTACAACGTTCCGGTAACGTGATACTCGTCCTCATTCGACGTTTCGGGGTGATTGTCGATCTGCACTTCGTAGCCGTAGTGCACTGGCATCCACTCTTCCCGCGGCTCGACTGGAATGCGAATGAAGACTCCCGAATTGTCGTTCTCATCCCGCATTTTGTAGACGACTTTGATCACGCAATTGCCGATTTTGCCCCCGGTCCAATAAAGCAAGCCCATGCCGCCATGCGTGTGGATCAAGCCATCCTCCACCGTCATGCCGCCGGGGCCAACGTGCTTCCAGCCTGAAAGATCTTTGCCATCAAAGAGCTGCTTCTCCGAATCGCATTGCGAGAAAGCGGGCAAACACGTCAGGATCAGAAGAAGTACAAACGCAGAAATTCTCACGATGACTCCAAAAAGCCGGTTGGCCGTGATCTTTGCGTAACGCGCGATTATAGTACTCGCGTCAAACGCCGGCAGTGCGCTGCGAGATTTTCTGTAGTTGCTTGCGAGGATTGCGAGGATACCGTGACCCTGATCAACGAGAAAGCCGCTGAACTGCTTTCGCTCGCCGGGAAAGTTGCGCTTATCACCGCGGCAGGCTCGGGAATCGGCCGCGGGATTGCCTTGCGCCTGGCTGAAATGGGCGCGGAGGTAGCTGTCGTCGACATCGACGAAACCCGAGGTCCCGAAACGCAGCGCGAGATCAGTGCAGCAGGCGGCCGTTCGATTTTCGTGCAGGCCGACGTCCGCTCCCGCAACGACTGCCAACAGGCCGTCGACCGCATTCTTGGCGACTTCGCAAGGATCGACATTCTGTGCAACAACGCCGGTGTCGCAATTCGCAAGGACGTCACGGCGCTAAGTGAAGAAGACTGGGATCTCTCCCTCGACGTGACCTTGAAAAGCGTCTACCTGCTCTCCAGCCTCGTCGTGCCGCAGATGATTCGTGCCGGCGGCGGCTGCGTGATCAATACCGGTTCAGGATGGTCGTTGAAAGGCGGTCCTCGCGCGGCTGCGTACTGCGCCGCGAAAGGCGGCGTGGTGAACCTGACGCGCGCCATGGCGATTGATCACGGAAAGCACAACATTCGCGTGAATTGCGTGTGCCCGGGAGACGTGGACACACCAATGTTGCAGAGCGAATGCCGGCAATTGGGAGAAGATCCCGCTGCTTTTATGAGATCGGCCGCGGAACGTCCCTTAGCGCGGGTCGGAACGCCGGAAGACGTTTCGAACGCGGTGCTGTTTCTCGCCAGCCCGATGGCAGCCTGGATCACGGGAGCGTGCCTGGTTGTGGACGGAGGTGGATTGGCCTGACCGAGTCTCGTTGACGACGATTCAGCGGGTCCACGGATCGGCAATGGCTTAGTCTCCGTGGCTCATCTTCACTTGTTCATTCGCCGCGCCGCCCGACAAGGTTTGCCAGCCTCGACGTGAAAGATCCCAGAAGATCAAGTAGCCGGAGATGGCTGCGATCGCGAGCAACAAGAGTCCCCAGCCCCACTGACCAAAAACCAGCTTGCCGATGCCAAACAGGCAGCCATAGACCAGGGCAACACCCGCCACCCAATTGAAGGTATTACTGGCGACATCCCGTACCTCCGGCAATTCGGGAACGAGCGCGGCGATGCGCCGCCATCCGTACACCGTGGGATGGACTCGGCGATAGAAGGTTTTTAAAGTCTCGTCGGACTCGCAAGGCGTGACGAACGTTGCGATCACCCAAGCCACGGTGGTGACTGAGCCGGTGATAAGCGCCGTCTTTGCATAGACGAGAGCATCGCTGCCGGTGAAAGTCATACGGCTCAAGACGTAGGTCATGATCGCCGCCACCGCCATCGCCACGATCTCACTCCATGCGTTGATGCGTTCCCAATACCAGCGCAGGATATAGACGGCACCCGTGCCGAAGCCGACGTTTAAAACGAGTTGCCAGCCCTGGCTAATCGAAGACAGCTTGGTCGCCGTGTATCCGCTCCCTAGTACCAGGAACACGGTGAAGATCTTGCTGATCAGGACATAATGTTTCTCGGTCGCGTCGCGGACAAAAAAGCGCTTGTAGAAATCGTTTACCAGGTACGAACTGCCCCAATTCAGTTGGGTGCCGATCGTGGACATGAATGCGGCCAGGAAGGCGGCCACCATCAAGCCGCGCAGCGCCGGCGGCAAATAATCGCGCAGTACCATCACGTAACCCTGTTCGGGATTCGCCTGGAATGCGGCGCTGGGGTACAGCCCGCCATGTGGCGAGTAGGCGACCACCGCTACGAGTCCGGTGATAATCCAGGGCCAGGGCCGCAACGCGTAGTGCGCAATGTTGAACCACAGCGTGGCGCCCAGTGAATTTTTCTCATCCTTTGCGCTGAACATGCGTTGTGCGACGTAGCCGCCGCCACCCGGCTCCGCCCCCGGATACCACGCCAGCCACCATTGCATTCCCAGATACACGATGAACGTCAGCACCGGCAGCGTCCACAGTGCGTCATTCGCAATGCCGATGTGAAAATCCGGTAGAAACGCTAGCGGATTGGAAACGACTTTTCCCGCAGCCCGCTCATTCTGCGCAATCAGCTGGAGATGAGATTCAAGCGCCCCCATGCCGCCGATCTTCACCACGGCAACCCAGGCCAGCACAATGATCATGGCCATCTTCAGGACAAACTGGAAGAGGTCCGTGACCAGTACACCCCACAACCCGCCGATAAATGTGTAAAGGCCGGTGAAGGGAATCAGGACAAAAACGCACAGTAGCAGGGCCGTATAGCGCGGATCACCCAGCGTGAAATGCATGCCGGCGAATTGAACTGCGCGTCCCTGCGCAATCGCCGGGCCGAGCAATACCGTGATAATGCTCACCATCGCCTGCGTCACCCAGCCCAGGATGAAGCAGTTCATAAAGAGCCCGAGATAGATTGCCTTGAATCCGCGGAGAAAGGCCGCTGGCTTCCCGCCATAGCGAAGCTCGACCAGTTGGACGTCGGTCAGAATCTCTGCGCGCCGCCAGTAGCGGGCGAAAAAGAAAACCGTGAGCATGCCGCCAACGCAGTAGCCCCACCAGATCCAGTTGCCGGCGATGCCCTGCCGTGCCACCAGCCCGCACACCAGCAGCGGCGTGTCGGCCGCAAATGTGGTCGCCACCATCGACGTGCCCGCGAGCCACCAGGAAACGTCGCGTCCCGACACGAAGAACTCTTCCGTATTGCCGCTCGCGCGGCGCCGGTAGTACACACCGATCAGAAGGTTGGCCAGCAGGTATCCGACGATAACGATCCAGTCGGTCGAGGTAAGTGGCATAGGGCTCCGTAAATGCGATCGCTCGAAAGCTGCCCTAGCATAAACGCCAACGGATTTTCTGCGGGAAGAAAAATCGGTTTTTTACCGATGCAGTGCAAGTTAGCGATTGCCAGCCTAGGGCGTCATCCGCCCAATGCTCAGGTAGTCCTGGGGAGGCACACCGAAAGCGTCCGCCACCCGATTAAAGAACGCAAACATCGCGGTGATATATACGGCTTCCGCAATCTGGTCCTCGCTCCAACCGGCGTCGCGGAGTTTTTGCACATCCTCGTGTGTGGTTCGCGAGGCGGATCGAGTGACCAGTTCAACGTAGTCCAATAGGGCGCGCTCCTGCGCGCTCAGGCCGGCTTCGTCCAGCTTGCCTTCGAGAATCGCGTTAACACATTGATCGGATGCTCCCTGAACCCGCAGGAAGTAAGCATGGCTGTCTAGTCAATACGGGCACCGATTCAAGAAGGAGACGTGGCTCGCGATCATCTCCTTGTGCCGTCGCGTGAGATGGCCTTCCGAGAAATGCACCGTATTCGAGAAGTCCACCACCTGCCGCAGGAAATCCGGCCGCGCACCAAAACACTTGATGATGCCAGGAACCTGCTTTCGGCCAGAGCCGACTCGCCAGTAATCGTAAGCAGTCGCGGTATCGCCGGTGGCGTCTTGATCCTCGGTGATGCGAATCTTGGGCGCGTGGTGCGGCGAACCCGAACCCTTGAGCGGAAGCACTGGACCCTGTGCTTTATCCATCGGAGATGGGCCATCTTTTTTCATGAGGAATGATCGTATCTGGTTGCCGCTCAGAACAAAAACTTAAGCGCCACTTGAATCACACGCGGTCCCACATCCGATTGGATCTGGCCAAACGTCGGCGAACTGATGTCGCTGTCCGGCAGCCGCAGGTTCGTGCGGTTCAGGAAATTGAAGAGTTCGCCGCGGAACTGCAGTTGCTTTCCCTCCGTAATAGGAATGTTCTTTACCGCGGCGAAGTCCCAGTTTGCATAGCCCGGGCCCTGCACCACGTTGCGTCCTTCATTTCCAAACTGTTGCACCGGGGAGTTTGGGTCAGGAATAACTTGCTGGAACGCCTTGGTGTTGAACCACTCTTGTGGCGTGCGTGGTCCATTGTTCGGATCTCCGACCAGATTCGGGCGATTGCTGGAGAAGCCGGAAATCTCCGGCGCCTGACCTTGTAACGAAACGTCGGTGGAATCGAATACGGTGAAGGGCGTGCCGCTCTGCATAGTCACAATGCCGTTGAGTTGCCAGTTGCCCAACACGTGTTGATACCAGCGGTTGCCCTCGCGCCAGAAAGGAATTGACCACAGGTAGCTGAGCACGAGCCGGTGACGGGAATCAAACATCGACCGACCGCGCTCGGCCGCAAGATCAAATGGATTCTGTGCGAGATCATTCTCGCCAGCAACAGGTTGCGATGCCGACCCCGTGATATTGAACGAGGAAACATCGTCAATCGATTTCGAGAGGGTATAAGAAGCAAGGAAAGAGAGGCCGTGCCCGAAACGCTTACGAACACTCGTCTCAAAGCCGTGATAAACGGAGTTCGCGATGCCGGCAATCTCCCCGACCGAGGCGTAATTGCACGGCACTGAAGGCGGCGAGGTGAGTGTGCATCCCGAATAAAGCCGCCGCTGGTTCACATTGTTTTCGGTCGACACTCCCGGATAGTAGATCGCAGGATTCGCCTCGATGAACCGCGGCAGTCGCGTGCCGCTGGTGCCGACGTATCCGAACTGCACCAGCCAATCGTTGCCGATGGACCGTTGAATGTTCAGATTCCAATCCTGCGCATAAGGTAGCTTCAGGTTCGGCGAAACCACCAGCAGCGTCATGGGCGTCGAGAACCGTCCATCGAATTCGTTGACGCCATTGAAAGGATCGGGAAAGTTGACCGGGAAACTCGCTTGGGGAGTTGCAAGATACGGCGGCGCGCTGATGGGATCCTGCAAAGGACCGCCCTGGCCGTTGTAGAACGGTTCATAGAAGATGCCGTAGCCGCCGCTGATCACCCACTGGCCGGCACCCGTCGGATCCCACGCGAAACCGGCGCGCGGGGCAAATGCCGTCTTCTGAGTTGCAATCAAACCCGCCGGAACCCCAGGATCGCCGGGATATAACAGTCCCGAAGGCGCCGTCGGCAGTATTTTCGACTGAGCTCCGGGAACGAACAGATTCTGGAGGTTGTGTGTTTCTGTGTAGGGATACGGCAGGTCGTAACGCAGGCCAACATTCAGAGTGAAACGCGGGGTCACCTTGAAGTTGTCTTGCGCGTAGAAGTTCAGCGCTTTGCCTCGAATGTGACGGCCCAGATTTCCGCCGCCCTGCAGAAATACCACCGGTTCCCCTGACAAGAAGCTCGCAAATGCATCGCTGTAGGGAAAGGGAGCGAAGACAAAGAACCCGTTGGTTGCGATTCCCTGCAGGGCGTTGATCTGGTCTTTTTCAAATCCGCCGCCAAATTTCAGATCGTGGCGCCCGCGGACCCAGTTCACGGATCCGGACACGTTGTAGGTGTTCTGAAACGTGTTGCGCGGCCCCGTGATGGGATCGCCGACCGATGCATATCCGCCGACCTGAATGAACGGAGGCCCGGCCGCCAGGTCGAGTGTTGGTTCATATTGAAAGCCCAGGCTCGACGGAGTCTGGTGGTTCAGGTGCTCGTCATAAAGAAATTTATTTCGCAGGTACGAGAATCGTCCCACGCCTACCACAGAAGGAGAAAACACGTGGGTTTCCTGGATCAGAGCGTTCTGCGCGCGGTCGTTCTCACCTACCGGGAAGCCCGGTACATTTGCACCCGAAGTCGAGAGCGGATCCGTCGTTGGGCCGCCGCTGAACATGTAGCGCAAGCTCAAATTGTCAGACGGCGAAAGATATTGATCGAAGCGCACGCCGAATTGATCGTTGTTGACGCTGAGTGACTCGGTGCTGATGAACGAGTTCAGCCCTTGATTGGGCAGCGGATAAAACGCCAGAATATTCTTCGAAATTGGGTCGAGCGATGTGAGCTGATTGCCCGGGATTGGTCCACCCAGGAAGTTGTAAAGCTGCTCGGAAGGCGAAGGGTTGTTGCAGAGATTCGTGACCGGATCGAATCCAGCGGTGCAGGATTCCGAAAAATTTCCCTTGCGCTGCAAGAGCGACGGCACCGTCGCCGCTACCGTTTCTCCTTGGCGGTTCCGGAAGCCCTCGTAGTAGCCGAAGATAAAGCTGCGATCTTTCTTGATGGGCCCGCCAAACGTCGCCCCAAATTGATTCTGCTTGAGCGGTTGTACTGTGTGAGTGGAGTAATCGGACGCGTCCATGGCGTCGTTGCGCAGGAACTCCCATGCCGCGCCATGAAATGAATTGGTGCCCGAGCGCGTGATGATGTTGGTGGTCGAGCCGGTGTTCTGGCCGAACTCGGCGTTCGCGTTATGGCTCAGAATGCGGAACTCCGAGATAGCATCGATCGGCGGTTTCAAGACGAAACCGGCGTCCACGGAATTGACGTTGTTGGCGCCATCAATCAGGAAATTATTTGATTCCGGCCGTTGACCATTCACCGAGTAGGCCTGTCCATCGCGCAGCGAGCCTCCAGCCTGCTTGAGGCCAGGGGTCAGCGGCACGACTCCGGGCTGCAATAATCCCAGTTGAGAGAAGTTGCGTCCGTCCAGAGGCAGGTCCAGCAATTCCTGCTCGCTCACGACCAAGCCGAGGCTGCTGGTGGTGGTCTGAATCAACTGCGCATCGCCCGTGACCTCAACTTGTTGAGTCTCGGCGCCCACCGTAAGGCGAATGGGAATGGTGGCACTTTGATTTACATTCAGCGTGATTCCATCGCGCAGATATTTTTGAAAACCTTTGGCCATGACCTCTAGCTGGTAGTGCCCCACGGGCAACTCGACCAGCAAATAGCTGCCGTCGTGCGACGTGATTGTTGCTCGGGCAAGGCCCGTCTCAGCCTGCCGCGCCGTCACGGTTGCGTCTTGTACGACAGCGCCGCTGGGATCGGAGATACTTCCTTGAATGCTGGCAGTAATTTGCTGGGCGTGCAGGGTCAGGGCAGCACCCACCACCACCAAGACACACATCAAGCTTCTGAGGCAGCGCATCGTCAACTTCCTCCAGTGCGGCACTTGTATTGGAATTTTTGAAAGCTATTTGGACGCGAGCGGCTCGATTTTTTCGATTACGAGCGCGCGCGAACCATTACGCTCGTAGGACTTTCCGCTCGCTGTCACCTTCTGGCCCGCGAAGGGCAGAAGCTTTTCGTTCTGACCCGAGGAAGGTGTGGTGTCGGCGATCGGCCAGTAAATCGTTCCGTCGTCGGTCAGGATCACAAGCGGCGATCCTGCCTTGGCGCAGGCGGTTGCGCAGCCGGCGCTGATCGGCTTATCGAGGCCTTTGGTAAAGGCGCAGGCCGAATCCAACACGTATCCCTTTACGCTTACGTTGGTTGTTTTGGAAGAACCAGCCCAGACCAGGGCTACCAAAACCATGGGCAGAGTAAAGCGTACGGCAGCGGAAGCCAGCTTCATCTTTTGAAGACCCCAGAAGAAAATGTGAGTGCAGAACCCCGACCCCAGATTTTAGAAAACCCCAGCCAACCATATCGGCGGGCTGGGGATTGTATGAGTCCCCGGCAGTGTCCGGCTGCCGGTTTCTAGGGCGCCTCAAGCATGCCGGCGTAGGCGTGGATGAGGACTTAAAAGTGACCAAACTTTAGAGCGGAATGAAAACTCGGACAATACTGCAAAAGTATTAGCGGCCTGAAAGGGGTTTCATGCCAGAGGATTCAGTGCATTCGTAGGTTTTTCCGGCGCTCAGATTCTTGAATTCCTCGCTGTGTCCGCTGGGCCATTCGATCACCATGCGATCCACATGGTCTTCCTTCCCCATACCGAATGTCACCGGCAGCTCTGACTGCGATAAGTAGCTTGAGCCGCCACGCACCATGCGCGACTGCGTGGTGCCGGCAACCTCGATTTTCACCGTCGCCCCGATGGCATCGCGATTTGATTTTTTCCCGATCAGCCGAAACCGGATGCTGTGGTTCCCGTTCTGCTGATCGTTGCGGTAAAGGTAAGCGGGCCCGTTGTTGGTGGTCAGTAAAACATCCAGGTCGCCATCGCGATCGAAGTCGCCCACCGCCAAGCCGCGGCCAACCTTCGGCTGCGCGAAACCTTCCCCAGCCTCTCGCGCTACATCCCGAAACATGCCTTTGCCGTTGTTGAGGAAAAGTTGCGGAGGTTGTGCGTAACCCACATTGCCACGAATATTGCGCACCGTTTCATCGATGTGTCCGTTGGCAATCACCAGGTCAAGCGCGCCATTCAGATCGAGATCCGCGAACAAACAACCGAAGCCCAGACTGTTCTTCGAAGCCATACCCACGCCCGATTGCAGAGCTACATCCTCGAACGATCCGTTCTTCATTCGTTCGTAAAGGCCGATCATCTCGTTGTCGAAATTTGTGATCGCAATCCCTTCCAACCCGGAATTGCGAAAATCGCCCGTGTCCACGCCCATCCCGGCGCGCGCCTTGCCCTCGCTGCTGAAGGCAATGCCTGCCTCCGTGCCGATATCCTTGAACGTCCCGTTCTTCAGGTTGCGATACAGCTTGTTCGGTTGCGTATCGTTCGCCACCAGCAAGTCGGGCCAGCCGTCGCGGTCGTAATCGAACATCGCCACGCCCAGCGATTTCGAGCTGCTGTCGAACACGCCGCTCTGCGCTGTGACATCTTCGAAGGTTCCGTCCCCCCGATTGTGGAAGAGCCAGCAGGTCTCGCCGCGATAGGCTTCTGGCGTGCAGTACGACTTGTGCTTCCCATCGAGGCTGCAGAACACGTCGTGCGCCTCGGTCCACTTCACGTAGTTGCAAACGAACAGGTCGAGCAAGCCGTCGCGATCGAAGTCCACCCAAACCGCTGATGTGCTCATGGCCTGCTTGCCGGCCAGGCCGCTTTTCTGCGTAACGTCAAGGAATGTGCCCTTCCCCGTGTTACGGAAAAGGCGGTTTTGACCAACGCATGTGATGAGGATGTCGGCGAATCCGTCGTTGTTGTAATCCCCGACGGCGACGCCCATGCCGTACATCTCGACATCGAGGCCGGCGGCCCGCGTCACATCCGTGAAAGTTCCATTGCGATTGTTGCGAAACAGGCGCAGGGTTGTGCGCTGCTTCTTGTGCCTGGGCCAGTCCATGCCGTTTACCAGCAGGATGTCTTGCCAGCCATCGGCGTCGTAATCGAGGAACGCGCATCCGGAACCAAGAGTCTCCGGCAGCAACTTGCCGCCATAGGCTCCGCTATTGTGTTGGAAGTGAATGCCAGCGTCGCGGGTCACATCGGCCAGGCGGATCGCGGGGGGCGGGTCCGAAGCGGCGCGAAGAAGCGAAGGCGCGGCGCCACCGATCCAGACGGCCCCCATACCTTGCAGAAACGAGCGCCGGTTCACGGAAGATTAACCAACCCGTTGCGAATCGCGTAGACCACAAGTTCCGCGGTTTTGTGGATGCCCAGGGCATCCATGATATTAGCGCGATGCACCGCAACCGTATTCACGCTGAGATTCAGAACGTCCGCGATCTCTTTGTTCGACTTGCCGTCGACGATGTATTGCAGAATCTCAAGCTCTCGCGTCGTCAAACCGGCGTTGCGCTCGCCTTTCAGCGCGGCCGGCCGGGCTACCTGCGGGTCAAGGACGATTTCTCCGGCAGCGACCTTGCGGACCGCTGCGGGCAATTCGAGATCGACCGCATTCTTCAGCACATAACCGCGCGCCCCCGCATCCAGCGCCTGGCGTACCCAGGTCTCCTCTGAATGCATGCTGAGCATCAGAATGACTTGCTCGGGCTGCGCTTCCAGAATCTTGCGAGTAGCAACAAGCCCACTGGCGCCGGGCAGCGCGCAATCCATCACGATGACCCTGGGCTTCAGCTCGCGCGCGAGGCGCACCGCTTCGTTGCCATCGCCCGCCTCGCCCACGACGCTTAGGTCGGCCTCATCCTCCAGAATCCGGCGAAAGCCCTGACGCACCAGGCTGTGATCGTCCACCAGCAGAACTGAGATTTTCTCAGGCATTGGCCTCCGTACTTTCGCGCGGGACGCGCAGACTCACCCGCGTGCCTCCTTCCGGCGGCCGCGTAAACTGAATGGTTCCCCCCAGCAATTCTGCCCGCTCGCGCATCGCCACCATGCCGATACCACTGCGTGCATTGCCGTTCATCAAGCCTTTTCCCCGATCCTCCACGTCCAGTTCAAGTCGGTCCTGCAGGTAGCGCAGACGTACATCGGCTGTGCGGACTCCCGCATGCCGCGCAACATTATTCAAAGCTTCCTGCAGAACCCGGTAGACGTGAATTCCCGCATTCGTGCTCAACGCAAACGGCGTCCCGGACTTCTCGTAGGATATTTGAAGTCCATTCTGCTTTTCCATGGTTGCGATGTACCAGTCGATGGTGCTTTCGAGCCCCGCCTCTTCCAGCATAACCGGATGCAGCGCCTGCGACAGGCTCCGCACGTTGTCGAGCGTCTTCTGCGTGATGCCGCGCACCTCTTTCAATTGCGAACGCAGCGGCGAATCTTCCGGGGTGTGCTTCTCCGCCCGGCCCAGCATGGAGCCGATCGCGGTCAGGATCTGCCCAAACTCATCATGCAACTCCCGCGAAATGTATTGCAGCGTGGACTCCTGGGTTGCGATGAGTTTCTGGGCCAGTTCGCTGCGCTGCTCCGAGAGCGCCTCCATCTGCGCGAAAAGCCGGCGGTTGCTGTAGATCAGATAAAGGCTGGTGAGCAGGATCGCGGTCAGGGTGGCGCCTAGAAAAAGATAGACCTGCCGCTCGACTCGATCATAAATCTGTCGGATCTGTTGATCCGCCTGCTCTTCGCTCTCGTTGTTCTGCACCAGCAAACGCGCGACGGCGGTGCTGAGCGCCGCTTGCCTTGCCTGCAGCGAGACGCGAATCTGCGTGCGCGCATCCTCTGCCTTGCCTTCGCGCGCCAGTGCAAATGTCCGGTCGACCGCATCCCAGAATTGGGCAAGCGAATTGGAAAGGAATTGCTGCTGTTCGGGCGTGCGGTGAGCGGCGGCGAATTGTTCTTCCGCCCGCAGCGCATTATCCAGGTCGGCGCGGACACGTTCGAACTGCGCGGTCCATGCCGTAAGCGGATAGGGCTCGTCGTTGTCGAGCATGTCTCGCATGGCCAGAGCCAGCGAGTTCAAGTCATTCTGAATACGCAGCAACTGGAGCGAGTCGCGCCGGTTCCGATCCGCCAGATTATTTTGCAGAGCACGCAAGCCCGCAATCTGGCGCGTCGTGTACCAGGAATACGCGACCACGGCGGCCAGCGTGACAACGAGTCCAAGGAATAGGCCGGCGCTCGGCGAGCGCCACGGCGAGCTCTGCACACCGAGAGCATATAACGCTGGACAAGCGCGAACCAAATCAACGTCCGTGCGCTTGCGACGACGCAAGGTCGCGCGCCGCCGAAAATGGCTGATTTAGAGAGAAAGCGAAATACGTGAGCTCGGGAGAGGAAGAAGCGTGAGAAAAGGAATCTTCAGCTAGATAGCGGCGTGCGCCAGCTTGGGAGCGACCAGACTCTGCACTCGTTCCACGATCTCCTTAATCGGAGAGGTCACGATGGGTGTGCGATACGACGGATGATGGAACTCGAGCCGCATACCGCGTCCGAGAAAGCGGGTCTTCAGCATGGTTCCGCCCCAGGTTGAGCCAGAAATCGCAACCGCGACCGGGCGCGGGCAAATCTCGGGATGTCCCCAAAGCAAAACCAGGTTGTCTCGGAGAAGAACCGCGGTATAGCAATGATGGCAGGTCTGAATCTGAAGAACGGTGCGCGGCCGGAGGCTGGACAAAAAGACGCCGCCTTCCACTTCGGACTGGACAATCTTGCGGTTTACGTCATCCGAGAGATTCGGATGCGGCGTAAACATCTCCGCGGCTTCGTCCGTTCTCACAGCCAAACCCTTCCTTGGTCCGGTTAACACCGCCATTATTCACAACTGGCGAAAAGAAGGAAATACTTATTTCAATTTCTGCCGCACCGAGGGATATATGCTGGTTCCGCTTCGGCTTTTGCCCACTTCCCGCATCCTACGCCGGATTTTAGCTCTCCCGCATCACGGTCGATCCGGCAAGGATTCCTGCCGCCAGTTCAAGCTCGTGCAAGTCCTCGCGGCTGAAATCCTGACCGCAGTACGAAGGATCAGATCCCTTGCGCGAAATCTGAATCACGCCTAAAACCTTTGCTGATTCATCGATTACCGGCGCCGACATCAGCTTCTGAATCGGCAACGGTTCGCTCGTATCGACACCTTCGGTGGCTCCCAGCTTGATCGTCTCGAAGATGCTCGCATGTTTGACGCGTGCAAAGTTGTTGAAGATCTCAGATTTTTTGCTTAGAGCCGTGTGGGCTGCGATCGAACTGCTCGAAATCGGAATGGATCCCGCGGTTTTCAACTCGTCCGGAAACACAAACCGCAATAACCCGCGATCTAGGCGCAGCAAGGCCACTTCGGTCTGCTGCACGTTAAAAATCTTTGCCAACACGCCGCAAACCTGCTTGGGCGACACATCCTGATCAATCAGGTGCTCCAACGGAGACATATCCGGGGGTAGCGCTGGCATTTTGGTGGGGCGTCCAAATTGGGAGCTGCTCATGGCCGACTCTTTCGCCTACTTTTCTTGGTTAAACTCCACTCACCCTCTCGCAGCTTGAGCGCCAGACTCGTGGCCCGAGCGAGAACGTTCTTTTATGTGCTAAGTCGCTTCTTTTCAATGGATACGGTTACCATTGGGCGGGAGGGTCGGCACTGCTTCACATTCGTGGGGTGTCACATTCCGAGATCTTCTGACACTTTTTGTCAGTTCCGGTCAGCTGAAAAGTAAAACGGCTCGCCTTCGCGAGCCGTCTCCTGAGCCGATGAGTCTGACCCCTAATTTGGGTTTTTGTAGCGCAAGACCTTGGCGAGGTTCTTTCCGCGGATGATGCCCGCGGAGTGGTAGGCCAAACCCCAGGAGTCGATGGACGACAGATCGGGGAAGATGCAGGCCTCGAGATCTTCATCGATGGCGCCTTTCAGCACCCAGGCGCCGCCCGCCAGATTAATCCCGCCGAACAAATCGGTTCCGCCCAACAGCGAGCAGTAACAAGAGGCCGGGTTGCCTGTGCATCCGGATCCGAGTGGGACCTGGGCATAGTAGGCCAGCGCGGCCAGGGTCGGCTTCGTGGAGTAGAGCGTGGTCAGAAGCAGGTGAATGCGCGAGCCGTCTTTCGCGGTAAATTGGCAGAAGTAGCGGGAGCCGTCGAGCCGCAGCGGATTCGGATTGTTGGTTCCGTAGTATGGCGTGCGCAACTCCACTTCGCCGCCCTTGGCGATGCAATACTTGGCCGCCTCAGCATGCGAGTAAGCATTCGTATCCGCGTCATCCGCGCCGTAGACGGTGCCGGTCATCGGCTCTCGTAATACGCCGAATGCCAACGCAAGCAACGCAGCCGTGCTGAGAGCAATACGCAACAATGTCTGTTTCACAGAGCCTCCTGGAATGGTGTACGGCGTGTCCCGGCGGTTGCGGCCGAGGGGCGCATGGTAGCAGAAAAACCGGCGCTTTCGTTGAGAGGATTAGTGGTGGCGAGCTGCGTATGCAAGAGCCTGCACTTTTTCGGTGTCGGGCGCCGCAGCGTACGCGGGAAACAACTCCAACGGATTGTCGCAGGCATACACCTCCGGCAACATCGCCGGGGGCATGGCGATCTCGGGCTGCTCCATCTCGTGCTTCATGGCCAATGCTGCCCCAACCAGGACCAGCGCAATGGCATTTGCGGCGATGACCGCCTGGGCGTGCAAGCGCAGTCCATAGATCAGCCACAACGCCAGGCCCGATAGATAGATTGTGAGCATGCCGTAGGAAAGATCGCGTCCGCCGCTTCGACGAATCTTGATCAGCTGAGGTATGAACGACAGCGTCGTGCATGCTGCGGCCAGAAAGCCGATACCCTCTGTCAGTTGCGTGGCGTTGATCGTCATGGCCGTGACCATCCTCGAATCGTCGGCTTGCGACGCTGGAGGCGGATTCAACCGTATTTTTCCGCTCCCAGTCTGTGCCAAAAGTTTAGATCAGCTCCCGCTTCCCGAATACGCGTGGGCAGTGCTATTTCGGATACCTCCTCGAGGCGTCCGGCGCACTCGTGTACTTCGCATCTGATTCACGGAGAAGGTGCGCAGCCCATAGATACTCCCTCCGAAGCTGTAATGAATTTTCTGTGAAATCTTTCCTGCATCCTCTCGTCAGCTCGCGCGTCTGTCTTGGCGCCGGGCCCCGTAACTTTCCTCCCTTTCTGCGCATCCATTCAGATATTGGCCGTCCCACCAGCAGGAGGCAGAATGCCGGCGAGATTCTCCATTCCGATTCTGATTGTCGTCATGGCAGGGCTCTGGTTTCATTCAAGAAATATGACCGCGGTTGCCGCGGATCTGGGAAACCGAGCTCGCACTCCGATCCTCGTCGAGTTGTTCACCTCGGAAGGCTGTTCCAGTTGCCCGCCTGCCGATCGACTGCTCGAAAAATTCGATACCCAACCCATCGATTCCGCTCAGCTCATTGTGTTGAGCGAGCACGTGGACTATTGGAATCACATCGGGTGGACGGATCCTTATTCCTCGGCTTTCTTTTCCCAACGTCAGAGCCGCTATGGTGATCGCTTTCGCCTCGACGGCGTGTACACGCCCCAGATGGTGGTGGATGGAAGCAGCGAATTTGTCGGTAACAGCGACCGCGATGCGCGGGCGGTTTTTGCAAAATCGCAACCCGGATCGAAGATACCGGTTCAAATCCATGAGGTCAGGCTGCGGGACGGTATGATTCACGCGCAATTGGAGACCGGTCCGGTCTCACAAAACGCCCGCCAGGTGGATGTGGTCTTCGTGGTCGCGCTCAACCATGCGGAGTCACAGGTGGCTCGCGGAGAAAATGCCGGTCATCAACTGACGCACGTTGCGGTCGTGAGGAATTTGCAGCGCATCGCCACGCTCGAAGCCGGTCAGTCTTTCAACCAGGAAGTTTCGCTGCCCGTCGCACCCGGTCTTATGAGGGACAATCTTCGTGTCATCGCATTTCTTCAGGAATCGGGGCAGGGCCGGGTACTCGGCGCGGCGGAAGCGATTCTCGGTCGGGATGCCAGGTAGCTACGAACAAAGCGAGCTGGATTGAAAATGAAATCGAGTCGAAAAAACGAAGCTCCGCTTCGCAACAGATAGGGATTATCCCACTCGGCAGCAGGTAGTAGTAAAGGCGGGAAGCTGATTGTCTATGCCACGCGGGCGCGCGCGGCTTTCGCCGTGCCCTTCTTTGCTTTCGGCAGATTCTTGCTCTCTTCCCAACACACGGCCCAGCACGCGACCGCAAACCCCACAATCACCAGCAAAATGCTCAGGCCCATGGCTCGACCCCTTGTTCGACGCCAATGTAGCCCGAAACTTTTCGTAGCCGCAAGATGCAAAAGACTCTAGATGGCCTGACGTTTTTCCCGATTCGCAACTGGGGAAGTTACGAATCAGCTTCCGTCGATAGGCCCCGCTCCGAGCGCATCCTTCGAGCTTCCCGCCTGACCTTGATCTGCTACATTGGTGCGGTCATGAAACCGTCGCGCAGCTTCGCCAGCGACAACAATGCGGGCATCCATCCGGCGATCCTGGAGGCCATTTCCCGCGTAAACCAAGGCCACGTCGTGGGCTACGGAGCCGATCCTTATACAGGGAGCGCAGCCGGCAAGTTCCGCGAGCATTTCGGCGATGATGCCGAAGTCTTCTTCGTTTTCAACGGGACCGGAGCCAACGTCCTCAGCCTGCAGTCTTTAACGCGTTCCTTTCAGGCGGTGATCTGTTCTGCCGGCGCGCATATTTACACTGACGAGTGCGGCGCGCCTGAGAAGCTTACTGGCTGCAAGCTTTTGCCAGTGGAACCTGTAAACGGAAAGATCGATGTGGATCTCGTCCGCCACGCCTATCACGGAATCGGCGATGAGCATCATGTACAGCCGAAGGTCATTTCCATCACGCAAGCGACTGAAACCGGTACCGTTTACCAGCCAGGTGAGATTCAAGAACTGGCTCGCTTCGCGCACGACCACGATCTGTATCTTCATCTTGACGGGGCGCGCATTGCCAATGCCGCGGCTGCACTCGGCCAGACGCTGCGCGCCGCTACCCGGGATCTAGGCGTGGATGTCCTGTCTTTTGGGGGAACCAAAAACGGGATCATGGGCGGCGAGGCGGTCGTTTTCTTTCGCCCCGATCTGGCCCGCGACTTCCTCTTCTGGCGCAAGCAAAGCATGCAGTTAGCCTCCAAAATGCGCTTCATCGCGGCTCAAATGGAAGCTCTTCTCGAGAACGATTTGTGGCTCGCCAACGCTTTGCACGCCAACCAGATGGCGCGCTTGCTCGAAAAAGCGGTGAGGCAGATTCCGGGGATCGAGGTGGTGTATCCGGTAGAAGCCAATGGCGTTTTTGCCCGCGTTCCGAGAAGCGCGATCGCGAAGTTGCAGGAGCAATATTTCTTTTACATCTGGAATGAAGAGGAGTCGGTGGTGCGCTGGATGTGCTCATTCGATACGACCGAAGAAGACGTCGCGAATTTCGCGAAGTTTGTCGCTGAGACCCTCACTCAGACGCCGGTCACACGGTAAGTGCTTGATTTTCTGAGGGATTTTTACTACATTGACCCAAAAATCCCGTGTGCCCCGCTGGTCCGGTTCCCAGCCGAGGAGTGATCGTCAAGTGACCAAGAAAACCTGTCGGCAGCTTTTCATGGCCCTGAGCCTGACTGTCCCCGTCATACTTTTACCGGGCTGTGCCCGCGACCAGCAGCTTACCGGGATCACCGTGACCCCCAACAACATTACGTTTTCCGGAGTCGGGGGCAAAGTGCAGATGACCGCGCTAGGCAACTTCATTCATCCCACCGCCACCAAAGACATTACCGACCAGGTTCAGTGGACCACCGACGTGCAGGGGCTCGCCACCGTGACCAACACGGGTCTGCTGACCGCCATCAGTGTCTGCGGATCGGGAAATGTCACGGCCACTTACAAGAATCCTCCCGGACAGCCTTCCGGTTCGGTCATCGTGGGATCAGCAGCGATTGCCGGTTCGGGGCAGGGAACGGCTACCTGCAATTCCGCAACGCTGGGCGTCATGATTCTCGGAAACAACACTTCAAACAGCACGGTGACCAGCTCGCCCACCGGAATCAACTGCCCGGCAACTTGTTCCGCCACGTTCGCTCTGGGCGCGACCGTCGTCCTGACGGTGAATGGGGCAGGTTTTGGTGGCTGGGTAGGCTGTGATCAGAACAACCCGGCTTCTTCCTGCACAGTGGATCTTACGGGCGGATCGCGCACAGTAACAGTAACGTTGAACTAGAGTAGATTTGCCCTCACTCGTCGCTCAGCATTCCGCCGAGCGTCGGCTTGTGTTTCTCATCTTTCGGCCGGCGTTTGTTGGGCACGATCCTGGTGGCGGGCGGCGTGCCAATCCGCTCGCGCGCCAGCGCTTTCACCGCCGTGACTGCCCGAAATTTCTTCACCCGCTTCTTCTTGGCCACCGCGCCTCCCCGGCCACAAATACATCCGCGTGCTGTGCAATAATCTACAGAGTGTCGGGAGGTTGTCGGCACCAAAATCGCAGGGGAGCCCTGTTCGCCAAATTTGCCGTAAGTTGGCCTTCCCGGAGCCCGAGATCCTGTATGGAAGAGCGCGAGTTTTTCGACGAACGGCCCGACAAGAAGATCACCAGTCTGAACTGCCCGCATTGTCACCAGAGCAACGATTACGAAGTCGGCTGGCTCGTCCGCACCAAGAAAAAATCCTTGCCGCCCCGCGCCGATGAGCGCGACCGCGCCCGGTTCGCCAAGCTGCGTTCCTACATGGTGCGCCGTGAAGACATGATGGTCTGCAAGAACATACGTTGCCGCAAGCGTTTCGACATTCCCTCGAGCCAGACGGTCGCATTTCTGGATTGATGGGCCGGCGGCCACGCGGTCTGCCGGGTCGATGCAAACACAGGCGTGCACGCGCGCTGCGTTCATCTATTGCTGATTTATACTGCACAGTTTGCCCGGCAACTCTGAGCCTGCGTGCGCGAGCTGCCCCGGATAAGGAGTGATCCGTGAAGATTCTGGTTTGCATCAAGCAGGTCCCCCAAAAAGATGCGCCGCTCAAGCTGAACGAAGCGGGCACTTGGATCCGCGAAGACGTTTCCTACGAGGTGAACGAGCCCGACGCCTACGCGCTCGAAGAAGCGCTTCGTCAGAAAGAGAAGCATGGGGGCGAGGTGGTTGCCATCACGGCCGGTCCGGCCCGCGCGCAGCAAGTTTTGCGGGAGGCTCTGGCAAAAGGCGCCGACCGGGCGATCCACCTCGAGGATGATGCCTTCGTCGGCCTCGATGCTTTCAACACGGCGCGCGCTTTTGCGGCCGCAATCCAAGATGAGAAGTTTGACCTGATCTTCACCGGCCTGCAGTCCGACGACTACGGCTATGCGCAAACCGGGGTAATCCTCGCGGAACTCCTCGGCTGGCCGCACGCGACCATCATCATGCAGATCGAGAAGAAGGAAAGCGGCATCCGCGTGAAGCGCGAGTTGGAGGCCGGCTACTTCCAGTTTGTCGATATGCCCTTGCCGGCGGTGCTGACCATCCAATCCGGCATCAACAAGCTGCGCTATGCAACCCTGATCGGCATCAAGCAGGCCAAGAACAAGCCTCTGCGCAAGGTTTCGCTCGCCGAAGTTCAGTCCGCGATCGGCAACAACCTGCAGAAGATTGAGCGTCTTTACATCCCGCAGAAAACCAAGAAGACGGAGATGATCGAAGGCTCCCCAGCCGAAATTGCCAAAAAGCTGGTGGAGAAGCTACGCAACGAAGTGCGGGTCCTTTAACGAATGACGAAGTGCGGGTCCTTAGCATACGGGTCCTTTCGGAGAAAGCTCGGACGATCCCACTAGGGTTTTATCAGGTTTACGGCGCGCCAGGTCGCATCTGAAATGTAAGGAGGACGCGATGGGTCACCTGATGAAAGACGAGGATGCAAGATACGAAATCAAGGAACCGATCGGCCACGAAACCTTTGAAGAGCCTTCCGACGGCACCAGTCGAGACGGCTGGGTTTTAATTACGGCGGGACAGCTGTGTATCGGCTTGGCGGCCATACCAGTGATCTGGATCGTGGACAGCTACTACGACGGAACCAACTTCTGGTTCTGGTGGGTCGCTGCGCTAGGGACGATCGGCCTCGTCCTGGCGGGCATCGGCAAGTACCTGCAGGACGGGCCGAATCCACACGATCACCCGCAGTTGGACCGGGTGATCCTATCGGCGGCGGGAAAGCCGTAAAGCCAGGGGCGGGCCCCGCCGGGTTGCGCGTCACTGCGCGATCGGTGTGTTTGATGTCAGTGTAGGGCCGTCATTGCCGCGTTGAGGAGGTTGCCATGGCAAACGCGAGCGAATTGCGAGAGCAAGGTAAGCGGGAAACCGGCGGGAGCCTGATGTTCATTGGGCTGGCTGTGTGGGTTGCGGGACTGCTGGTGCTGTTTTTCCTGCCGGCGGGCATGAAAATGGGCCGTGAAAGTATGTTTATTGCATTGATCGCAGGCCTTGGCTTGCTGGGCGCGCTTTTCATGGTGCTCGGGTACATGATGCGCGGCACGCCTGACGAATAGCTGCGTGGAACACCACCGCAATATGGTCATTAAGATTTTGTGCGAAGCGGTGGATCCGCATCGCCAAGGATGAATGCATGTCGATTCTGGTCGTAGTCGAGCAACGGGAAGGCAAACTCAATCGAGTCTCGTGGGAGACGATCGCTGCGGGCCAGGCGTTAGCGGCTGAAACCGGCTGGCCGCTGGAAGCGGCCGTCCTCGGCAACCATGTGGGCGCAATCGCGTCCGAGATCGCTGCCAAAAAAGTCGCCAAAGTCTACGCGCTCGAGAACCCGAAACTGGAGCCTTACACGCCCGACGCCTTTGGCGCCGCGTTGAAGCAATTCATCTCCACGAAAAAACCGAAGCTCGTCCTCATGCCGCATACCTATCAGGTACGCGACTTTGTTCCCAAGCTCGCGACCGCGCTGGGCACATCGGCGATCAGCGACGTCATCGGCTTCAAGAAGGAAGGCGACAAGCTTCTGTTCACGCGCCAGATGTTTCAGGGCAAGTTCGCAGCGGATGTCAGCTTTGCCGGAGAAGGCCCGTGGTTTGTAACGTTCCAGAATGGCGCGTTCCGCGGCGATAAAGCCGAAGCCGGTGCCAGTCCCGCACCGGTCGAAACGGTGCCAGCCGAGGTCGACGACGGGGTCATTCGCAACCAGCCTCAGGAAGTCTTCAAGGAAGCCAAGCAGGCAGTCGATCTCACGCAGGCGGAGATTATTGTAGCGGTAGGCCGCGGAATCAAAGAGCAGAAGAACATCGAGATCGCCAAGCAGCTCGCCGAGGCGATGGGTGGAGAGATCGCAGCCTCGCGCCCGATCTGCGACTCCGGCTGGCTCCCGATGGATCGCCAGATTGGCTCCTCCGGGCAGACCGTGGCTCCAAAACTCTATCTCGCGCTGGGCATTAGCGGGGCGATTCAGCACCTCGTCGGCATGAAGGGGTCGCGGGCCATCATCGCTATTAATAAAGACTCCGAGGCACCGATTTTTGAAATTGCCGATTACGCCGTGGTCGGAAACCTATTCGAGATCGTGCCGCCCCTGACGGAAGAAGTAAAAAAGGCGAAAGCCGGAGCCTGATTGAATCTGGCGGCGGGGCTGAATTTTTTGGCGCGCATGCTCTCGCGGGCGGGTGCTGTCGGCGCTTCCTCGATTCGGATCCTTACGTCCACAAAGAATCCAGCGGAACCGCCGGGTTCCAATTTGCGTACGTGATTTCATGACGAATGGCGATACGTCTGCTCCGATGCCCGAGCCGGATATCCCTGAAGCCGGCCCCGTTGAAGGCTTGCAAAATACCGTTCATCCGTCGCGCCCTGGCCGGCTAGCCTGGATTTTTCGCGGACCGGACGGCATCCGCGCTTTCTGGCGCCTGTTGATCTTCGTCGGGATTCTGGCGATTTTCCGTTTCCTGATGAACGGGATTCTCCACTATTTCTTCGGCCATCATGCCGCAACCGATTTCACGCCCAAAACCGTTCTCATCGGGGACGGTTCCGCGTTCACGCTAATCGTGATCGCGACCGCGATCATGGGACACTTCGAGAAGCGCAGTTTCGCCGACTACGGTCTACCGGTGCGCGGCGCCTTCGGCGCTCGTTTCTTTGAGGGAATTGTCTGGGGGTTCCTGGCCGAATGTGGAACCCTCGGGATTCTCTATCTCACGGGGAATGCCGGTTTCCAGGGTCTGGACCAGCGCGGTGCCGCCGCGCTTCGCTACGGGCTCATGTGGGGAGCAGCATTCCTTCTGGTTGGATTTTTCGAAGAATTCCTCTTCCGTGGTTATCCGCAGTTCACCCTGGCAACCGGCATCGGATTTTGGCCGGCGGCGATTCTTCTGTCTTGCCTTTTCTGGCTTGGTCATATGGGCAACGATGGAGAAACCTGGATCGGCGGCCTGGCAACGGCATTAGCCGCGCTGATCTTCTGCGTCAGTCTTCGCCTGACTGGCAACCTCTGGTTCGCCATCGGCATGCACGCGAGTTGGGATTGGACCGAAACGTATTTCTTCGGCGTCGCCGACAGCGGCATGCCTGCCAACGGACACCTGCTCAAAACGACGCTCACCGGTTCGAAGTGGATGACGGGGGGCACCGTGGGACCAGAAGGCAGCGTGATCGAATTGCTGGTATGCCTGGTGGCGATTGGACTTTTGTTCGTCCGGTTCCACAGCAATTCACGAAGCCGCTCGGAGCGGATATCGCCGCAAAGCTCCCGGCAAACCGCGTGACCCATTGGTGACCTTTCAGATTGTGGGGACTGGGTCGTGACCAGAACGAGCGTTTCCCTTGAAGCGCTCTTTCTGGATGTCCTACATTCCACGTCCGATTGCCGAAGGTCAACCTCGCCATGTACCCTACAAAGTCTGCATTACAGAAAGCGGTCTGCCGGTGTGACCATTTCGCATGAGTCAACGTTCTGGAAATGCCGACGTTTTTGAACTTTGAAACTTTGAAATTTTCTTCATGCTGATCTTCCGTAAGCCGCTCGAAGGCATCGAACGTCCGCAAATGGAGGCCGACGTTGTTATCGTCGGCGGAGGCCCGGCCGGCATGGCCTGCGCGCTGCGCCTCTCGCAACTGATCGACGAGCACAACGTCCTTCACCCGGACGCCCCGCTCAGCAAAGAAAACATTTATGTCCTCGAGAAAGCCCGCGAGATCGGCCAGCACTGCCTTTCGGGCGCGCTGCTTGACCCGATCTCGATGCGCGAACTGCTTCCCGGCTTCGAGTCGGAGGCGCCACTTGACGCGCAGGTGCACAAAGAGGCGGTCTACTTTCTGACCGAGAAAAGTCACTTTGAACTTCCGCTGACGCCGCCGCCATTGCGCGATCATGGCAACTATGTGATCTCGATCAACAAGTTCGTGAAGTGGCTCGGCGGCAAAGTCGAAGAAGCAGGCATCACGGTCTTCACCGGCTTTGCCGGATCAGAGCTTCTGCTTGACGGTAACCGCGTCGCCGGTGTGCGCACCGACGACAAGGGCGTCGACAAGCAGAACCGGCAGAAATCGAATTTCGAACCGGGTTACGATTTGCGCGCGAAAGTCACGGTCCTCGCCGAAGGCACGCGCGGTTCACTGACCAAGCAACTCATCCAGAAGTTCGATCTTGCCAAAGACCGCAACCCGCAAACCTACGGCGTCGGGGTGAAAGAACTTTGGGAGGTTCCGTCGGGCCGCATCAAGCCGGGCCAGGTCATCTACACGATGGGCTACCCGCTCACCACAAGAGAATATGGCGGCGCTTGGATTTATGGCTCGAAAGACAACCTTGTCTCGCTGGGCTTTGTGACTGGTCTCGATTACCAGGACCCGCGTCTCGATCCGCAGCACGTGTTGCAGGACTTCAAGCAGCATCCCTTCATTGCCGAGTTGCTCGCAGGCGGCAAGATGATTCGCTACGGGGCGAAGTCTCTGCCGTACGGCGGATGGTGGGCGCTTCCGCCGCTTGGCGGCGATGGCTGGATGATCGTGGGCGACTCTGCCGGATTTCTGAATTCGGCGCGCCTCAAGGGCATTCATCTTGCCATCAAGAGCGGTATGTTGGCCGCCGAGACTGCGTTCGATGCGCTGGTGAAAGGCGATTCTTCGGCAAAAACGCTCGGCATGTTCCAGCGCCGGGTCGAAATCAGCTGGATCAAAGACGAACTCTGGCGGGTTCGGAACTTCCACCAGGGATTTGAAAAGGGCTTCTTCGCCGGGCTGATTAACACTGGCCTGCAAGAACTGACGGCAGGCCGCGGCCTGCGCGACCGCTACCCCTCGACGCCCGGCTACGAGCATATGAAGAAGCTCGCTGACCTGTCCCCGGATGGCGGGCCGGAGAAGCACTTGATCGGCCCCGCGAAGGGCGATGGCAAGTTGACCTTCGACAAACTCACCGACCTCTATCACTCAGGCACGAAGCATGAAGAAGATCAGCCCGCGCACCTGGTCATCCATGACACGAACATCTGCAATACCCGCTGTGTCAAAGAATTCGGCAGCCCGTGCCAGAACTTCTGCCCGGCGAATGTCTACGAAATGGTCGACGACCCGGCGCAGCCGAACGGCAAGCGCATCAGCCTGAACGCCGCCAATTGCGTGCACTGCAAAACCTGCGACATCCAGGACCCGTACCAGATCATCACTTGGGTCCCGCCCGAAGGCGGCGGCGGGCCAAATTACGATGGGATGTGAGAACGTTCTGTTGCATTCAATGCTTCCTCTTGAGGGATCGTCATGCGGATCAAGCTTGTTCTCCTCGCAACACTGGTGTTGGCGACGCCATTTGTTAATGCCCAATCCATCTCCCCCGGCCTCGAGCGCTGGCGCGCCTCGCGGACGTCGATCTACATGAATGATTTTGGAGAACTTTCGCGCTACCAGGCTGCCAACGCCGCGCTGGCCGCGCCGGCGCCCGGCGAAAACCGCGTCGTCTTCCTGGGCGATTCCATCACCGACGGTTGGCCCATCGCCCAATACTTTCCGGGCAAGCCCTACGTCAACCGCGGCATCGACGGGCAAACTACGCCGCAAATGCTCGTCCGCTTTCGCGAAGACGTTGTCAACCTCCAACCCAAAGCGGTCGTCATCCTGGCCGGGACCAATGACATTGCCGGCAACACCGGGCCGATGACGCTCGAACAGATCGAAGCCAATTACGCGTCGTTTGCCGACCTCGCCGCCGCCCACCACATCCGCGTGGTTTTCTCCTCCGTTCTGCCCGTAAACAACTACACCGCCGAAGCGAAGGAACTTTTCGCAGATCGTCCACCCGCGAAAATCCTCGCGCTGAACCGCTGGCTCAAGGATTACTCGGCCGCACACGGCTGCATTTACCTGGACTACTTCAGCGCGCTGGTGGACGACAAAGGCTTCTTGAAAAAGGATCTGGCCAACGATGGTCTGCACCCGAACGCTGCCGGTTACAAGATCATGGCCCCGCTCGCGGAAGCTGCCATCAGCAAGGCGCTCGCGAAGTAAGCGCAAAATTCGGGGTCAATGAAAAAGAGTTAAAACGGCAATTCTGAATGCCCGAAACCTCGAAATCTCTCAACTTTCACTGCAACCGTCTTGGTCGCATCACGATCTATAATGAAGTAACAGTTTCCGACCCCGTCTTCCCCAAGGGGATACCCGGGATGACAGGGCTCGGCGGGTTCCTGAACGAATCCGCCACGGGCTACGCTGGGAACGGCGTTGCCTCCCGTGCTTCGCGAGAAGTGCATTGGAAAGGAAATCTTTTCGCGTGGACATTCGCATTTCCTTTCTTGCGTCGAATTCACGGGCACGAATGACAGTTAGCAATCGGTACTCAGCATTCAGCCCTTGCGGGCCAATTTCGTTGCTGAAACCGTTGTTTGGCTGATTGCTGAGTGCTGAGTGCTGCCTCTTACCGACAAATTCGGCCGCGCCATTACCGATCTCCGCATCGCGGTGACCGACCAGTGCAACTATAAGTGTGTCTACTGCCGTACCGGCAATGATGGCGCGTTGTTCGGAGACCTGCCCTTCTCCGACTACCTGCGCATGGCGCGAATCTTCGCTCGGATGGGGATCCAGAAGGTGCGCATCACCGGCGGCGAACCGCTGCTGCGGAAAGGTCTGGTTGACTTTGTCCATGACCTCTCACATCTGAGCTGCGCGAACGGCCAGCCGCTCGAAATCGCATTAACCACCAACGGCCATTTGCTGGCGGAGCTCGCCCAGCCGCTCAAAGATGCAGGCCTGTCGCGGGTCACGGTCAGCATGGATGCCGTCGATCCGGATCGTTTTGCACGAATCACACGTGTCCCCAAAGGATACGATTACGTCCTCGCCGGCATTCGCGCGGCCCGCCGCGCCGGACTTGAACCAGTAAAGGTCAATTGCGTCCTTCTCCGCGGTTTCAATGAAGACCAGATCATTCCCTTCGGCATGTTCGCCCGGGAAGAAGGCGTCGTCTTGCGTTTCATCGAATTCATGCCGCTTGAAGAAGACCGCGTGTGGTCGCCGGACGTCGTGGTTACGCTCGACGAAATCGTCTCCCGTATGTCGGAGTACCGGCCGCTCGTCGAGATTCCGCGCGGACTTTCCGAGACCGCCCGCCGTTTTCGATTCGACGACGGAATCGGAGAGATCGGAATCATCGCTCCCGTCTCGCACCCATTCTGCGGACATTGCAGCCGCGCCCGCATCACCTCCGACGGCAAAATCCGCACCTGCCTTTTTTCCGTGTGGGATCACGACTTGCACGCGGAGATGCGTAAAGGCGCCAGTGATGCCGAACTCGAAGCCTTTATAGAATC
>Ga0335069_10002657_pt1 | contig 27353 bp, 26 predicted proteins | sample Lox_Sample_11_FD_206714 | JGI IMG/M metagenome (GOLD analysis project Ga0335069, IMG submission 206714) | Soil microbial communities from Loxahatchee National Wildlife Refuge, Florida, United States - Lox_Sample_1.1 | ecosystem: Environmental > Terrestrial > Soil > Wetlands | place: USA...
TCCGGCGGCAAATCGAACTCGAAGTCACTCAGCGGCCAACGCGGTTCGGCACCGTCGCTGTAGACAACACTCTGCATGGCTCGTAAAAAGAAGGGCACCGCGTGGGTGCCCGTGGTGCGCAGTCAAAAATCACATGCCCCGCAACGAGTCAAGGCACGACCGCGGATCGGCGAAACGGCAGCAACGCTGCGCCCTGAATTGTTTCGGAACGATTGCCTCGGTCGCGGCCATGATTGTCATCTCGTCAGGCGAATCGAGTCTCGCCGAGCCGACCGGTTCACCCACCGCACGTGAATCGCTGGCGCTCTGCGATCGATCCGACGATGTGCCCGAAGCGGAAAAGACCACCCTGCTCGACCGCGGCCTCCGACTCGCCGAACGCGCCCTAGAGGACGACGCGCACGACGGGGCGGCGCACTTCGGCGTCTTCTGCAATCTGGGAAAACTCACCGACCTGCGCGGCGCCGGTTTGCGCAGCCTGTTCGCGATTCGGCGACTCCACCGCGAATTGGAGGCGTCTCTGGCGCTTGCCCCCGATGATCCGGACGTGCTGGCTGCCAAGGGCGCATTCCTGCTCAACCTCCCACGGCTGCTCGGCGGCGACACGGTCGAGGCCGAACGCTCCCTTCGGCGGGCGCTCGAAATCGAACCGACCAACGGCACCGCGCAGCGCTATCTGGACAAAGCGCGGCAGTCTTCACGTCAGCCTTGATGTGAAGAAGGAACTTCACCACAAAGACACGGAGAAGACACGGAATTCGGAAGCTCGCAGATGAAGAACCACACCCGATCAAAGGTGAAGGTTCGAAGTCGAGTCTTCGACCTTGGAGGATCTCATTCTCCGCGCCTCAGTGCCTCCGCGGTGAGTCGCTTTTTTGTCTCACAGGGGTTAGGCGCCCGCTTACGTCGCGGTTTCGGTTTGGACCGCGCGGCGGGCTTGGAGCAGATCTTCGAGCCCGACTCCAGCCAGCGGCAACGCGAGAATGCCTTGCCCGATCAGGCTCGCCAATTGAATCGCATTGAGCACCAGGCCGTACGCCAACGCTTCCGCCGCCGCCACACCGAACAACGCAAGCGCCAATTGGCAAGCGTACTGATAGGTACCGATCATGCCCGGCGCCTGCGGCAATGCCGTTCCGAACCCGATGAAAATGAACACGATGATCGCGGCGTTGAAGGGCACCGCAAAGCTGAATGCGCGGATGACGACGTAGCTCGACAGGATGGGAAGAAACCACAACCCCAACGAGACCACGAAGACGAGACCGAGCAAGCGTGGATCCGGCAGGATCTGCATGCCGGCGACGACCGCCTTGAGGATGCGCACCAGCCCGGCGCCGAATCGCTCCGGCAAATAGTGCACGATCCATCGATCGACGAACGCTTCGCCGCGCCACCACAGCAGCACCACGAGCGTGACGAGAATTGTTGCGCCCACCGCCGGAAACATCGCGCCGCGCCGAACCCAGGCCGGCAAATCGGCGGTCGTCAGTAGGCCGAGGAAGATGTAGAAGAGGATGACGACCGAGTCCATCGTCTTCTCGACTACAAGGTTGCCGACGACGTTCGAAAAGCTGACCGCGTGGCGACGCGACAGCAACCACGGCCGCACGACCTCGCCGAGTCGGGCAGGCAGGACATTGATCGCCATGTACGCGACGCTGGTCACCACCCACAGCGGGCCGAGCCCGACGCGGCAGAGCGGTCGCAGCTCCAGTTGCCACCTCCATGCGCGGAAGATCTGCAGCAAGATGCTGATCGCGAATGCTGGAACCAACCAGCGCGGATCGAATCGAGCGAGGGCGACGCCGAGATCGCGAAGTGGAACGTTGCGGAAAGCCAAGTAGAGAAACAGGGCGCTGACAACGAGACTCAGAACGACGTTGCGGAGCGTGCGGCCACCCATGCGCCCTCGACCCTGCCCCAGGCGCCGTCTTGGCGCAAGCGTCCCAGCTACTACGCCGGCAGGCATAGAGGGCCAGCCCTCCCCCTTCGGAGCGGAAACCGGCGATCAGCCGGCAAAGTTCCAGCGCGCCATGGTCGCAACGTCCTTCATGCTGCGACCGAGATGGCGAACGACCGACGGCTCGAAACCGCTGTGCATCTTGCAGTTCTGGCACAATGGATCTTGGCGCGACTCCCAATAGTCCCAGTCGACGCCGTTCCAGAATTCACCCCACGTCGCATAGTGCTTCTTCTCGACGAGGTAGCACGGCCCCTTCCAGCCGCGCGGCGAACGAGTCGGATTGCCCCACGGCGTGCACGGATAATCGCGCTCGCCCGCGGCGAACTGCAGGAACAACGGCGTCGAGTACAACCGATATTTCTTCGAGAGCTGCAGCACACGTTTGAACTTCTGATGGATCTCGTCGCGAATCAGAAAGTGATTCTCTTTGATCGGTTCGTAGTGATAGCCGGGCGAGATCAACATCCCGTCGACCCCGATCGAATCGAGGAAGGCGCACATCTCCTCGACCTCTTCGACGTCGGTCTCGCGATAGACGGTGGTGTTGGTGCAGACGTGATAGCCGAGCCGCTTCGCTTCTTTGATCATCTCAACGGCCTTGTCGAACACACCGGCACGATCGACGACCAGGTCGTGCGTCTTCCGCATTCCGTCCAAGTGCACGTTGATGCTCAGCCGTTTGTGCGGCCGGCCGCGTTTGAAAAAGCGATCGAGCAAGATGCCGTTGGTGCACAGATAGATGTGTCGCTTGCGGGCGATGACACCGTCGATCAACTCGGGCAGCTCGGGATAGATCGTTGGCTCGCCGCCGCAGATCGACACCACCGGCGTGCCGGATTCATCGACCGCCTTGAGGCAGTCGTCGAGCGACAGGCGGTCCTTGAGATCGCCGCTGTAGCGCTCGGGCGAACAGCCGATGCACGCGAGGTTGCAGGTGTGAAGCGGTTCGAGCATCAGCACGAACGGGTAGCGAGTGCGGCCCCGCCACCAGTTCTTCGCTTGCCACTTCATCATGTCGGTCATGATGTGAAGCGGAAACCTCATCACCAGCCCTCCTTAACCGCGCGGTTAAATCCGCGGGGCTCGATGGCCCGATCCGATTGTTGCAACCTCATCGACTCGCTCTCACCAGCTCGTCACGCGTCGGCGCCGACGGCGGCGGACGCGCGAGTGCGGCTCATGATGATCGCGTCTTCGCCGCGACCGTAGTAGTTGCGACGAATGCCGGCATCGACGAATCCAAACTTGCGGTAGAGATGGCGAGCCGCGGTGTTCTCGCGCCGGACTTCGAGCGTGATCAACCGCGCGCCCGCTTGATCGGCCTCGGCGATCACCGACTCGACCAATCGCCGGCCGAGCCCTTGGCCGCGATGCTCCGGATGAACGGCGATGTTGAGGATGTGTACCTCGTCGCCGACCAGCCAGCGGCACACATAGCCGAGCGTCGTCCGCGTCCCGTTTGCCGCGCGCAACAGCATCGTGCGCGAGAACGGGACTTTCAACTCATGGAGGAAGAGGCCCGGCGTCCATGGCTGCGGAAACGATCGGCGCTCGATCTCCATAACTTCAGGGAGATCATCGGCCTGCATGGGTTCAAGCGCGAGGTTCACGGCGGCTACCACCGAATCAACGCCGACGCCCAGGTGAACCCGGCACCGAACGCTGCCAGACACACGAGCGACCCATCGCGCACCTTACCGGCTTCAATCGCCTCGGAAAGTGCGATCGGAATCGACGCCGCGGTGGTGTTGCCGTACCGCTCGATGTTGGTGAACAGCTTTTCCTCCGGCAACTCGAGGCCCATCGCCACCATTTGGCTGATACGCTGATTGGCTTGGTGCGGGATCAGCAAGTCCAGGTCCTTCACGCTGAGCCCATTGGCATCGAGCGCTTCATGGATGACCTCGGGGAATCGCGTCACCGCGTGGCGAAACACCTCCCGCCCCTTCATCTTCGGGAAAATGCGCGCGTCGGTGATCATCTGTTCGGTCAAACGCGGATGCTCGCGGCTGCCGGGGCTTTCGAGCCAGAGCATCTCCGCAAATCGCCCGTCGGCGTGCAGGTGGCAGGAAAGAATGCCGCGCGCGGGATCGTCAGACTGCCCGATCACCAGCGCGCCGGCACCGTCGCCGAAGATGACGCCGACCTCGCGACCGCGCGTGGTCAAATCGAGGCCGGTGGAATGAATCTCGCCGCCGACCAGCAGGGCATAGTCGCACGCGCCGTTCTTGATGTACGCGTCGGCGGTCGCCAGCCCGTAAATGAATCCGGAGCACTGATTGCGGATGTCGAACGCGGGCATCCCGCTCATCCCCATGCGCGCCTGCAGGACGCACGCGGAGCTCGGCATGTCGTAGTCCGGGCTCAGCGTGCAGAAGATCACACAGCCGACTTGTTCGGGCCGAATGCCCGCGCGCTGCAGCGCTTCGGCCGCCGCCAAGGCACCAAGATCAGCCGCGCCGGTGTCGCCTTCGCTGAAGTGCCGCTGCTTGATGCCGGTGCGTTGCTGAATCCACTCGTCCGAGGTCTCCATCCGGCCGGCCAGATCGTTGTTGGTCACGATCGTGTCCGGCACCGCCCGCGCGACGCTCAGGATGCGCGATCTTCGCAGTCCGTCGGTCATAGTTGCACCACCGCCGCGCCCCACGCGAAGCCGGCCCCGCAGGTCGCCAAACACACGGTGGCGCCGCGCCCGATCTCACCGTTGGCCACCGCCGTACTCAAACTCACCGGCAACGCCGCCGCCACCAGGTGGCCGTTGTTGCGTTCGCCGCAGTTGATCGTGCGCTTGGACACACCCAATCGCTCAGCCGCCTGCGCGGCAACCTCGGGGAACACATGCGCGATGATGAACATGTCGATCGCATCTTTGTCGACGTCCACTTTGGCGATAGCCTCGTCGATCACGGCGGGCAATGTGGCGATACCGAACTGCCGCACCACCTGATCGTCGAGGGCGGGAAAATGAAGCCGGTCGCGGAAATTTTCAATCGTCATCCGTACCGGATGCTGCCGGCTCGACGGGTACTCGCACCAAAAGCGATCGTACTGGCGACCGTCGCTGCGAATCACCACCGACCGCACACCGGCGCCGTTGTCGCTCGGGCCGAGCACCGCGACCGCCGCACCATCACCGAAGAGCGTCGCGACCTTGGCACCGGCTTCAGTGTAGTCCAGTCCGGACGAGATCACCTCGGACGCAACCAGCAGAACGCGGCGATATGTGCCCGCACGAATGAACTGATCCGCGATGGACAAGCCGAACAGAAAGCCGGCGCACTGTCCGCGGACGTCGAGGGCGCCGACCGTGCCGGCTCCCAACTTGTGCTGGAAGAAACACGCGCCGCCGGGGAACGTAACGTCGGGCGTCATCGTCGCGAAGACAATGAAGTCCGTCGCGTCGACGGAGAGCCCCGCCTGTTTGAGCGCGGCATGCGCCGCAGGCAACGCGAGGTCAGATGATCCGCCGCTAGCGGCAATCGGCCGATGCACCCCAGCCACCGCGCTCAACGGCGGGAGCTGGTGGCCCAACCCCAGCAGGGTGGCGTGCATAGGGTTACCGCTTGACCAACACGACTTCGAGGGTCTTGCCGACGAATCGGTGCTTGAAGCCGGCGATCGGTCCAGGCAGCTTCACGCGCGCGGTGAAGTCCGGCGGAAACGCCGGCGACACCGCCGCGATCTTGCGCACGTTCGGATCGTCGACGTGGCCGGCGACGACGAAGTAGCCTTCTTGCACGCTCAAATCGTAGTCGTAGTCCGGCATGTCATCCGACACGCCCAGCTCATCTTTCATCGCGGAGTGCGGAACGCGCCGCGGAAATTCGAGACGCAGCAACAACGCGTTCCCTTGCTCGGTGAGCGTGTAGACCTCGCCGTACCGCCGCTCGCGTTCCTGCTTGTCCTCGAAGTCGCCGCCATGAAATCCATCGACCGGCAACGTACCGACCTCCTCTGACGTCTTCAGCATGCGCGTCAGCGGCGCGAACAGCATCGCCAACGGCAACCCGTAGGGGGCTGCGCGATACACCACTTCATCGAGCGGCGCGGCGCGCAGCACCGCCTCCCGCATGCGCAAGATCGTCTCGATACCGGCGATACTGAAGCCGAGCACGATCAGCGACGTGAGTTGCGTCGAGAATATGTCGCGGCGCAACACGAGCGCACCGAACGCCACCATGATCGCCGGGTACAGCACCATGTTGTGCAGCGCGTTCAACCCAGTCGCGCCCCCGGCGGTGAAGAAGCGCTTGTCTCCCACGGCTTCCTCGATGCGCTTCTTCTGCCCGAACGGCAGCGCACCGAGCACGGGTTGGGAGAACGCGGCAAACCATTTGAACGCGCGCGAGCCCGTGCGCGGTCCGCTGAGCAACGCAGCGGCGTCTTCGAACGAGCCGGGCAGTTCGCCGGGGAACGATTTCAATTTGCGCGGTGGGCGTGGAGCCGGCGCGGCCGCCGCCTTCGGCGGCGCCAACGCTTTCTCCACTCGGCCACCGGCCGGCGCAGCGGTCGCGACTTTTGCCGCAGCTGGGGCAGCCGGCGCGGCCGCCGAGGCCGCTGGTGCGGGTGCAGCAGGTGCCTCGGCCGCGTGTCCGTTGCCCTTCTTGAAACGCGAGGGATAGTCGGCGGTGAACTCGGTTTCCGGATGCAATTGGCGCGCGCGCGCAATCAATACGTCATCGGACTCGGGGATGTTCGGATCCGGCACGCAGCAATCGACCGGGCACACCGCCGCACACGCTTCGTGATCGTGGAAGCCGACGCACTCGGTGCACTTCTCGGGTACGATGTAAAAGATGTCCTGTGCGATCGCCGGATGTTTCACGCCGTTGAGCTCCCACTCCACCCCGCCCTGGTAGATCGCGGTATTGGGACACTCCGGCTCGCACGCGCCGCAGTTGATGCACTCCGACGTAATCACCGTCGCCATAGAAACCCGCTCTCCCTCTGTGCAATGACTCGCAGTCGTCTAGCCTGTTTCCAACGGGGATTCAACGAAGCACCTGCCTACTAGAATCGCGACGCGGGCTCCAGTATGGAGAGCCTGCCGGCGACGCGCCGTGCGACATCTTACAGGAGGAAATTCTCATGAAAATCGAATCAAGCGTGGCCGTCGTCACCGGCGGTGCATCCGGCTTGGGCGAGGCCACGGTGCGCATGCTGCTCGCCAACGGCGGGCGCGCGGCGATCATGGACCGACCCCAATCGAACGGCGAGCACTTGGCGAAGGAACTCGGCAAAAACGCGATCTTCACGCCGGCCGATGTCACCAGCGAGTCGGAAGTCAGCGCAGCGATCACCAAGGCCGTCGGCGCATTCGGCACGATTCACATCGCCGTCAACTGCGCCGGCGTCGGCGCGGCGATGAAGACGGTGAGCAAGTCGGGGCCGATGCCACTGGAGATCTTCAGCAAGGTCATCGAGATCAACCTGATCGGAACCTTCAACGTGATCCGGCTCGCGGCGGCGCAGATGCAAAGGAATCAACCCAGCGACGATGGCGAGCGGGGGGTGTTGATCAACACCGCATCGATTGCAGCGTTCGACGGTCAGATCGGGCAGGCCGCCTACTCGGCGTCGAAGGGTGGGGTGGTCGGCATGACGTTGCCGATCGCGCGCGACTTGGCCTCGGTCGGGATTCGCTGTGTCACCATTGCACCGGGTACGTTCGACACGCCGATGTTGGCGATGCTTCCCGAGCCGCAGCGTCAGGCGCTCGGGGCGCAGATTCCGTTTCCATCGCGCCTCGGCCGGCCGAGCGAGTACGCGGCGTTGGCGCGCCACATCATCGAGAACGTCGTCCTCAACGGCGAGACCATCCGCCTCGACGGCGCGCTGCGCATGCCGCCGCGCTAACCCTCGCGGCGCACGATGTCGGGCGAGAACGCCGGCAAACACACGGCGATGTATTCGGCGCCCTCGGCCCCCGGCGTGCTGTAGCGCACGCGCTCTCCGGGAGCGGCTATGACCGCTTCGCCAGCGCGCACGTCGATGGCGCCGCCGTCATGTTCGACGCACAGCGTCCCTTTCAGTACGATAGTGAACTCATGAAAGTCCGGCCGCTGCGCCGGCTCCGACCAGCCGCTCGGCGAGCGCATGTGCGCGACGCTCACGGCGGTGGTCTTGGAGTTTACACGGCCGACGTATTCGTCGATCAACTTCGGCGGCGTGCCGGCGGCTTCGATTCGCGTGGGTCCTTTGATGTGTGTGGGCATATCGATCTCATGCCGATTCGGCGTGATTCGGGCAAGGGGCGGTGAATTGTCGCGTCACGTTGCCGACTGATGAGGAGAAAACCGGGCGCGGTTTTCTCCTCAGACTCCTCTTTCGCTTCCGCTGCGCTCGCTATCGGCCGCGTCACTGCGAGTCGGCCTCACGCATAGGTATGTACCGACGGCGTCGGGCTGCGATGCCAATGGCGGGCTGCACGTCGCCAGCGACAGCCTCTGGGCTCTGTGGGTTGAACGCAGCACGTTCCTTCGTCCTGAAGCTTCGCCACGGCACTTCGCGTTGACATCCGATCCGCAATCGGCGCACCGTGCTCATCGTGCAGGCACAGGACAGCGCGGACGCCGCAACACTCCTCGCACTGCTGGAGCAGCGAGCCCCGCGCCCGCTGTCTATCCCCGAAATTGCCCGCCTGCTCAACCTTGAGCACTACAATCACAAAGCCATGCGCGCAGCGTTGGAAGCCGGGGTGATGGAGCGCAACCTGCGCCGAATCGGCAAAACCCGCTATCAATGGATTCGCGACGTCGAGCGGGTCTCGCGAACCGAAACGAAGCGCGCGAGAAAAACCGGGCGATCCGCCGCTCGAACCATCGAGGGCCGCTACACGCGGGTTCGCGCCGGCTTCGGCTTCGTCGAGGTGCTCGGCCGCCAGGCTGATCAGTTCGCCCGCGACATCTTGATTCCCGCCAGCATGGAAGGCGCAGCGCTGCATGGCGATCGCGTGGCGGTCGAAATTGTCCGGCGCGATGCGCGCGTCCGACGCGTCGTCGGCCGGATCGTGTCGGTGCTCGAACGTGCGCACGAGCAAATCATCGGCACGCTCGAACTGCACGGTCGACATTGGCGGATCGTTCCGGACAACGACCTGCTCCCGCCGGTCGATCTCATCGGTGACGTCCAACTCGACCGCGACAACCACGGCCTGACGGCGCGCGCCCGCCTGACGCGCGCCGCCACCCCGACCCGCCCCGTGGGCGGCGAGCTCGTCGAGGTGCTCGGGGCAGCGGACGACCCCGAGGTGCAGTTCCTCAGCATCGCCTATGAACACGGCTTGCGCACCGAGTTTCCGCCCGAGGTGGTCGCCGAGGCGACACGCCTGCCACCTGACCCGTCCGCGAGCGATTTCACTGGTCGCGACGATTTGCGGGCGCTGCCATTCGTCACCATCGACGGCGAAACCGCACGCGACTTCGACGATGCGATTTGTCTCGAAGCGAGGCGCAGCGGCTACCATCTCTGGGTCGCCATCGCCGACGTGTCTCACTATGTGCAGCCGGGTTCCGCGCTCGACGACGAGGCGGGCCGGCGCGGCACCAGCGTCTACTTCCCCAATCGCGCGATCCCGATGCTGCCGCCGCAGTTGTCGAGCGAGTTGTGCTCGCTCAATCCACAGCGCGATCGACTCGTGTTGGTCGCGGAGCTGTCCTACGATCGCGATGCGCATCGCACCGACGAGCGGTTCTATCGCGCGGTCATCAGCAGCCGCGCGCGACTGACCTACACCAAGGTCGCGGCCGTGCTGTCGACTACCGACACAGCGGAGATCCGCGCCTCGCGCAACGAGCTTGGTCCGCTGCTGTCGCAGCTGCATCGCATGCACGAGCTGATGCTGAAACTCTATCGCAATCGGATTCGCGGCGGCTCACTTGATCTCGATTTGCCGGAAGCGCTGATCGATTTGTCCGAGCAAGGTCGCAGCATCGGCGTTCGCCTGTTCCATCGCAACGACGCCCACCGCATCGTGGAAGAGTTCATGCTCGAAGCGAACTGCGCCGTCGCCGCGCACTTGCGGGATCAACGCATTCCCCTGCCCTACCGCATTCACGAACCGCCCGATCCGGACGACATCGACGAGTTGAATCAGTTCCTTGGGCCCTTCGGTCTCGCGGTCGAGTACCGCGGGGGACCCGAGCCGAGCGACGTGCAGCGACTGCTCACCCGCCTGCAAGGCCATCCGTTGGCGCGCGTACTGACGCGCCAGGTGCTTCGCGCATTGACCCAAGCCCAGTACAGCACCCGCAACGCCGGGCACTTCGGCCTTGCGTTCCCGGTCTACTGCCACTTCACTTCGCCGATCCGCCGCTATCCGGACCTCCTCGTGCATCGGCAGCTCGGGCATTTGTTCGACCTCGCATCCGATCGTGCTCGCGCCGACGCCGAAGCGTTGGAGGCCGCAGCCGTCCATAGCTCACAGCGCGAGCGCGAGGCGATGGAAGCCGAGCGCGCGATGCTCGACCTCAAGAAGGCCGAATTCATGCTCGATCACTTGCTCGAACAAGAGGCGGGCACGATCGTGTCGGTGACGAACTTCGGCTTCTTCGTCGAGCTCGACGCCTATCCCATCGAAGGACTCGTGCGCCTCGGCGATCTGACAGATGATCGATACACGTTCATCGAGCGCGAGCGCGCGCTCAAGGGCATGCGCAAAGGCCACCGGTTCCGCCTCGGCGACCGCGTGCTGGTCGAAGCAATCAATGTCGATCTCCGCCGACGCGAGATCGACCTGGCACTCCTGGAGCGCCTGGCCACACGCGTTGCCACGACTGCGACGGACTCGCCGCGACGAGGCAAAAGGTCTCCGAATCGCGCGCGCAAGCGGCGTGCTTGAAGGAAGCGTTGTCGTGGTGTGAAATCACCATTGTCGACGGAGGATGGATGCCGACCAATGTTGAAGTCGCCCACTCGATTGCGCTGCGGCCCATCGCGGAGGTGGCAGCGCCGCTCGGGCTGACGTCCGCGGACTTGCGTCCCTATGGCCATGACGTTGCCAAGGTTGCGCTCTCCGTTCTCCAACGTCCGCGGTTGCGACCCGACCCATCGCGGCTGATTCTGGTCTCTGCCATCACCCCGACTCCGGCGGGCGAAGGAAAGACCACCACCAGCATCGGGCTGGCCGACGCGTTTCATCGCCTGGGCGAATCCGTATGTGTCGCGCTGCGCGAGCCGTCGCTCGGGCCATGCTTCGGCATGAAGGGCGGCGCCACCGGCGGCGGCTATAGCCAGATCGCGCCCGCCGATCGGATCAATCTACACTTCACCGGCGACTTCCATGCGGTGACGACGGCCCACAATCTGCTCGCGGCGCTGCTCGACAATCACATCTACTTCGGCAACCGGCTCGGAATCGATCCGCGCCGCATCGTGTGGCGTCGGGTGATGGATATGAACGATCGCGCCCTGCGCAACATCATCGTCGGCCTCGGCGGCCCGCAGCAGGGGGTGCCGCGCGAAACCGGCTTCGACATCACCGCGGCGTCGGAGGTCATGGCAATGCTGTGTCTCGCCAGCGGCATCGACGATCTGCGCGCGCGGATCGAACGCACGCTGGTCGGGTTCACGTACGATGGCGAGCCGGTGACCGCGGGCAAGCTCGACGCCGCCGGCGCGATGCTCGCGCTGCTGCGCGACGCGCTGCAACCGAACCTCGTGCAAACCCTCGAAGGCACGCCGGCGCTGGTGCACGGCGGGCCGTTTGCGAATATCGCGCACGGCTGCAACAGCGTGCTGGCCACGCGCATGGCGATGCATCTCGCCGACTGGGCGATCACCGAAGCGGGCTTCGGCTTCGAACTCGGCGCCGAAAAGTTCTTCGACATCAAATGCGCCGGCGCCGGACTCGACACCGCCGCGGTCGTGCTGGTGGCCACCGTGCGCGCGCTCAAGCTGCACGGTGGGGTCGCGCTGGCGGACCTCGGCCGGCCCGATCCCGAAGCGGTCGTGCGCGGCCTGCCGAACCTCGACAAGCACATCGAGAACATCGCCCAGTTCGGCGAGCGTCCGGTGGTGGCGATCAACCGGTTCGCCGGCGACAGCGAAGACGAGATCCTTGCGGTGCGGCGCCATTGCGCCGACCGTGGCGTGCCGGGCGCGGTGACAGACCACTTCGCTCGCGGCGGCGAGGGCGCAGTGGAGTTGGCGCGAACCGTCATGATGCACGCCGAGCGTCGCAGCCAGCCGTTTCGACCGCTGTACGATTGGCACCAGCCGGTTCCCGACAAGATCCTGGTCGTCGCGCAGAAAATGTACGGCGCACGCCGTGTTGTGTTCACCAAGACGGCCGAGCGCGACCTCACTGACGTCAAGCGCCTCGGCTACGACCGACTACCCGTGTGCATCGCCAAGACGCAGAACTCACTCTCCGACGATCCGACGTTGCGCGGCCGACCCAGCGATTTCGACGTGACGGTGCGAGGGATTCAGATCAATGCGGGCGCCGGGTTCCTGGTCGTGCTCACCGGCGATATCGTTCGCATGCCGGGTCTGCCGCGCCACCCGCTCGCCGAATCGATCGATCTGCAAGGCGATGCGATCGTCGGGCTCGCATGATCATGTCCAACGCGTGGTACTTCGCCTACGGCTCCAACATGCAGCGCGCGACCTTCGCCGGCCGCCGCGGCATCGCGTTCTCGCGCGCGCTGCCGGCGCGCGTCAACGCGTGGCGCCTAGTGTTCGACAAACCGCCCTTGCTGCCGATCGGGGAGTCGTACGCCAACATCATTCCAGACCCCGCAGCCGAGGTGCTGGGCGTGTTGTACGAGGTCACGCTCGACGACCTCGCCCACATCGATTTCACCGAGGGGGTTCAACTCGGAAACTACCGACGCGTCGAGGTGCCGGCAATACCGCTCGCGCCGATCGAGCCGCCGCCGCTGAGCGCATTCACCCTCACGTCCGAGCGGCGCGACGACCAACTGCAGCCGTCGCTGCGCTACATGAGCCTGCTGATCGCCGGCGCGATTGAGCACCGGCTTCCGGCCGACTACGTCGAGTTTCTCCGTTCGGTGCCGGCGCGACCGGAGACGCCCGAGGCGATTGAGTTTCGCGCGATGGTCGACGACGTCCTCCGCCGGCGTTGACCGGCGCGCGCCGCCGGCACCATAGGCAGAGTCTACGAGGGCGCGAACTTCACCCGCATCTCTTTGATGCCGTCGATGAAGTTCGAGCGCAGCAGCCGCGGCGGCGCCGCCGGCTCCATATCGGGCAGGCGGCGGAGCAACTCCTCGAAAATCACCTTCAACTCCAGCCGTGCGAGGTTTGCGCCCAAGCAGAAGTGCTCGCCGATGCCGAAGGCGAGGTGCTCGTTGGGACTGCGCGCGACATCGAAGCGATCGGGATCGGGAAAGACGTCCTCGTCGCGATTCACCGACGGATACCACATCGTGACCTTGTCACCGGCGCGGATCTTCGTGGCGCGGATCTCGGTGTCGGCGGTGGCGGTGCGGCGGAAGTACATCACCGGCGGGTTGTAGCGCAGAATCTCCTCGATCGCGGACGGAATCAGCCCCGGGTTGTCGATCAAGCGCCGCCGCTGGTCGGGATGTTCCATCAGCAAGCGCATCCCGTGGGCGGTGACGGTGCGTGTGGTCTCGTTGCCGGCCACCGCGAGCAGCAGAAAGAACGAATTGAACTCCAGCTCGGTGAGTTTCTCGCCGTCGACTTCGGCGTTGACCAGCGCGGTGGCGAGATTGTCGGCGGGCTGGGTGCGGCCCTGCTCGGCCAGCTTCGCGGCGTACATGAACATCTCAATGCCGGCCTGCTTGCCCTGTTCGCGACTGGCTTGAACCTCGGGATCGTCGAAGCCGATCATCAGATTGCTGAGGTCGTAGACCCGACGCCGATCCTCCTCGGGCACACCGACCAGCTCGCAGATGACCTGCATCGGCAACTCGGCGGCGATCTCCGAGACAAACTCACATTCGCCTTTGTGCGCAACCCGATCGACGATCGTCCTGGCCATGTCGCGAATGTGTTCCTCGAGTCGAGTCACCATGCGCGGCGTGAAGCCCTTTTGCACCAAGCGCCGGAATTTCACGTGCTGCGGCGGGTCCATGTTGAGCATGATCGCACGCAGTTCCATCAGGGTGTTTTCGGGTGGATCGAAAATGTTGGTGCCCCCGCGCCACGACGAAAACAGATTCGGCTCGCGCGAGACCTGTTTGAGATCGTCGTACTTGGTGATCACCCAGAAACCCGGGCCGCCGTCGCGTTCGGCATTCCACGATACCGGCGCGTCGCGTCGCAACATCCGGAAGTATTCGTGCGGAAACCCGCCGTCGAACGCGCGCGGGTCGCTGAGGTCCGCGTCGCCGATCTTCATCGCCTGCAGCTACCGGTCTCGACGACCACCGGGGCATCGAAGCTTGCGTGCATGTGCTCGACCCAGGTGCTCATCAACGCGCGGCGCGGCAACCCGAGGCCGCGCAACTCGTCGGCGATCGGGTGCGCGCCGAGTGCCAGCGTGGCCCCGCCCAACCGCATCCCGACGCCGTCGCCACCCATGACCGACGGCGTGCGCCGCAAGACACCGTCACGCCATGCGTACGCGTCCTGGGGCATGTCCTTCATCTGTCGTTGTCCACCGCGTCGCATGGCGAGGGTGAGGACGGGTGTCCCGTCGGCGACCAGGCGACACGAGCGGGTGTTGCCCTGGTCGCTGAACTCGATGTCGTCGATGGTCTTCGGGAAGCCCCAAATGTCACGGCCAGCGTCGCACGAAAAGCCGGTCGTCACCGGCAGGTGATGAATGTACGCGCCGATCTGGCCGCGCTGAAACCCGCCGAGCATGCCGAACAACGGCAGCGGCGGTGGGCCGCCTTGCTTGACGAAGAACGCGACCGAGACTTCGTTGTACATTCCGAGGTCGTTGTCGCGATACTCGATGGCGGCGATCACGCACAACGTACGTCCCGGCAGCAACTCGGGCACGTACAAGCCCGGCGCCGCGATCAGCCCGCGGACCCCGGCCGCCGGCACAACAAACATCGCGGACATCGAGGTCGCGTCCCGTACCTCGACGGGCAGTCGCACTACCTTGCCCTGCACCACGTATTCGGTCGACGCGGAAGGCGGTGAATCGATCGCCGCGGCTTGCTTACTCATACCTGTTCTCCGCCTAGCTTCGTGCGTTCGCTCGCACCTGTTGCTCGTTACCACAAGGCCGACGGGGTTCGGAAGAGCAAATCTCGCAAGGAGAGACGCGACTGGGCCTGCGTCCCTCACGCTTTTACTCGGTGCCGCGGGCTGCTAGATCGCGAAGCCGAAGTACCAAAGCGTCAGGAGGTGAGCGCGTCTGCCCCACGTAACGAAAGCGATGCCGCACAACAGTCCCGTCGCTTCGCAACTCGATTCACGGTCGCAGAGTGATTGCAGCGCGGCCTTCGGCAAGCGCACACCGTTGCGCGGCGGCCGTCGTGTGGTGTTCTGGCTGCTGGTCGCAGCCTCGGTAGGCCTGCTGTTCGGGCGGCGACCGGACGCGGTGACAACGCCGCAGTTCTGGGCCGAAGACGGGGCGGTCTTCTTCGCCGACCAGTACCGCGGAACGGTGCGACCATGGACCTTGTATCGCGGCTATTGTCATCTCATCCCACGCGTCGTCGCCGGCGTGGCGACGCTCCTTCCATTGAAGCAGGCGCCCCTCGTATACAATGTGAGCGCGTTGATCCTTGCGGCCGTCAGCATCGCGTGGTTTTCGCTCCCGCACTTCCGACATCTGGTGAAGGAGGACTCGCTCCGCGCAAGCGTTTGCATTGCGCTCGCCGTCCTACCGACTGCGCACGAGATTCTCGCGACCATCACCAACCTCCAATGGTACCTCGGGCTGTGGGGCGCCCTGGTCTGCTTCCAACCTATCCGTGGGCGGAGAGCGAAGATGCTGGTGGCACTCGCCTACGTTGCGGCCGTCTTCAGCGCGCCGTATTTTGCCTTATTCGTTCCGATTCTTTTGCTGCGAGCCTGGTTCCGGCGTGAGGATCTGACGTTCTGTCTTGGTCTCGTTGGTATCCAAGTCGTCTACGCGGTTGCAATCCTGCTTTTCGGCGACAGCCTGCATCTCACTTTCAGCGCAACCCGAGTGCGCGCGGCGTGCGAGTGGTTCAGTGTGCGATCGATCCTCGGGGTGCTCCTTGGACCGTGGGTGTTGATGCATTCGCTTCGACCCTACTCGACGATTCTCGCGTGGACGGCGCTTGCGCTGTTTGTCGCGGGCGCAAGCGGTTGCCTGCTCCAGCTCCGTCGTGATCGCGGCTTCCTGCTGTTCTCGATGTTGGCGGCGTACCTCGCTTTCGCGTGCGTTATGCTCTTCGTCGCCACACGTCTGGATGCGCTGGTACCCGGCCAGTCGCTCGCGTTGCTCAACCAGCTACAGAACAATTTCGTTGCGGCACCGCGCTTCTTTGTCTTGCCCTCCACACTAGTCCTCGTGTGGGGCTCCGCCGCCTTCAGCCGACTGCGGGGGCAGCGTTGGATGTACGCAGCCGGCGCCGCCTGGGCGACGCTCATGGTGATCGCGAGCGTTGCCAACTACCGCTTCGCGCCGCGGTTCATCGACTATGACTGGCCATTGTGGGCGGCACGCTTGCAGCACTCGGCCGCCGTCGGCGATCCGCTGCCCGAGATTCCCATCAATCCCGAAGGGTGGCGGATCAAGGGGCTGGCAAACCGGCCATCCCAGCGGCGCGACTTGTCCCTCATAGAACTGACTATCGCATGACGACTTACCTGCCTCGCACCCTGGACGTAATCGAACGCGGCATCGCCGATCGTCTCCACATCGGCGCCCAACTGTACGTCTCCCGGAGCGGTGCACCCGTCGCGGATCTCGCGATCGGCGAGGCGCGCGTGGGCGTGTCCCTGCAACCCGACAGCCTGATGCTGTGGATGTCGTCGGTGAAACCGGTCACGGGCGTGGCGATCGCGCAGCAGTGGGAACGCGGAGGCCTACAACTCGACGACCCCGTATGCCGCCACATCCCCGAATTCGGCAGCCACGGCAAGGAGGTCGTCACCGTGCGCCACGTGCTGACGCACACCGGCGGCTTTCCGAGCGCGGCGCGAACCTGGAGTTCGACGCCGTGGGAGCAAATCATCGCCGAGATCTGCGAGGCGGCCTTGGAGCCCGGCTGGATACCCGGACGACACGCCGGCTATCACGTCGCGTCCGGCTGGTACGTGCTCGGAGAAATCGTGCGCCGTCTCGATGGACGGCCATTTGATCGCTACGTGCGCGAGGCAATCTTCGAGCCGCTCGGCATGCACGACGCGTGGATCGGGATGCCCGCCGACCGCCATCGAAGTTACGGCGACCGCATCGCGCCGATGCACGACTGCAGCGGCCAGGCGCCGCAGCCGCACCCGTTTTGGATGTGGTCAGGCTCGGCAGAGGCCTGTGCCGTGTGTCGGCCAGGTGGCAGCGGTTGGGGACCGCTCCGCGAATTGGGTCGGCTCTACGAAGCGCTGCTCGGCGGCGGCCAACGCAACGGCAACCGAATTCTTTCACCGCAAACGGTCGACGCGCTCACGACGCGCCACACCGTGGGACTGATGGACCGCACCTTCAACGTCCGACTCGATCGCGGGCTCGGCGTGGTCGTCGACTCCAAGCAATACGGACCGGGTGCCGATTGGTACGGACCGGCATGCTCGCCGCGCACCTTCGGTCACCGCGGCTACGTGTCATCGGTCGGCTTTGCAGATCCGGAGCACGGATTGGTCGTCGCGCTCGCCTTCAACGGCATGACCGAGCCGACCAAGCATGACACCCGCATACGCGCGGCGCTCGCGGCAATTTACCGGGATCTCGGGCTCACTCCGGATCCGTGAACTTCGGCGCGCGCTTTTGCATGTTGGCTTGCACCGCCTCGATCTGATTCGGCCGGCCGATCAAGCCGAGCTGTAGCGATTCTTCGAGCTGCATGCCCTCCGCCACGCTCACCAAGCCGGCTTCATTCAACAGCCGCTTGGCGGCGCGAACGGCGTTGGGCGACTTGCCCGCAATTTCGTGCGCCAACTTCATCGCGTCGTCGAGTGGCGCATCGCTCACGTGCGTGGCCAACCCGAGTTCGACGGCTTCCTTGCCGGAGATGATTCGGCCGGTGAAGGTCAGTTCCTTCGCCACGTCGAGTCGCACCAATCGCCGCAACGTCTGCGTGCCGCTCATGTCGGGGATCAATCCCCACTTGATCTCCATCACGGAGAGCTGGGCATCGGATGTAACGAAGCGAATGTCGGCGCCAAGCGCGATCTGCAAGCCGCCGCCGAAGGCGACACCGTGCACCGCCGCGAGCACCGGGATCGGCAGTTCTTGCCATACCCACGCGGCCATCTGCGCGTGATTGGCCGGCCGGTCGGGATCGCGGTCAGTGAGGTTGCGCCGCGGCCGTTCGCCGCCGTTCCCCGCCATCGCCATGAAACTCGAAAAGTCGAGGCCGGCGCAGAACGCGCGTCCTTCGCCGGACAAGACGACGGCTCGCACCGATCGATCCCGCGCGAGCGCCTGTCCGGTTTCGACCAAGCCTTCGAACATCGCCGAATCCAGCGCGTTCATTTTTTCCGGACGATTGAGCCGAACATCGGCGACCCCTTCGTGTGTGCTAACGCTGACTCGCTCTACCATGACTTCTCTCCTCTCACCGATTGCGACCGCTGACGATCCATGCGGCGGCGGGCATCATGACACCGTCACCGGTCTGATACGGCACCAACGCCTCGCGGACAGCACCCTTGACTGCGGCGACGACTTCCGGTCCGGCTTGCGCGCTTGCGTCCCGCATCGCGTTGCCGGTCGGCCCGAGTTGCAGCAGGAATTCCACCGTTTGATCGAGATCGGCGCCACCACCGATTTGGAGTCGATCGTTGACGCCGTCGATCGCGACGTCGTCAAAGCCGGCACGCCCGAGGATGTCGCGCACGCGATCCGGATCGCCGAAGGCAAATGGTCCAGGCGCGTCGGGCGCCGGCGGCGCGGGCAATGCGATATGCTGGGCGGCCGCCATCAGCGGCACGAACATCCACGGATTCTCCGGCAGCGGTTGCCAACATACGAACGCCAGCCGACCGCCGGGACGGAGCGCAGTCCGCAAGTTGGCAAACGCCGCGGGCGGGTCGGCGAAGAACATCACGCCGAAGCGCGAGAACGCCACATCGAACATCGCGCGCGCGAACCCGTAGGTTTGCGCGTCGGCTTCGATGAACTGCACGTTGCGCACCCCGCGCTCGCGAGCCGTCGCCCGCGCGCGATCGAGCATCACGGTCGAAATGTCCGCACCGACCACGGCCCCGTCGGTACCGACACGCTCGGCCAGCTCGATGGATGTGTGTCCGCACCCACAACCGACGTCGAGCACGCGCTCGCCGCGCGTGAGCGCAGCGCGCTCCATCGCGCGTCGCCCCAACGGCGCGATCTGCGCATCGACCACGTCCCCGAACGCGACCCACTTCGGCCCGCTGGCCTCGTTCCAATACTGAATCTGTTGCGCGTTTGGGCCCGTAAACTCCAACTTCGCCATCGCACCTCCTGGCTGCCTCACATGAACACAGACGCGCACGAATGGAAAGATCGGCGCGTCCGATACTGCTCTCGCCACTTCGGACCGTGGACCCTGGACCTTGGACTTTACCTGCCCGCGTCGCTATCTTCGCCGCCGATGCGCCGAATCGAATCAAAGATTCGCCCGAGCGATCCGGAGTTTGCGGCAAACCAACAGCGGATGGAGCAGCTCGTCACGGAGTTGCGGGAGCGCATCCGCGCGGCGCAGCAGGGCGGGCCAGAGGACCAGCGGCAACGGCATCACGAGCGCGGGAAGCTGCTGGCGCGCGAGCGCGTCGACGCGCTGGTCGATCCGGGTTCGGCGTTTCTCGAACTGTCGCCGCTCGCAGCGTTCGGGCTGTACGACAACGGCGCACCGAGTGCGGGCATCGTCACCGGCATTGGGACGATTCACGGTCGTCCGACCGTGATCGTCGCGAACGACGCGACCGTCAAAGGCGGCACGTACTTTCCGCTCACCGTCAAGAAGCACCTGCGCGCGCAGGAGATCGCCTTGGAGAACCGCCTGCCCTGCGTGTACCTCGTGGACTCGGGCGGAGCGTTTTTGCCGCTGCAAGCGGAGATTTTTCCCGATCGCGATCACTTCGGCCGGATCTTCTACAACCAGGCGCGACTGTCCGCGCTGGGCGTGCCGCAGATCGCGGTGGTGATGGGGTCGTGCACGGCCGGCGGCGCGTACGTGCCCGCAATGTGCGATGAGAACGTCATCGTGCGCGGCACGGGCACGATCTTCCTCGCCGGGCCTCCGTTGGTAAAGGCGGCAACGGGTGAAGAAGTCACCGCCGAAGAACTCGGCGGCGGTGACACGCACACCCGGATTTCGGGCGTGTCGGATCATCTCGCCGCCGACGACCGCGACGCCCTCGACATCACCCGGCGCATTTTCGAAAACCTCGGCGCCTCCCGCTCGGTGACGGTGGAGCGCGACGAACCCGAGGATCCGGCGTACGATCCACGCGAAATTTACGGCGTCGTCTCGCGCGATCCGCGCAAGCCCTACGACGTGCGCGAGATCGTCGCGCGGATCGTCGACGGCAGCCGCCTGCAGGAGTTCAAACCGCTCTACGGCACCTCACTGGTGACCGGCTTCGCGCGCATCCACGGCTATCCCGTCGGCATTGTCGCGAACAACGGCGTGTTGTTCTCGGAATCCTCGCTCAAGGGGACGCATTTCATCGAGCTGTGTTGTCAGCGCAAGATCCCGCTGGTGTTCCTGCAGAACATCACCGGCTTCATCGTCGGGAAGAAGTACGAACAAGGCGGCATCGCCAAGGACGGGGCGAAGATGGTCCACGCCGTCGCCAACGCCAACGTGCCGAAGTTCACCGTCATCATCGGCGCCTCCAACGGCGCCGGCAACTACGGTATGTGCGGGCGCGCCTATAGTCCGCGCTTGCTGTGCATGTGGCCGAACGGCCGCATCTCGGTGATGGGCGGCGACCAAGCTGCGCAGACGTTGCTGACCGTGAAACTGCAACAGCTTGAACAACGTGGCGAAGCGATGCCCCCGGCCGAGCAGCAGCGCTTCACCGCGCCGGTGTTGGCGAAGTACGAAGAGGAAGGTAGCCCGTACTACTCGACCGCTCGGCTGTGGGACGATGGCGTCATCGATCCGATCGAGACCCGCAATGTGTTGGGTCTGGCGTTGGCCGCCGCGCTCCATTCTCCGATTCCCGATCCGCAGGTCGGCGTCTTTCGCATGTAGCGCCGGCACGGTTTCCATGTTCACGCGTGTCCTGATCGCCAATCGCGGCGAGATCGCCGTCCGCCTGATTCGGGGCTGCCGCGAAATCGGCATTGACACGGTGGCGATCTACTCGGAGGCGGATGCGACCGCCCCGCATGTGCTCGCCGCCGACGACGCCGTGTGCGTCGGCCCACCGCCGAGCGCCGAGAGTTATCTGAGCATCGAGCGCATCATTGAGGCGGCGCAGCGAACCAAGTGCGACGCCGTCCATCCCGGCTATGGCTTTCTGTCTGAGAACCCGGTCTTCGCCCACGCCGTCGGCGATGCGGGGTTGAAGTTCATCGGGCCGCGGAGCGAAGCGATTGCGGCGATGGGCGACAAGGTCGCCGCGCGCAAACGCGTCGCGGCCGTCGGAGTTCCAGTGGTGCCGGCAGTTGAAGAGGTTGCCGACGTAGGACAGTTGCCGCGCCTCGCCGCCGAGATCGGCTATCCGATGTTGATCAAGGCCGCGGCCGGCGGCGGCGGCAAAGGCATGCGCATCGTGCGCAACGAACATGAACTGGCGCCCGCGTTCGCCGCGGCCGGGCGTGAAGCGACGGCGGCTTTCGGCGACGGGCGCCTGTTCGTCGAGCGCTATCTCGACCGACCGCGCCACGTCGAAGTGCAGGTATTGGCGGACGAGCACGGGCACATCGTTCATCTCGGCGAACGCGAGTGTTCGATCCAGCGCCGGCACCAAAAGATCATCGAGGAGACTCCTTCGCCGGTTCTCACGCCGGCGCTGCGCACGCAGATGACCGCCGCGGCGGTGGCCGCCGCGCGCAGCGTCGACTACGCCAACGCCGGCACGGTCGAATTTCTTCTCGATCAGGACGGACGCTTCTACTTTCTCGAAATGAACACCCGGCTGCAGGTCGAGCATCCGATCACCGAATTGGTCACGGGCATCGATCTGGTGCACGCGCAGGTGCGAATCGCCGCCGGCGAGCGGTTGTGGCTGCGCCAAGAAGACGTCCAAGCCCGCGGGCACGCCATCGAGTGCCGCATCTACGCGGAGGATGCGGCCCGGCATTTTCTTCCGAGTCCGGGCCTCATTCAGTGCTTGCATGAACCCAAAGGCCCGGGCGTCCGGGTCGACTCGGGCATTCGTTCAGGCTTCGAAGTGACCACGCACTACGACCCGATGCTGGCGAAGTTGGCGGTCTGGGGCGACACGCGCGAGGCGGCGCGGCGGCGCATGCTCTGTGCGCTCGGCGACTACATCGTGCTCGGATGCACGACCGCGATTCCGTTCTTGATCGAGGTGCTCGATCACCCGGCGTTTGTCGCGGGCGACACCCACACGCATTACATCGAAGAACACTTTCCAACCTGGCATCCGCGGGAACGGCATCGCATGATCGCGGCGATTGCCGCGGCGATTGAGGGCGTTCGACCGCCGACATCGGCCGGGGTTTCGAGCGCGGCCAGCCCGGCGTCGCCGTGGACTACGCTCGGAAATTGGCGGCTCGGACAAGGGTAGCCACGTGCGGGTCCATCTCCGACATCAACAGCATCACCTCGCCATCGACGTGCATCCGGAGCGCGACCGCTATCGCGTCGCGTTCGATGGTCGCGAACATATCGTCGAGGTGCGGACGCTCGGCGACGCAGCAATTCTCCTGACGATCGACGGGCGTACGCATCGGGTGTCGATCGTGCGCAGCGGCCAGGATCGATTGGTCGCGGTCGCCGGCGAGGTGTACCGCTTCACGCCTGAAACCGACGCCACGGCCACGCGCTACGTTGGCACCTTTGCGCCGCCCGAGATCGTCGCGCCAATGCCGGGCAAGGTCCTGCAGGTCTTGGTGAAGTCAGGCGACCACGTCGAATCCGGCGATGGCCTTCTCATTCTCGAGGCGATGAAGATGGAAAACCGACTCGTCGCCGAAGCGGCCGCCACGGTCACGGACGTGCGCGCCGCCGACGGCGACACGGTCGAAGGCGGCCAAGTGCTGATGGTACTGACCTACGACAAGTAGCCCCCTTTTACCCGAGGCGGGTTCCGACGTTGAGTCCGCGCTCTGCCGCAAACGCCGCCGCATCGATCTTCTTCTCACCCGCGCGCACACGCTTGACGCGGATGGCGGCGCCGCAGGCGCCGATGAGAATCCCTTCGCTGCTGATCTGCTCGACGACCCCGGGACGCAAAAGTCCGTCGACGCAGCGAGCGTCGTAGAGGCGGAGCTTCTCGCCGTTGAACACCGTGTAGGCGCCCGGCTGCGGATCGCAGCCGCGGATCAGGTTGTACACCTCGCGCGCCGGGCGCGACCAGTCGATCGCCGCGTGTTCGTCGCGACACAACGGATCGTAGGTGGCTTGCGATTCGTCTTGGAGCACGCGCGGCGCTTTGCCGGCGGCGATCAACTCCACCGATTCGAGGACCGTCTCGACCCCGAGCGGGAACAGTTTGTCGAAGTAGAGCGTCGCAGCGGTGTCGTCCGGAGCGATCGCGGCGGCCTTCTGGAGCAAGATCGGTCCGGTATCGATACCCGGATCGACCCAGAACACGGTCACCCCGCCGCGTGTTTCGCCCTTGATCACTTGCCATGGGATCGCGCTGCCGCCCCGGTACTTCGGAAGCAGCGACGGATGAAAGCAGATGCTGCCGAGACGCGGGACTTCAAACACGCTCTGCGGCACGATCTGCGTGACGTACGCCAGCACCGCCAGATCCGCGTGTGCGTCGATGAACTCCTGCCGCACCTCGGGACGTTTGAGCGAAGCGTGTTGGCGGACAGGGAGCGCGAGCGCCTGGGCGCGCGCCTTCACCGGATCCGGCTTGCCGGCCCCGTCGGGCGGACAGTAGACGGCGGCGATCTCGTGGCCGTTGGTTCGCAAGCCGTTGAGCACCTGTTCGGCAAACGCCGCCTGGCCGATCAGAATGATGCGCATCAGGTCCCTAAGAGTTCGCGCAGTGCGGCCGCGACGCACGTCGCGATGCGGTTCGCGCCGGATGGTTCGCGTATCAACCCGTTGTTCACCTCGAGTTCGAGATAGCGCAGGCCGAACCGCCGGCCGTGCGTGCGGGCGCTGTAGATAAGGCCATCGAGCCCCGAGTAGGGTTCGTTGTAGCGAACGCGCAAGCCGCTCGCGGCGAGCGCCGTACCGAACTGGTGCGCTTGGACAGCGTAGTCGTCGAACAAAACGCCGGCGTCGAAGCGCCGCGGGCGACCGTTCAGTTCGGGAGTGAAGCTGTGGACGCTGAACAGCAACACGTCCGAACGCTGCGTCAGCACGGCATCGATCGTTTCGTGATAGGGATGATAGAAGTCGCGGATGCGGCGGCGGCGCTCGTCGACATCGATGCGAGCGTTGCCGGGTATGCGCACCCCGTGGCTTTCGCTGACGATTAAATCGTGGTCGGAGAGATCACGATTGCAGTCAATGACGAGGCGCGACACGCCGCTGAGGACGGCGGTCGCATCGAACTCCCGCGCGAGGACCTCGGTTACCCCGCGCGCGCCAATGTCCCAGCCGATATGGTCACGGATCTCGGGTTCGTCGAGCCCGAGATCGTCGTACTCGACAGGGATGCGGCAGGCCGCGTGCTCGCAGGTGAGTACGAGGCGCGAGCGCCCGCTCGGATTGATGATCTCGACCGGCGTCACGCTTGGAGATGCTGCGCGAAGAACTTCGTCAAGCGACTCCACGCATCCTTGGCGGCATCGGGGCGATACGAATCGCGTTCGTCGCAGAAGAAGCCGTGCGGTGCACCGGGATATACAACGGTCTCCGCGGTCTTCTTCAGTTCGGCCAGTCGCTGCTTGATCTTCTCCACTTCGTCGAGCGGGATAAACGGGTCGATCTCGCCGAAGAACAACAACAGCGGGCAGCGCAGGCCGTCGGCGTACTCGAGTGGAGCCCTGGGCGTGCGCTCGCTGGGCTGTACGTTGCCGATGCCGCCACCGTAAAACGGCACGGCGGCCTTCACGTCGGCGTTGCGGCAGGCGGTGAGGAAGGTCACGCGGCCGCCCATGCAGAAGCCCGTGACGCCGATGCGGTCGGCTCGGACGAATGACTGCGCTTTCACGTGATTGATCACGCCGGCCATGTCGGCGACGATCTTGTCGTCCCACAGGCCCATCATCAGGCGGATGGCTTCCTGGAGGTTGTCGTAGCCGACCACCGCACTGTTTTCGCGGTAGTAGAGGTCCGGAGCGAGCGCGACATAACCTTCGCGGGCGATCCGCTCGGTCACATCTTTGATGTGCTTGTTGAGCCCAAAGGCTTCCTGCACCACCACCACGGCGGGGTGTTTGCCAGCGTCGGCCGGTCGCGCCAGATATGCTGGCATGTTGCCGGCCTCCGCTTTCACTTGGACCATTCCCGTCGAAATTTCCACGGCTTAACCTCCTCGACGCGAAGTTGATTCTATAGACCAGCCGCACCCGTCATTGCAAGAAGGGCGGGCTCGGGTTTGACTTGGCCCAGCCCAGCCATTAGGTAAAACACCTTCTCGTTTGGAGCCCCCCGTGCGGCGTGAAAAGACCAATTACACCATTCAATCGGTGTCTCATGCGCTCGACGTGATCGAGCAATTCAACGGGGAGCGCGACGAACTGGGAGTCACCGAGCTGAGCAAACGGCTCAAACTCCACAAGAACAACGTCTTCCGATTGCTCGCTACGCTGGAAGCTCGCGGCTACATCGAGCAGAACAAGGCCACCGACAACTACCGGCTGGGCATCCGCTGTTTGCAGCTCGGACAGAGTTATCTCGGCCAGATCGGACTCCTCCACCAAGCGCGGGCGATTCTCGAATCGGTCGCCCACACCTCGCACGAGATGGCGTTCGTGGCGGTGCTGCGTCGCGGCGTGGTCGTGCCGTTGGATGCGGTTGAATCCGATCAATCGGTACGGCTGGTATCGCGCGTGGGCGACGCATTGCCGCTGCACTGCACGGCCGCCGGAAAGCTACATCTCGCGTTCGCGTCGGAAGATGAGCTGCGCGAGTTGCTTGGTGACGAGGTGGTCAGCTTCACTGAGAGAACGATCACCGAACGCGCGGTGTTGGCGCAAAAGCTCAAGGCAATTGCGGCGCAGGGCTACGCCACGGAGATTGGCGAACATCTCACCGATGTCACATCGGTGGCCGCGCCGGTCCGTGACTATACGCGCAATGTCGTCGGGACATTGACCATCTCGGCACCGAGCTACCGCATGTCCGACGAACGCATCAAGCAGGAGGCGGCGCCGTTGATCGTGAAAGCCGCGGGCGACCTGTCGACTCGGCTCGGCTTCCGTCCCTGATCACTCGAATCCAAACCGGCGCCCATACCAATCGAGCAGCGACGGCGCGAGGCCGTGCAACGCGGCGATCACGCGCACCGTGCCGGGGACGTAGACACGGGCGCGACGTTGCGCGGCACCCGCCAATGACCTGCGCACAACCAGATCCGGTGGCAAACGGCGGCCGACGCGAAGAATCGGCGGAATGTCTCCACTCTTCAACAGGGGAGTGTCGATCAACAATGGGAACACGGTGGTGAGGCCGATGCCGCGTCGTCGCAGCTCGGGCCGCACCGCATCGCACCAGCCGGCCACCCCGAATTTGGCGGCCGAGTACCCACCGAGTGCCGGCCACCCGTGGATGGCGGCGGTCGATGCCAACACGATTGCCGCGCCCCGCGATTGCTCCAACGCCGGCAGCGCGGCACGCACCGTGTTTGCCGTGCCGACCAGATCGATGCGGATCACCCGCTCGAAACGTTCCGCCGATTGCGTGGCCCATTCACCGGGGCCGAGGATCGCCGCGCAATTCACCAGTAGATCGAGCCCACCGATTGCGTCGCTCAACGCGCGTACCGCCGCTGCAGTTTCGCTCGCATCACTGACATCCGCGATGCGCATCTCCGCCCGACAACCGCGCGCCCGCACCACATCGGTCGTCGCGTTCAGGCCGTCGGCGGCAACATCGATCAGTCCGACCGCTGCGCCTTGATCCGCCAACGTTTCGGCAAAGCCGCGGCCGATGCCGCTCGCCGAACCCGTCACGATGGCCCGCCGCCAGATCATCGACCGCGGCACTTACAACCCAGCCGCGACCTGTTTAGCTTCATCGACCAACGCGCGAATCGGCCGCAGGCCGAGCTGCCAGAACTCGGG
>Ga0335069_10002658_pt1 | contig 27349 bp, 24 predicted proteins | sample Lox_Sample_11_FD_206714 | JGI IMG/M metagenome (GOLD analysis project Ga0335069, IMG submission 206714) | Soil microbial communities from Loxahatchee National Wildlife Refuge, Florida, United States - Lox_Sample_1.1 | ecosystem: Environmental > Terrestrial > Soil > Wetlands | place: USA...
ATACAGGCGCCTATGAGATGATCTCTGCCAGTGATCACCGACTGCCACATCCACATCCAGCCCATGGAGATGTTCAAGCCGCACGCGCTGGAGCTCATGCGTGCGAAACGCGCCAACTTCGCGCAGATTGAGGAGATGTGCCGCTCGCCCAAGGCCCTGCTTGCCTACCTCGATTCATGTGGCGTGGATCGCGCCGTTCTTATCAACTATGTCGCGCCTGAAGTCATCGGCTTCACCAACGGCGTGAATCAGTTCGTGGCCGATTACGTGAAGGCCGATCCACGCCGCCTTATCTCTTGCGGGAGCCTCCATCCGCGCCACACGACGAATATCTTCGCCGACATTGAGCAACTGCTGCGGCTCGGTATTCGGATGATCAAGATTCATCCGCCGCACCAGTTGCTCTATCCAAACGACTACCTAAGCGGCGTAAAGGAACTCGAGATCATCTACCGCGCCGCCGAAGCGAACGGCGTGCCCGTGATGTTTCACACTGGCACATCCATCTTTCCCGGCGCGCGCAACAAGTTCGGCAACCCGATGTACCTTGACGACGTGGCTGTCGACTTCCCTCGACTGAAGGTCCTGATGGCCCACGGCGGCCGCCCTCTCTGGATGAACACAGCGTTCTTTCTCTTGCGCCGCCACCCGAATGTTTTTCTAGATATCAGCGGCATCCCGCCAAAGAGCCTGCTGAAATATTTCCCGCGCATTGAAGACATCGCGCACAAGACCCTGTTTGGCACAGACTGGCCGGGACCGGGCGTGGCGGATATCGGACAGAACTTGAAAGATTTTCGCGCTCTGGCTTTGCCCGAAGCCGTGCAATCGCGCATCCTGAGCGGGACAGCGCTGGAATTGTGGCCAGCATAAGGGCCGGAGTGACTCTGAACTGGCTGGTGTATCGCTTCACTGGCTCATCACAAAATCCGATTCCATGCATTCAATAATCAACACCGCGAATCCTGCCTTTCCGGTTGACGGCTTGGCCGCGCCAGCCTAACCTGACTCACATGAACACGCATCGTCATCACCGCCATCATCATCACGCGCACAACGCGTCGGCGGGAGGCTTTGCTTAAGACAAGCTAGCACTCATAAAGATCCAAGGCCCGCTGACTGAACAAAGAGTCAGCGGGCTTTTTGTTTTGGTGAAGTCATAGATTGGAAATTTCGTGTTTGAGGTCGAGCATTTCAGATTTGTGATTTTGGATTTCAGATTATGTTAAGTTCCGAACGTCCGAAGCCTGCGACCTGAAATCTGAACTTTCTGGAGACACGGTGAGCACCGAAATCGACTTTGCAAAAATGGCAGGCTTGCTCCCTGCCGTGATTCAAGACGCCGCGAACGGCGACATCCTCATGCTCGGCTTCATGAATCCTGAGGCCTACCGCAAGACGCTCGACGGCGGCTACGTCACCTTCTTTAGCCGCACACGCAATGAGCTTTGGACCAAGGGCGAAACCAGCGGCAACCGCCTGAGGGTCGTCGCGATCGCAACCGACTGCGATCGCGACACTTTGCTCGTGCGCGTCGAAGTCGAGGGCAGCGGCAATGTCTGTCACCGTGGCACGCGATCCTGCTTCACCGAGGAGATCCCTCTCTCGATCGCCAATCGCGACACAACCGTGGTGAGCCGATGAAGCTCCAACTCGGCATCCCGAAAGGCAGTCTGCAGGATGCCACATTGCAGCTATTCGCGCGCGCCGGGCTGAGGGTTTACACCAACGGCCGTGCCTACGTCGCATCCACCGGCGACCCCGAAATCGAGTGCATGCTGATCCGCGCGCAGGAGATGGCGCGCTATGTCGAACATGGCGTGCTCGATGCCGGCCTGACCGGGCTCGACTGGGTGGTCGAGAGCGGCCTCGACCTTGTCACCGTCTGCGACCTCGTCTACGCCAAGCAGAGCCGCGGCAAAGTTCGTTGGGTGCTGGCCGCGCCGGAAAACTCTCGCTTTGAAAAAGCGGAAGATCTCGCCGGATGCATCATCGCCACCGAACTGGTCAACGTCACCCGAAATTATTTCCAGTCCAGAGGCGTCGCCACCCGCGTCGAATTTTCTTGGGGCGCCACCGAGGTCAAGCCGCCGGCGCTCGCCGACGCCATCGTCGAAGTCACCGAGACCGGCAGTTCCCTCAAAGCCAACCGTCTCCGCATCCTCGATACCGTGCTTGAGTCGAACACCCAGGTCATCGCGAACCGCGCCGCCTTCGAGCATCCTGAAAAGCGGCGCAAGATCGAAAACCTCGCGCTCATGCTGCAAGGGGCGATGGCTGCGCAAGATCGCGTGGGCCTGATGCTCAACGTGCGCAAGGTCCACTTACCGGCCGTGCTCGCCGTTCTTCCTGCCCTGAAAAATCCCACCATCTCAGAGCTCAGCGAGGGCGACTGGGTCGCGGTCAACACGATCATCGAAGAATCGGAAGCATGGGCGGTGATTCCGCGATTGAAGCAAGCTCAGGCCCAGGGCATCGTCGAATATCCGCTGAATAAGGTGGTGCTGTGATGCGCATGCTCTCAGGTTCAGCTGCCGAACGTCGCGTGGAAACACTGGCGCGCCGGCACACCCAGCTTGCTAAGGTGGAAAAGCCCGCACGACGCATCGTTGACGCCGTCCGCGCTCGTGGCGATGCTGCGCTGCGCGGGTATGCGAAACGCTTCGATCGTCTGGGCACAAAGCAACCGTTTGCCGTTCCTCCGGCTGAGATCGAAGCTGGCTGGGCTCTCGCCAACCCGGAATTGCGCCGCGCTCTCGAGCACGCCGCCGCCAACATCCGCGCCTTCGCGATGCGCCAGAAGCCGCGGTCGTGGACCTTCAACCGCCAGAGCCTCTCACTCGGGCAGATCGTGCAGCCTCTCGATGCGGTCGGTTGCTATATTCCCGGCGGACGCTATCCCCTGCTCTCGACCGTTCTCATGACCGTCATCCCGGCACAGGTCGCGGGCGTGCCGCGCATCGCGATCGTATCGCCGAATCCGCAGCCTCAGATTCTCGCCGCAGCCGGTATGCTCGGCATCCACGAGGTCTACCGGGTCGGCGGCGCGCAAGCGATCGCCGCCCTCGCGTACGGCACGCAATCGATTCCGCGCGTCGAGAAGATTGTTGGCCCCGGCAACTCATACGTTACCGCCGCCAAGAAACTGGTCGCCTTCGATTGTGGTATCGACTTTCTCGCCGGTCCCACCGAAGCGATGATCGTGAGCCACCGCGGGCGCGCCGATTGCATCGCCGCCGATCTGCTTGCCCAGGCTGAACATGACCCTGAAGCCCTCTCAGTTTTCGTCACGGCTTCGCAAGCGCTCGCAAAGCGCGTCGCGCGCAGGGTGAAAGGGATGGCCCAGGACAACCCCACCGCTCAGGCCGCATTCCGCAATCAGGGCTGCATTTTGCTCGCACGCAATCCACGACAGGCAATAGATTGGGCGAACCGCATCGCACCCGAACACATCACCGTCGAATCTGATTTCATCTCCGAAATTCGCAACGCCGGGTCCATCTTCGTGGGTGATTACTCCGCGCAGGCCGCCGGCGACTATGCTTCTGGTCCGAATCACGTTCTGCCGACAGCGGCGCTGGCTCGGACTCGTGCCGGGCTCAGCGTTCTGGACTTCGTGAAGGTCATCACCGTCCAGCACGCATCGCGGACTGGGCTCGAGCAAATTGCCCGGACTATCATCACGCTGGCCGAAGCTGAAGGACTTACCGCCCATGCCAACTCGATTCGCATCCGGTGCAGCTGTGCTTAAGCCTCGGACCGCCGTGCAGACGTTGCCCGACTACCATCCGCCTCTCGGCGGGCGAATAGGGTTGCGCTGCGATTTCAACGAGAACACCATCGGTTGCTCGCCGCGCGTGCTTGCGAAGCTACGCTCTCTCAGCCCGGAAGACCTGGCCCGCTATCCTGAGCGTGAACCGGTCGAGGGTGCCGTCGCGGAACACTTTCAACTCCAGCCCTCCGAACTCCTGCTTACCAACGGCGTCGACGATGCGATTCACCTGCTCTGCGAAACTTTTCTGGAGCCTGATCATCAGGTTCTCATTCCCGCCCCTACGTTCGCGATGTACGAAATCTTCGCCGCAGCCACGGGGGCATCGGTGGTGAGCATTTCCACCGATGCGGAGTTCTCTTTCCCTCTCGAACGCTTGCTATTGCAACTCACGGCACGCACCCGGCTGATCGCCATCGCTAATCCCAACAACCCTACGGGAGCAGTCGCTGCCCCAGAGGAACTGCTGGCCATCGCGGAGGCTGCACCCCATGCCGCGCTTCTCGTCGACGAAGCCTATTACGATTTCTACGGCTCGACTCTCTTCCACGCCTGGAACGATTACCCGAACCTTTTCGTCGCGCGTACTTTTTCGAAGGCGTATGGCCTCGCCGGATTGAGGGCAGGCATTCTCACTGGAGCGCCGGAAGCGCTGGCGTCGGTTCGACGGGTCGCTTCGCCGTACAGCGTGAATAGCGTTGCACTGGCCTGCCTGCCCGAGGCGGTTGCCGATAGGTTCTTCGTCGAAAACTACGCGAGTGAGATTTGCGCCCAGCGTGAGCGTCTGCAGATGCAGTTGGCCACCTGGGGCGTCCGGTTCTGGCCGAGTCAGGCCAATTTTGTGCTCTTTGAGGTCGGCGAGAAGCACGCCCGGTTCGTCGACGCCATGCGCGCGCGCGGCATCCTGGTGCGCGACCGCTCGCGCGATCCCGGCTGCGGCGGCTGCGTACGCGTTACGCTCGGACTGCGCCCGCAGACCGATCTTTTGCTCGCTGCCATGACGGAAGTGTTCGCTGAGCTGCAACTCATCTCCCGGGAGCGCGCTCAATGAGAAAAGCGCAATTGCATCGTCCCACCAAAGAAACCGACATCCGCTTGCGCCTGAGCCTCGACGGCCGCGGCAAATATCAGATCGCGACCGGAATCCATTTCTTCAATCACATGCTGGAGTTATTCGCGCTACATGGCGGCTTCGACCTGGACCTCGACGCTCGCGGCGATCTTGAGGTCGATCAACACCACACCGTCGAGGACGTCGGCATCGCGCTCGGCCAGGCGTTTGATCAGGCGCTCGGCACGAAGAGGGGCATCCTCCGCGCCGGATATTTCCTCATGCCGATGGATGAGACGCTCGGCATGGCGTCAGTCGATTTCTGCGGGCGGACGTCGGCCGTCATTGACACCAAAGTTCGCGTGCGGCTGGTCGGCGATCTGCAATCGGAACTTGTGCACGACTTCTTCGAAGGCTTCGCCCGCGGGGCGCGGGCCAACGTGCACGTCAAGACCATCTATGGTCGCTCGAATCATCACAAGATCGAAGCGCTCTTCAAGGCCTTTGCCCGCGCCGTCCGCGCCGCCTGCTGGCGCGATCGCCGCCTGATCCGCCTCCTGCCGAGCACAAAAGGAGTCTTATGAACGTCGCCATCGTCGATTACGGCGCCGGCAACCTCACCTCGCTGAAGGCCGCATTCTCGGCCGTCGGCGCCCAGGTGGAGATCACGCGCGACCCGCGCTCTTTGCATTCTGCGCAGCGCATCGTCGTACCAGGTGTCGGCCACTTCTCCGCCACAACCCAGCTTCGCGACTCAGGATTGACCGATGCGATAGGCGAGCGAGTCGAAAGTGGCGTGCCGCTGCTCGGTATTTGCCTCGGGATGCAGTGGCTTTTCGAAGGAAGCGATGAGGCGCCCGGCGCGGCCGGCCTTGCCGCGTTCCCCGGCCGCTGCCACCGCTTTCCGCTTGGCGTGAAGACGCCGCATGTGGGCTGGAATCGCCTTCACCGCTGTTCCGATTCGTCCGAACTTCTGCGCGGCATCGACGAAGGCAGCTTCGCTTATTTCACCCATTCCTACTCCCTCGCGGCTGAACCTCACACGGTTGCGACCTCGGAATACTCGGGTAAATTCAGCGCCGTCGTCGAGCACAGCAACCTTTTCGGTGTGCAATTTCATCCCGAAAAGTCTGCCGGGGTTGGCCTGAGGATCTTGCAGAACTTCTGCGCATTGCCATGCTGACCAAACGCATCATCGCCTGCCTCGATGTGAAGGACGGCCGCGTTGTGAAGGGCGTGCAGTTTACCGGCCTGCGCGAGGCCGGAGACCCCGCAGAACTTGCGCTCGCCCACGCCGAGGCAGGCGCCGACGAGATCGTCTTTCTCGATATCGCCGCCACCGCCGAGAATCGTGCGACCCTGCTTGCCACCGTGCGCCACACCGCGGAGCAACTCTTCATTCCGCTCACCGTCGGCGGAGGCATCCGCACACTCGACGAGGCGGCGGCCGTCTTCGATGCCGGGGCTGACAAAATCAGTCTCAACTCGGCGGCCGTCCGCGATCCCGCGTTGATCACCCGCATCGCGTCGCGCTTCGGATCACAGGCCGCCGTGGTCGCCATCGACGCCAAACGCGTTCCGACGAATGGTGCGACGCACGTAAGCGAAGTTAGGACAACTCGCCGGGCCGGTTACGAAGTCTTCATCTCTGCCGGACGCACGCCTGCTGGTCGGGATGCGCTCGAATGGGCTCGCGAAGCCGAGCATCGTGGCGCTGGTGAAATCCTGCTCACCTCGATGGATCGCGACGGCACCGCCTCCGGCTTCGAATGCGAATTGACCTCGCAAATCGCCTCTGAGCTGCAGATCCCCGTCATCGCCTCCGGCGGAGCGGGCAATTGCGAGCACTTCGTGGAAGTCTTCCAGCGCGGTCACGCCGACGCTGCGCTCGCTGCCTCCATCTTGCACTTCAACCAGGTCAGCGTGGCCAGCCTGAAGCAGGCGCTGCTGGCCGCCAACATTCCCGTGAGGTGGCCGTGCTGATTCCATCCATCGACCTGATGGGCGGCAAGATCGTGCAACTCGTGCAGGGCGAGCGCAAGCAGCTTGAATTCGATAATTTTGATGACTGGATCGCCCGGTTTCGCCCCTTCCCCCTGGTGCAGCTCATCGATCTCGATGCTGCCATGGGCCACGGGAACAACGCTCCGCTGATTTCGAAAGTCGTGCAACAACTTCCCTGTCAGGCCGGCGGCGGCATTCGTTCGCTCGACCGCGCTCGCGATCTCCTCGCACTCGGCGCAAAGCGGGTGATCTTCGGGTCTTCGCTAATCCGCGACGGTCAACCCGACCTCGACTTCGCCGCCAGCGCAGCACAAGAATTCGGACGGAACACACTCACCTTCTCCGTCGATTGCAAGGCCGGCTACGTCGCCATCCGCGGCTGGCGCGAGCAAACATCACTTACCGCCGTGGAGATGATTCGCGCCCTCGAACCCTTCTGCGGCGCTTTTCTCTATACCCACATCGATACGGAAGGCTCGTTGCAAGGTTTTCCCGTTGACGCCATCTCCGCCTTGCGTAACGCGACGGAACGCCAGCTCATCGTGGCAGGTGGCGTCTCCACACTCGCCGAGGTTCAGATGCTTGATGAGATGGGACTGGACACTGTCGTAGGAATGGCTGTCTACACCGGGCAAATCGATCTCGAGGCAGCGCTCTCCGCGTGCAACAAATCGCGCGTGAATGGACTCCGCGCTTGATCCGAGCTAGGGGGTGCTGCGAGCCGGCGCGGCCTGCAAGGCTCTACGTCGCCGCCACTTCCGCCTTCCTCGACTGCCGGCGCAGGGCCATCTCGACGATCTCGCCGATCAACTGCGTGTACGAGCGCCCGGAAGCTTTCGCAGCCATCGCAAACTCCTGCGCGCTCGAAAGCCATGGATTCGGATTCGCCTCGATCACGTATACATCGCCCTTGGTAGAGAGGCGCATATCGATGCGCCCGTAATCACGCAGCTTCACCGCGCGATATGCAGCAAGCGCCGTCTCGGTAAGCTTGTTGGTAGTTTCTTCGTCCAGGTCCGAAGCCACCGCCGACTTGGTCAGCTTGTACACTTCCGTATCCTTCTCGAATTTCGCGTCCCAGCTGGCAATGCGCGGCGTTCCCTTGGGCAGCTTCGAGAAATCGAGTTCGACCAGCGGCAATGCGGTCGCGTACTCGTAGCTGCCCAGCACCGCGCCGTAAATTTCCCGCCCTTCGATATATTCCTCGATCAGCGCCGGCGAATCGAATTCCTCCTGGATATACTGCACGCGCTCCATCAACTCTTTGACGCTCGTGACCACGGCATCCTGATTGATACCGATCGACCCGTCTTCCGACGAAGGCTTCACGATCAAGGGAAACTCGATGTTGTGTGCATGCTCGATGCGGCCCCGGTATGCGGTCGCAAAATAGGGCGTGCGGATGCCGTGAAAGGCAAACATCTTCTTTGCAATCGATTTGTCCTGCGCAAGAAACGACGCGTGTGGGCCCGCACCCGTGTATGGCAACTCGAGCAGGTCAAGATAGGCGGCGATATTCATCTCTTTCGTGTCATCGCCGGCGAATGACTCGGTGAGATTGAAAATCAGGTCGGCGCTGCACTTCCCGAGCGCCTGTAGGCACTGCGGCGTTCCGTCGAGCACCTGGTAGAACGGCTCGTGGCCAAGCTTCTCGAGCGCTTCGAAGACCTCTTCGCGGTCTTCTTTCTCCCGCCGGGACTTGCTCCCCTTCTTGGGCTTGCGCGAGCTCGACTTCGGTTCAGGCGCCGGCTCGGCGGCCGGCTCTTCCTCGCCCCACGTGTCGTAAAGAATTCCGATTTTCAGTTTATCTGCACCCATGCGAAACTCGACGCGCGCGGGGGAGCGCGTCGTACCTCAATTAGGTCTGTACAAATTTGCCGCGTGTAATAAAGTTCATCGCGAGCGCCGTCGCATACGCCGTAATCTCCGCCAGATGCTCTGGCTCGCGCCGCGGATCGGCCCTCAATCCGAGTTCTCCAATCCTCTTCTCAATCGCTTCCATCAGCTTCTTGACCAGTGGCCGTTGCAGGCCTGTCCAGTACGCGATTTTGTCGGTTACTTCTTTTCGATGCGCGCGCACAAACACATCGGCCGGCCGCGCGGTCTTTTTGCGCTTCGATACATTAAAAATATCTACCAAGTCGGTATCTAATGCCAAGTCCACAATCGGAGTCTCTTCCGCAACCGACTGGCGGTAGAATTCGCCAACCGTCGCTTCCATCTCGTCGACCGTGATGTCGGGCGCGCCGCGCCGCCGCACCGGATCCACATTGCCCAGATCGCGCGCAATCCGTTCCATGTAGCGCAGCTTTTCCATCGCGCCCCATCCGCGATACCGCTTCCGCCAGTTTGATCGCGGCGTCAGCCACACCGAAAACGTCTCCGCAAAATCTTCATCCGGATGTTTCTGTGCATACCACCCCGCCAGATGCCGCACGTAATTCCGCGAGAAGGGCACCGGGCGATACATCTCGCGATACGGCCGGCGAAACGGCCCGAAAAGTTGCTTCCACTCCGGCTGCCGATAAAGCTTGTAGGCGTAGTTGAACGCGTGCCCCGCCTCATGCCGCAGGTACATCATGATCTCCCGCCGGTCTTCCAGATCGTTCATCTCTTTTTCGAGCGAGGCGAGATCGGGATTCGCCAGATAAAACGGGATACCGATGACGGGTTCACCTGAGGGACATCCCCATTCATCAGTCAGGTACACCGCGGGACGAAACTTGTGCAGTCCCTTCGCTGCCAGTTCGCGATAAAGCTGATTCACCAATCGCTCGAGCGGAGAGCCTTCGACCTTCAGGCCCAGCTCACGGATGGGCTTGCCGAGAATTTCCTGCTTGCTGAGAGCCGCGCGCGCAGCGCGAGCACTGCGACCGCGGCCATTGGGCTTGGCTCCCACTTCAGACTTGGCCTTCTCCGCTCTGCCCGGCTTCTCGGCACTCTCAGGCTTCTCCCGTTCCGCGAGATTCTCCCGCTTGCCAAGATTTTCCTGAAATCCCATCGGAGCTTTGTCTGAGGCGTGCACGAGAATATGGATGAGGCGGCGAGATCCTGGGTTTGACCGCTTGGATCAACTTAGCAGAGAACCCGCAAAACACCCTAGATTACCTTCGAATGCGCTGAACCCTGGCGCAGAACTGGCGTCAGTCGAGCAGTTCCTTGGGGGAGCTAATCTATGTAAAACTTGCGCAACCAAGTTTCACGTTCACGAATTTCTTCGATCAACTACCGTCTTTGCGCTCGGGAAACCTTCATGTCGCTCGGAAGGTGCGGTAAAAGAGATCTCAGACTCTGCTCGTAACATATCTTGTGCCACCATCCCTTGATTTGCCGCTCGAGTGCGGCACGTTCAAGCGCCTGCTTCTTGCTCATATGCCGGTTCCCGACGTTTCCGGGTCTAGGTGCCCCATTCACGCCGCACTTTGGCTTGAGTGGGGAAGTTCGACCGCACCCATACAAGCGATACTCTGGCTCGAGGGGACAGGCTCGACGGTGCCCCAGAGCCTGCCCTGAGCTCGTCGGCGGATTCGCCGGTCTATGGCGCTAACCTGGGAGGCTTTCATCTGAACTCGCTACTGGCTGAATGCTGACTGCTGCCCGTTCCGGTCACTGGAACGTATTGCACCCCTCGATCGTCCCGTCCGTCATGCCCTTCTTGAACCAGGCCATCCGCTCATCCGAAGACCCGTGCGTAAACGACTCGGGACTGACGCGGCCTGCACTCATGCGTTGCAAGCGGTCGTCTCCCACCGCGGCCGCGGCGCCAATCGCGCTGTCCACATCGCCCGCCTCGAGCAGGTTCCGCTGCTGCGTGCTCTTCGCCCAGATGCCGGCGAAGCAATCGGCTTGTAACTCCACCCGCACCGAGATCGCATTCGCCGCGCCCGGATTCGTCTGCCGCAGCGCGCGCGCCTTGCGCTCGATGCCCAACAGGTTCTGAATGTGGTGCCCGATCTCATGCGACAGTACGTAGGCCTGCGCAAACTGGCCAGGTGCGCCGAAGCGCTGCTGCAATTCATCATAAAAGCTCAGGTCGATGTACACCTTCTCGTCCGCCGGACAATAGAAAGGCCCAGTCGCGGCCTGCGCGTCGCCGCAACCGGAGTAAGTAGCATCCCGGAAGAGGACGAGCTTCGCGTGCTCGTACGGCACGCCGCGCTGCTGCAGGATTTGTGCCCAGGTCTTCTGGTTGTCGTCGAGCACGAACGATACAAACTGAACCGTAGGCTGCTCTTTCGCATCTTGCTGTGGATTGGGCTGGCTCATCGTCGTGCCCGGTGCCACCGCCTGCCCGCCACCCAGCAGCGAGAAGAAATCCCGCTTGAAGACCACGCTCAGGACCAGCAGGATCAGGAATCCGCCGATGCCCAGGTGCACGCCGCCAAATCCACCGCCGCCACTACTGTCGCGGCGATCCTCAATGTCATCGCTTGTTCCGCCTGGCGTCCAACGCATAACACTTCTCCCTGCACGTGCGCGTGCCCCGCGATTATATGCGGGTTTTCGGATGCCCGCTGACTCCGGGACACATCCAGCGAAATTTTCCTGCTCGTTTGCCCCGCACGCCAGATGCCTTGATTTAGACTGATCCCTTTCCACTCGCTCCCAGGAGGATCTCCTTATGCCCGAAGCCACGCTCAGTGGCGCAGACTTCAAGCAGCAGCTGCGCGACGGCAAACCCAAGATGGGTTTGTTCCTTAACTCGCACAGCCCCACCGTGGCCGAACAGCTCGCTTTCAGCGGCTACGATTGGCTGCTCGTCGACACCCAGCACGGCCCTATGAACTACGAGAAACTGTCGGCGATGCTGAGCGGGATCTCGAACGGGGGCGCCAAGTCGCTGGTGCGTGTCGGCGGCTACGACGATCGGCCCGGCATTCAGCAGGCCCTCGACCTGGGCGCCGACGGCGTCCTCGTGCCCTACATCAACACCGCCGACGAAGCCCGCCAGGCAGTGAGCTGCACCAAGTATCCGACCGCCGGCACGCGCTCGGTCTATTTTCCGCAGCGCAGCATGAACCGCGACGGCCTGTTGGGTTATGCCGGCAACTTCAACAAGAACGGCATCATTGCCCTGCAGGTCGAAACTGCTTCCTGCATCGAGAACATTGCTGAGATCGCCGCCGTGCCCGGCGTCGACATCCTGTTCCTCGGCCAGAACGACCTGTGCATGTCGATGGGCCTCTACGAAAAATACAAGTTCCCTGACATGTACACCTCGCCCGAGTTAGGCGCGGCCACTCAAAAGTTGGTCGATCATGCCCGCAAGAACAGCGTGATCCTCGGACTATTCTTGTTCGGGACGGCGCGCGTCGGAGAGTTCCTGGAAAAGGGATTCACCTTCATCAGCGTCGGCAACGACCTGCACCACGTCCTGACACAGGCGGGAGCCTACGTGAAAGACATGGAAGGGATCGCGAAGGAAAAGGGGAAGAACTGGCAGCGGCGGCCTACGGCTCTGTTTTAGTTCCCTCGACATCTTCGCCGTGATACACGACCTTGATTGAACAGAGACGGGGCTTGCCCCGTCTCTGATTTCAGTGGCCGCGTAGAGGCTCCGCTCTTTTGTGCTCTTTGCCAGAGGATAGCAATCGCGGTACCGCTCCTTCTGCCTTTGCAACTTCGGACCTTAGAACCTTTCTCACGGATCCGATTCAGCGTTGAAAAACACAACACTACGCAAAACAACATACATCAATATGCAACAATGTTTCTGTTTTTCGGCCCTTTTCTCGATCCGTCCGACCGCTTGTCAAGTACCCTAACTCGCTTCATTCTTTGTAACTATTGAATAACACATAAGATATAAATATCAACAACATGTCTAACTCACCCCCTCCAGTTTGATATTCTATAATTAGGGAGACAGATGGAAACGCGACGCCCGTCCTAGGCTAAACCGAGCGTGCGCTTGCCGGTTCTTGGTAACCCCATTCCCGGACATCTGCTGCGGGAGCGTCCGCCTTTGTGGCGCAGAGCCCGCCAGGGAAGTGATCACTTCCAATACTGTTTTGACAGATTGGAAAATCGAGGCGATCGAGTAACAGGATCAAGCGAGGCACTTAGCGACCAATCAGTTAGAAGCGGCCCCTCCATCGGACGACAGGCGGCCAGCACAAATAGAATTCTCGGGTGCACGAAACGCAAGCGGAGTACGACATTCAACGATCCGCGGCTCGCGCTCCGTTCGAACTGGGTGTATTGCCAGTGCGCACTTCCTCCGGCGTCGAGCCCTGCCCGCGCAGCGTGCGAATGCTGAGCGCGTCGTTGCGCTTGGCCAGCCGCACACCTGCATCGTCGCGAATCAAGTCGCAATGATAGTAATCCGGGACTGCATATCCGAATGCCCGGCACAATAGGATTTGCCGTGCCGTGGATTTGAGCAGATCCGCGCTGCGCACGACTTCGCTGATCCGCATGGCGGCATCGTCAACCACGACGGCTAACTGGTAAGAAGGAATGTCATCGCGCCGCCACACCAGGAAATCTCCAAAATCTTTCCCCGCTACGAAACGTTGCGGACCCAAGCGGCCGTCCACGAATTCAATAACTTCCCCATCCGGCACTCGGAAGCGCCAGTTCACGCCCGCGGGCTCTTTCCTTCCCAAACCTCTTTCCCGGTTGCGGCAAGTTCCCGGATAGATTGGCTCGTCGTCTGCGTCGTTCGGGGCGCTCGCGGCCTGGGCCAGGTCTTTGCGCGAGCAGGTGCACGCATAAATTGCTCCCGCGTCCTGCAACACTCTCCATGCCTGCCGGTAAAATTCGCCGCGCTGGCTTTGCGCATAGGGAGGATAAGGACCGCCAACATCCGGGCCCTCCTGCCAGGAGAGGCCCAGCCAATGCAAGTCTTCGAACATTGCATCGGCAAATTCCGAGCGGCAGCGCTGCGAATCAAGATCCTCATTGCGGAGTACAAGCACACCGTTGTGTTCGGCGGCCCGTTCCGCGGCGATCCGGAAGGTGTGCGCGTGGCCGACGTGGAGCAGACCCGTGGGCGAAGGCGCGAGGCGGCCGCGGTAGGGATTAGTGCTCAGCATTCAGCAATCAATAGATCCGGGTAATTGGCTATGGCACTTGGCCCCTGGCCGTTCAGAGCTGATAACTCGAGAGGCACTGCGCTGAAAAGGCCAAGTGCCGATTGCCAAATGCCACAAGACTTCCATCACGTTGTCGGAGTTTCCGCTTCGATGGTGCCCCAGGTTCGCGCCGCTTTTTGGCGCTAACCTGCGATTTCCTCAGGAGTCCTCTCGAATTCTCCCTCCCAGCGCGCGACCACGACCGATGCCAAGCAATTGCCGAGCACGTTCACCGACGTCCGCGCCATGTCCATCAACTGATCGATGGCCAGTAGGACGAACACGGGCTCAGCAGGCAAGCCAAACGAACCCACGGTCCCCAGTAGAATCACCAATGCAGCGCGTGACACTCCGGCTACACCTTTGCTGGTGAGCATCAGCGTCAGCACCAGCAGCACCTGCTGGCCGAGGCTCAAATGGATGCCGGAAGCCTGGGCGACGAAAATCGCCGCCAACGAGAGATATAGCGCGCTGCCTACCAGATTGAAGCTGTAGCCGGTTGGCAGCACAAAGGCAACGATCTCGCGGGGCACGCCGAACTCCTCCATCCGTTCCATGGCTGCGGGGAGCGCCGCCTCGGAACTGGCCGTGCCAAATGCAATCGAAACCGGTTCGGCCACGGCGTCCACGAAACGGCGGACAGGTACGCGGGCCAGCCATGCCGAAGGCAGCAGAACGCCCAGCACGCACACCACCAGCGCCACGTACAACGTCACAATCAGTTTGGCAAGGTTGCCCAGGATACCGATGCCGGTGGTTGCCACGGTATACGCGATCGCCGCTCCCACACCGAGCGGCGCCAGATACATGACCAGGTTCGTGAACTTGAACATCGTCTCGGCGAGGCTGTCGATGAGTTTCAGCAAGGGAGCGCGGCGCTCTTCCCGCACCATGGCCAGCGCGATGCCAAACAGGATGGCGAACACCACCACCTGCAGCACCTGGCCTTCCGCAACTGCCTTCGCAATGTTTTCCGGGAAGACGTGCAGGATGGTATCGCTGGCGGTAACGTGCTGCGCCGGGAGGACTTCGCCCGCAGGCACGACAATCTGCGCGCCCTCGCCCGCCTTGCTCACATTGATGGCAATCAATCCAATGACGAGTGCGAGGGTAGTGACAATTTCGAAGTAGAGGAGCGCCTTCACTCCCATCCGGCCGACAGTCTTGAGGTTGGCGTGACCGGCGATGCCGCCCACCAGCGTGGCAAAGAGCAGCGGGGCGATGACGGTCTTGATCAGCCGGAGAAAGATGGCGCTGAGAACTCGCAAGTTGATGGCGGCTTGCGGCCAGTCGTACCCGAGCGCCGCACCCACGATCATGGCGACGAAAATCCAGACCGTCAGAGAGCGGCGCATAAGTCCGTACCCACATAAAGCCGCCAGTCCGAGCCAGCGCAGACTCAGGGCCGCGGTGGCCGTTAGATGGAAGAAAGTCATGAGCCCGCTCAGAACGAGCAGGCCGGCGGCGAGTATCAACCAGAGTCTGGACTTAGCGATAGACAAGCGCGATCGAGACCGAAGGCTCTCAGCACTCAGCCGGGAGCCTCATCACACTTACCACGTTCCGATGCGCAACACCAGCATGCGATTTTTTGCCCGTGAGTTTGTGTAGCCGACAACGCGGGTCGTATGCTGAAGCTCGATGCTTATTTTCGGGAACTCAATGCGGGCTCAGGTTCTTCTCTTTCTCTCTGCATTCTTCGGTTGCTTCGTCTCCGGCCGGCCAACATGGGCGCAGACCAGCGCGCGCTTGCACACCGCCGAAACAGAGATTGTTCTCGAAGCCGGTCCCGAAGCGCCACGCCTGACGACGCTTTCGTCTCCCGGAGAAGCACCCTGGCACAACCGCGCCTCGGAGGCATTGATTTCCTTGATTTATATTTCGGATGAGATTCCGAGCGAATCGAAGCCGGTGCACTGGACCTGGAATCGTGATGCCAGCCACAGCGGCGACAAAGAAGTTGTATTCGTCTATGACTCAGCTTCCCCGCACTTGCGGCTCTTTTGGGAGTGGCGTGCGCGCAACGATCACGGCCCGATCGAGCATGAAATCCGGATACAGAATCTCGACTCAATGGAGATCTGGGTCCCGATGCAGGACAGCCTCGCTTTCGACTGGGAGATTGATCCAGCGGCGCAGCTGGCACACTTCTTCGTCGAGAAGGGTGCGAACTCGCCTTCCGCGGTAGGCACACACGACGTCGTGCTCAATGAGGGCTATCACTGGACGGGCACGTCGAGCACCTACGGCGATCTGAGCGACGATCAGCCGCGCGAGATCATTCCCTGGTGCCTGGTCGAGCGCAGCGACGCTGGCCAAAGTGGCTGGTATGCCGGGATCGAGTTCAGCGGTCGCACGCGCATTTCGCTTGCGCGCGAGAAAGACTCGCTGAAAGGCGAGATGGGATTGAACCCGGATCCAAAACCGTTTCGCACCCGTGTGTCCCCCGGAGAAACCTTCGAAGCGCCCCGGATCTTTCTGGGCGCGTTCCGCGGCGGGCCCGACGGCGCGGGCAATGTGCTCCGGCCGTGGGTGCGCGCGGTGCTGGGCAACCCCCTGACCTGGAAGAGCGCGAATTACCCGATGGTCGTAAACAACAGTTGGGGCGGCGGCATGGAGGTCAACGAAGAGATCGCGAAGCGCATGATCCGCGACGCCGCCGGCCTGGGTATCGAGATGTTTCACGTGGACGCGGGCTGGTTTCGCGGCGTGGGCGACTGGTACCCCAATCCGAAAAAGTTCCCGCATGGCCTGGCGGTGGTCGCGGACGATGCCCACCAGCACGGATTGAAATTTGGATTGTGGGTCGACTGGACGCAGGCCGGGTTGTCGACCGAGCCGGGCGCGCTCAACGCACGCGATCCCAAGGTGCGCGACTGGATGGTCACGGATCTGCATTCTGACTGGGAGCCGGAGCCGTTCAAAGGGCAGACCGTGGATCTAGGCGTGCCGGCAGTGAAGGAGTGGTGCACGCGGGAGACCGACCGCATCGTGACCGATTACCACCTCGACATGCTGGAGCACGATGGTTACCTGGTGGCCGATGGATGCGACCGCACCGACCATCCCCATGCCGCGCCCGATCCGCTCAACAAGTGCGTGTACAAGTCGTGGGGATCGTACCGGGTGGACAGTTCGAACTCGACCGACGTGAGCTACCACGCGGTCCGTTCGTACTACGACATTTACTCCGGGTTGCGTAAGAAACATCCGGGGCTGCTGTTCGAGATCTGCGCCGATGGCGGGCGGATGGTCGATTTCGGTACGGCTGCGCACGGCGACTATTTTTCGATTACCGACACCTACGATCCGCTTTCGAACCGGCGGGCGTTTTACGATACCAGCCACGCACTGCCGGCGGCGATGCTGGAGAGTTACGTGGAGAAGTGGCCGACGCCGCGCCTCGAGAATTTCCGATACATGCTGCGCAGCGGCATGATGGGCTGGTTCACCATCATGATCGATACGGCGTCCTGGTCCGACGAACAGCGGAATGCGGCAAAGGCAGAGATCGAACTCTATAAAGATCAACTGCGGCCGTTTATCCGCGATGCAAATCTATTTCATATTTCGGCGCGACCGGACGGCGTGCACTGGGACGGAATCGAATATTTCGATCCGGCGCGGCATAGCGGAGTGGTGTACGCGTTCCATGGTTCGACTACGGCCGAGACTTCGCACCGGTTTGTTCTCCGTGGACTGGATCCCGCGGCGTCATACCAGATTCAGTTTCACGATCATTCGTCGGGGGACGCCACCCTGCGCGGCGCCGATCTGATGGATGCGGGCCTGCTGGTGACGCTGCCGTTGCCAAACAGTTCGGAAGTGATTTTCCTGAAGCAAACGCGCTGACGACGGCGGCGGCATGGCAACTTCATCCGGCCTTCGGAATTTCTTCTTCTTTCAACAGGGCGAGCAGTTGCTCTGGCCGGAACGGCTTGTGGAGCAGGTTGACGCCGGCGAGATCGTTGATCAGGAGATTGTTGACCATGAAGCCGGTAACGTGGTCGAGCGCGGCATAGGTCTGGATGACAACCCGTTGCTGGCTGTACAAGCGGCGGGCGGCCAGTGCGAGTTGCAGGCCATTCTTAACGTTCTCACCTTCGTTGCGGACAGCCATGCGCCAATCGGTCCACTCGTAGAGCAGATCGGTGATGACCAGGGCAAGCGGAGCGTGCTCGCGGTAGAGATCGAGGGCCTGATCGCCCCAACGCGCATGCAGAGCTTCGTAGCCGGCGGCGGCGCAAATCTCAGATTCGAACTTGCGCAACGCCTCTTCTTTGGTAACGATCAGAACCTTCGACGGGGTCGCGATCGCGGGACGCGGCAGCATGGCCGGGTCTATCTCCACTAACATAATTGGGATAGTGTACACCGGCACAAAACCGGTTTCAAAGTTTCAAAGTTTCAAGGTTTCAGGTTTTCAGGGTTGGGATGTGCGTCCTTGCGCGCGAGATTGACCCTCGCAAAAGAAAGAGCCCCACTTAAGCCCAACAACGGCTGGAATGGGGCACCCTCACTTTTGTTGTGCAACCCAGTGTTTTTGTCGTCGCCTACTGCTTCGGAGCTTCTCCTGCCGGAGGTGCGACTGCGCCGGGCATGACGTTCTTGAGCGGAGCCGAGCGTTGTTCATCGAGTTCCGGATGCGGCAGCGGCTTCCGCGGGAGCATCAGGTCGCGCATGGCGGCGTTATAGACGAAAATCGCCTCCACGGTGGCCGCCTGTGCCAGGTCGCCCGCCTGCAGGCGCTCGTACACGTCCGCATTCGAGTGGTGCGTGCGCGTCGAATAGTCGAGCGGGTCCTGGATGAACTGGAAGCCGGGGATGCCGACCGCATCGAACGACTCGTGATCAGTGCCACCGGTGTTACGCACACTGATGGTGGTGACGCCGATGTCCTTGAGCGGCTCGATCCACTTGGCGAAGATGGGCCCGACCGCAGCGTTTTCCTGCAGGTAGACGCCGTCGATTTTTCCGGAGCCGTTATCGACGTTGAAATAGCCGGAGATCTTTTCCTGCTCCGGTTTGACGATCGGCGGCCCGACGGCCTTGCGAAAGAACTCGGGCAGCTTCATCTGGTCGGGCGCAGTGGAGAGCGGCACGTAGCCGAAGTGCTGCTTCACGTAGGCGGCGGAGCCGAGCAGGCCCTGTTCTTCTCCGGTCCACAGGGCGACGCGGATGGTGCGGCGCGGTTTCACTTTCAACGTGTTCAGGATGCGCATCACTTCCATCGCGACCACGGTACCCGCGCCGTTGTCGGTAGCGCCGGTGCCGGCGATCCAGGAGTCGAGGTGGCCGCCCACCATCACGACTTCGTCCTTCAACTTGGGATCGGTTCCCGGGATTTCGGCGATCGTGTCGAAGGCGTGCTCGTGATCGTCGAAGAATTTGGTTTCGACGTTGAGCTCGAGGGTGACCGGGACATTCGCGTTCAGCAGGCGGTAGACACGGCCATAACTTTCGATGGCAGCCACCACGACGGGAACGGTCATGGCGTGATCGCGCTTGTAGGTTTCACGACCAATGCCGCGGTCGTCGAAGATGGTGCCGCCGGAGCCGCCGCCATCGCGGCCGTCCCGGCTGGGGGTGATGATGGCGGCCACGTGCTCGGCCTGGAAGAAGGGCATCAGCTTCGCCTGCAACTCCGCGCGCTTGGCATAGTCCTTCATGTATTGCGCGTACGGGTTCTCCTCGCTGATGGGATAGCTGGCGATTTCGGCGAGCTTCTTCTCGTCGTAGCGGGTGAAGAGTGGCTTGTCGACCGGCTTAACCTCCCGCATGTCGCCGTAGAGCACGATCTTGCCAGCGAGCTTGCCTCTATATTTTTCGAAATCTTCATCTTTCTTGATGTCAACCCAGACAGCCGGGCCGCTGACGGCGCCGCTGGTCGCCGGAGACCAAGGCACTGCCTGCGCGATGAAGACGGCCGTGTCGGGGGAAGACATGCGCAGCCAGGTATTCAGCTGCTGCCATCCCATGCCAAACTCACCCCAGTCTTCGAGGTGCGCGTTGCTGCAACCCATGGCGGTGAACTGGTCGCGCGTCCATTCGTTGGCACGCTTCAGATTGGGCGAACCGGTGAGGCGCGGGCCGATGCCATCCATAAGCGCCGAGGCGTATTCCATGATGTGAGAGTGGCGGAGACCCTCTTCGCGAATCTGCTGATACGCGTTGTAGTCGATGACTTCATCCTGGGGCTGGGGCAGTTCGTAGGAGGGTTTGGCCGTCTCCGCGACAGTTTTGCCTTTAGACTTGTCTTTACTTTGGCCGGCGCTCTGATCCGCGGCAAAGGTCAGAGCAACAGCCAGACAGAAACAGCAAGCGACGCGCAGTTTTGCAATCTTCATTTTTCAGGAAACCTCGTTCAGGAAGCAAACAGCGCAGAGTACCAGATGTTGCGGGCAGCCGACAATGGACGAGGAACGAAAATGTATCGCTTTGGGATACGACTGAGGGCCCGAGAATTCCCTAGAAGTTGTTCGAGCAGGCCGGCCGCCTAAGCGCCGGGCATGGCCAGCACAATCTTCCCCCTGCGGTGTGGAGCCCCGGCGAGCCTCTGGTGCGCCGTACGTGCCTCCGCGAGCGGCAAGACGGTTCCAACGTTCGCGGAGAGTTTGCCGGCGTCGAACATTTCCGCCAGCCTGCTCAGGCGCGCAGTGGTGACATCGACCAGGAAGAAGACGGCTCGGACGCCCGCAGGCGTGGCGTTCTCGGCAATGGGTGCCACCACCGAGACGAGAATCCCGCCAGGCTTCAGGACAGTGAAGGATCGGCGCTGCGTTTCGCCGCCCACCATGTCCAGTACGGCATCAACCCGAGGGACAACACCTTCGAAGCGGCTCGCCGCGTAGTCGATCACCTCAGTGGCCCCGAGCGCATGAACGTATTCGAGATCGGCTGGGCCGGCGGTTGCGAACACTTTCAAACCGGCACCTCGTGCGAGTTGCACGGCATAGGCCCCAACGTTGCCTGCGGCGCCGTGGATCAGAACGGACTGGCCAGGTTGGAGTTTTGCGTACTCGAAGAGCATTTGCCACGCCGTGACCGCGACGACCGGCGCGGACGCAGCCTGCGTAAAGGTCAGCGAACGAGGCTTGATCGCGACACGCGCGGCTTGCGCCAGCGCGAACTCAGCATAGGCTCCACAAAAACTCTCGTTGGTAACGCCGTAGACGGCATCGCCGGCCCTGAATTGCGAAACACCGGAACCAACCGCTTCGACAATTCCCGCAAGGTCGGAGCCCAGAATAATCGGCAGAGTGAGATTGACGACGCTCTTCTTCTCGCGGATCAGCGCATCCCAGGGGCCGACGCCGGCAGCGGCAACGTGCACGAGCAATTCACCTGCGGCGGGCGCAGGCCGTGGGATATCCTCAACAACAATCACCTCGGGTCCGCCAAAGCGATGAATTCTTGCGGCTTTCATGCAGTGCTCACGCTGTTTTGCGCGGAAATCGCTAATTGTGGTTTTCGACCGGGATAAATTTCGGTCGGGGCTCGTTGTAGATTCGCGAAAGCAATTTTAGTTGGATGAATCCTCCGGCGGTTGCGGCTAGAGAAACTTTAGCAGCGCGTCGGTCGTTTCTTTCGGGCGCTCTTCCATGACCCAATGACCGCAACCCTTAAGAGTCACGGTGGTGACATCTTCGGCGACCAGCTTCATCTGCGGCATGAGAGCCGCGGCGCTGGCTTTGTCGCCCGCAATAGCCAGCACGGGCATGGTCAGTTTTGTTTTGGATAACTCCGCAAAATCACGAGCGGTGCCGGGCCACGAAGCGAAGTAGGCCCATCCGGCACGCATGCGGCCGGGGCGTGCATAGGCTGTGACGTAGGCCTGGCGGTCGGCCTCGGAAAGCGATTGCCTGGGATCCGCGGCGAGCACATTCCAGAAGTAGGCGAAATAGATTTTCTCGCGGCCCTGCACGAGCTCTTCGGGATACTGGCCGTGAAAACGGAAGTGCCAGACATTGGGATCGTCGTAAACGGTTTCCCATCCCGCAACGCCGGGGAGGAAGGCATCCATCACCACAAGCTTTTCGGTTTCGTTCGGGTACATGGCGGCGTATGCGTACGCGACCATGAGGCCGATGTCGTGGCCGACGACGCGGGCTTTCTGCACGCCCAGCGACCTGGCGAGAGCGTGAATGCGCATGGCAGCGGTCTTCATGTCGAGACCATCTTTCGGAATTTCCGAGTCGCCGATGCCGGGCAGATCGGGAGCGATCACTGTGAACTTTGCGGCCAGCCGTGGGATGATCGGCCGCCACATGCGCGAGGTCTGGGTGTAGCCGTGGAGCAGAATCACCGTGGGTCCCTGGCCCGCGGTGAGGTAGTGGATCTTCACGCCATCGGCTTCCGCATCGCGGGCCTGGATGGAGTCAGTGGCCAGCCGACCCTTTACCGTCCGAGCCTGGGCGGAAGTTTTCGCAATCCCGGCAGAACTCATCACCAAAAAAACGGCAAGCATCCGGGTAATCCAGCGGATGGCAAGATAGCGCTCAAACATCAGATTCATGTCCCTTCCCTCTCCTGTGTCGATTGGCCCAACGATTCGTTCGCACTGCTGAAAGCTTCTGATTTTGACTGGCGGTCTCCGTGAAAAAGCAGATGAGGCGCTGTTTTTAGAGATTCTCCACCAGGGCAGAGGCAGCGGGTACGATCGAGTTTAGCGCGCGCCCAGTCGCAAGATTGCAAATAGCGACCGAGGGCGCGGGTGTGTGTGACGGACCCGGGTGAATCCTGCCAGGCTCGGTGCCTGGCATGCGCAGGTCTTCGTCCTCGTCGACTAAGGATTCTATGAAAAGGCAGAGGCAAGGACTCAATCCGGTGGTAAGCAGTTCGGTTCGCTTCATAAACTCCCTCTCGTTGTCAGTTTGGTGGCCTGCGAAGCACTTTCGCAAAAGCCAGTCTGCAATACATCCCGAGATGCGGGATTTTTTTGCTACCCCAGAAGTCAGACTTGGCGAGTAATACTTTCGGGGAATGCGGCTGAGGCTCCTCGGCGTCTTGAACTGGCTGCGTTATGGATCATCGGCGCGTTTGGGGATAATGATTTCTCGGCGTCCGAAGCGACGGGCGTCGAGCGAAAAAGCGCCGGGTCCAAGAAAGGCCAACGCTGCCGAGGTGAGAGTAGGAAAGAGCCATTCTGCACGGCCGAGAGCGGCGGATAACGCCGGAATCCATCCGGCCGAGCCAGCGAGACCGGAAACAAGCACAGCAATCGAGCACAGGAGCGACTGGTAGCCGAGGAAGAAACCGGCGGCACATAGAAATGCCAGCACGCCCGAGAAGGCGTCCACCGAGTCAGAGCCGCCAACGGGGCGGAAGAGGTTCCAGCCGACGCAGGCGATCTGGGTGCCGAGGCTGATGCGGAGCAGGAGCAGGCCCACACCAGCCCGGCCGCCGGGAAAACTGGTCAACGATGTGTGCAGGATGCGGAACATCCAGAACCACCTTAGAACGTTGGCTCTGCGAGCGAATCCCTACCGCTCGGAGTTTTTTCCTACCACTATCGAGGAAGGATCGGCAGGATTGAGAGCTTCATAGTTGCAAGAGAAAAGGCGACGATCGCACCTGCGATCGCCGCCTCTATTCCGAACCTGAAGGTGAGCCGAGGTTCGCTCGGGGAGAAGACCCTCTTACGCCGCTGCCTGCGCGCGCTGCTTCAAGAAACCGAGGATCTCGTTGTTGAGCTCATCGGCATGAACGGTGAGCATGCCATGCGGATACCCCGGATACACCTTGAGGGTTGCGTTCTTGACGATCTTCGCCGACATGAGACCTGCAGCACCGATCGGAACAATCTGATCGTCTTCGCCGTGCATGATTAAGGTCGGCACGTCGAATTTTTTCAGATCTTCGGTGAAGTCGGTTTCGGAGAACGCTTTGATGCAGTCGTAGTGAGCCTTGGCTCCGCCGACCATGCCTTGCAACCACCAGTGTTCGCGAATGCCTTCAGAAATCTTCGCGCCTTGACGGTTGTAACCGTAGAAAGGCAAGGTCAGTTCCCTGTAGAACTGCGGCCGATTTTCGGCGAGTGCCTTCCGAAGATCGTCGAAAACGGAGAGGGGCAGGCCGCCAGGATTCTTGTCGGTTTTGAGCATCAAGGGCGGCACCGCACTGACGAGGATGGCAGCGCCAACGCGCTTCGAACCGTGGCGGCCGATGTAGCGGGCAACTTCCCCGCCCCCGGTGGAGTGGCCGATGTGAATGGCGTTCTTCAAATCGAGTTTTTCGGTGAGAGCGGCGAGATCATCTGCGTAGGTGTCCATGTCATTGCCGTCCCAGGTCTGTGAGGAGCGGCCGTGGCCGCGGCGGTCGTGGGCGATCACCCGATAGCCCTGCTGGCCGAAGAAGAGCATTTGTGTATCCCAGTCGTCCGCCGTCAGCGGCCAACCGTGGCTGAAGACGATGGGCTGGCCTTTGCCCCAGTCTTTGTAAAAAATCGTGGTGCCGTCTTTCGTCGTAATTGTGCTCATTGAGTCTCCTATCGATGAAGCGTGCCGTTGGTGATTCCGGGCGTCACAGTTGAAGCTGCCGTTGCCGCAATTCAATGTAATTGCTTAAGGTAAACTCCGAATCCCCACTAATCGCAGTTTTTGGGTACCACTATCCGGGTATGGCCCGGCAAAAAAGGTCTTCCTAGAGGTGAATGATGCCGCGACGGACGCCGATGGTCACCGCCTGCGTGCGATCACTGGCGCCGAGTTTTTCCATGATGTGCTTGATGTGAACTTTGACGGTTTCTTCGGTGATGAAGAGCTTGTCGGCGATGTCGCGGTTGCGATTCCCGCCCGCGACCTGCTGGAGAACTTCGATTTCGCGTCCGGTCAATGCCTCATCGCTGTAGTGCTCGGCGAGGTGGGCCGCGATCTCAGGCGGAATACGCTTCTTGCCAGCGTGCACCTGGCGGATGACGTCGACCATTTCTCGCGGCGGCATGCTCTTGAGCAGATACGCGCGCGCGCCTGCGCCCAGCGCCCTCTGAATCTCGACATCGCCGGCGAAGGTGGTGAGGATCACGACGCGGGCCTCGGGAAATTCAGAGCGGATGGCAATCATGGCGTCGATGCCGCTCATATCGGGGAGACGCAGATCCATGAGCGTCACGTCGGGACGCTTCTCGCGGAAGCGGCAGATGCCGTCCTGGCCGTTGGAGGCCTCGCCGTCGAGCAACATATCGGGCTGACTGCGAATCACAGTCGCGATGCCTTCGTGGAGCAAGGGGTGGTCGTCGACACTGAGCACTCGGATTTTGGCGAGTTCGGCCATCGATTACGCTCGTTTCTGAATTTGGGACTTGGCTTCGGAATCCCCCGTGAATATCGTCCACCACTTGGACGAGCGGAGCGCCGGCTGGGATTCAAAAGCAATCCGGCCGGGCACGCGAAGCTCGACTTCGGTGCCGGCGGTGCTGCTCCAGACTTTGAGTTTCGAGCCGATTTTTTCCGCGCGCTCTCGCATACCGGGCAGGCCCCAATGACCTTCGCGGCCGGCGCGCAGCACCGGTTGATCGATGCCGATGCCGTTGTCGCGAACGATTACGCGAAGCTCATCGGCAGCACGTTGCACGCTGACTTCGATAGTAGTGGCCTCAGAATGGCGGAAGGCGTTGGTTATCGCTTCCCGCCCGATGCGATACACCTCATCGCGAATGATCGGATGCAGCGGCCGGGGCTCGCCCTCAACCACGAGGCGAAACTCCGCCGCGCTCTTCACCGCAAGCTCGCGCGGTATGCGGGCGAATGCCTGCTCAAGATCCTGCGCGCCATCGCGCGAAACACGCAGACCGCGCACCGCGTTGCGGCCGTCGTCGATCACGTTGCCGAGCAGGTCAAGCACGCGGCTGACCAGTGGCTTGGCCGGCGACTCGGCGGAGAGTTGATCGTTGGCGACGTTCAACTGCATCGACGCGCTGAGTACGCCCTGCAGCAGCGTGTCGTGCAACTCTTGCGCGATACGAGTCCGCTCGGCAAGCTGCGCTTCGAATTGCGCATCCAGGCGCATCGCCAGCTGATGCACCCGCCACTGATAAGCGAGATAGGCCAGCAGGCCGACGAAAGCGGCGCAGAGCAGGGGGAACCACCGGGTTTGGTAGAAAGCGGGCGAGACGGTGAGAGGCATCGCCGACTGCATTTCGCTCCACTCGCCGGTACCGCTGGCCGCGCGCACGCGAAAGCGATAGTTGCCGGGCGGCAGATTGGTGAAGAAGGCCTGGCGGCGGCCGCCAACATCCTCCCAATCTTTGTCCTGGCCTTCGAGCAAATATTGATAGGTGACGCGGCTCGGTGACTTGAGATCAACCGCAATGTAATCGAATTCGAGGTGCTGCAGATGTCGGCCGTCGACGACGATGGGGGCGCCCGGTTCGGCGCGGACGACCGAGCCGTTCACCAGCACGTTCTGCAACAGGACGTTCAGCGAGGCCTGCTCCGCCTTAACCTGGGCGGGGTCGATTGAGAAGAGATGCCCGGAGGTGGCAAACCAAAGCTTCCCGTCTGTATCCCTCACGGCGGAAGGTGCGGGCTTCGATTGAGCGGGCGAACCGAAAAGACCATCGCGCTCGTTGAGCAACTGAAAATCCATGGCCCGGGCGGGGTCGTTCAACGCAGCTCTCCATTCTTCGCGCGGCAGGCGTATGACACCCGCGCCGCCGTTGAGCCAGAGATTGCCGTCACGATCTTCGAGGATGCCCGAGATATTGCGCATGATGCCGGGGGTGCGCAGATGCAGCGTATGGAAGCGATGACCGTCGAACGAAGCCAGGCCCTCGGAGCCGCCAGCGAGCAGCATGCCGGCCGATTCGTAGAAGGTGAGTACCGAATTGAGCTCCAGACCGTCACTTGCCCCGAAAATCTTGATGCCATCGCCTTTATCCAGTGCGATCTGGTTGTGCGGGTATCCCAGCCAGACGCGACCTTCTTCGCCGCGCACCAGGGACAGCGGGGATTCGGCAGGCAGGCCAGGAAACTTGAGCTTCTCCCATGATCCCGAATAACGCCACAGCCCATGGCCTTCAAAGCAGGCCAGCAACGCGCCACGCGCATCTTCGCCGAAGCACCAGTTCTCTACATCCCGGGCGATTTCGGGAACCGGTACCACGGTAGGCGCCGCGCCAGCTTCGCTGTAACGGAAGAAGTTGTGGGTGATGGGATCGTGGAGCCAGATCGCGCCGTCAACAGTCTGGTAGAGCGAGCTACTTCCGTGGGCTTTTCCCAGGAATGAAAGCTTGCCGCTGGTCAGCCGCATGAGCGGCTTGTCCATGTCATCGATCCAGATACCCCCGTTTTTGGCCGCGACGATGGCGGGATAGTAGTCGATGCGCACGCCGTGAAACTGGGCCAGGGGCGAAGGCTGGAAGCGGTCGAGGCCGCGCGCCGTGCCTACCCAGATGGTTCCCTGGCGGTCTTTAAGAATGGCGCGAGTCTGGCCGTCGGTGAGGCCGTC
>Ga0335069_10002659_pt1 | contig 27348 bp, 25 predicted proteins | sample Lox_Sample_11_FD_206714 | JGI IMG/M metagenome (GOLD analysis project Ga0335069, IMG submission 206714) | Soil microbial communities from Loxahatchee National Wildlife Refuge, Florida, United States - Lox_Sample_1.1 | ecosystem: Environmental > Terrestrial > Soil > Wetlands | place: USA...
TTAACACTGGCTCCGGGAGCGGCAATCAACCGCCTGCCGACGAAGCCGCGAAGCAGGCTGCTGACACTGCAGCTCTGAATGTGGCGCAGGCTAAAGCTGAGGATATTCTCAAGCAAATTCGGGCAGGTGCGAGTTTCGAGGATCTCGCCAAGAAATACTCCGATGGTCCTTCTGCAGCGGACGGCGGGGCTTTGGGTACTTTCGAAAGAGGCAAGCTCGCCAAAGAACTGGAAGATCGGACCTTTGGCATGAAGGCGGGCGAGATCACCGACGTAATCCGCGTCAAGCAGGGTTACGCAATCCTCAAGGTGGACGATCACCAGATGGCGGGTATACCCGCAATGAAAGACGTGCTCCCACGCATTCAAGACGCCCTCTACTATCAGAAACTACAGCCCGCTCTCCGGGCGTACCTGACGAAATTGCGGGAAGAAGCATACATTAAGATCGCAGCTGGTTACACCGATACCGGACATAGCGCCAATCAGACGGAGCCAGTCGAAACCGCCGCCGCCAAGGAATCCGACGCGAAGAAGCTAGCCAAGAAGAAGAAAAAACTCGGAATCCTCTAGCTGCTAATTGAGTGTCTGCAAAGGGCTAAGACCGTCCCAGACACGCCTTCCTCGGGAATAGGCGCCTGCACTTGAGCGATTCTCATGCGAGTGTCATACTCAGACATTCCATGAAGGACTTCTACATCTGCGACTGCCTGCGTCACGAGAATAAGATCATTACGTCGACGTTCGTCGTCGTCGGCAAGCAAATCAAGCCCAAGAAGACAGGGGAACCTTATCTCGCCCTCACACTGGGAGACCGCAGCGGCCAGTTGGAAGCCAAGATGTGGGACAACGTCGAGGAGGTCCTCGATGCGTTCGAGCAGGACGACTTTCTAAAAGTCAAAGGTCTAATCAATAAGTACAAACAGCGTTTCCAGCTTACGATCCACAAGTTGCGAAAGCTGGGCGAAGCGGAAATCGAGTTCTCCGATTATCTTCCGAAAACGACGAAGGACATCGATGAACTCTGGCAGACACTCGCCAACTATGTATGCGGGTTTCAGAATCCTCATCTCAAAGCGCTCGTCGACGCCTTCATGGCCGATCCTGAAATCGCAACCGCGTACCGCAATGCCCCAGCCGCCAAAACTTTGCACCATGCTTACATTGGAGGGCTGCTCGACCACGTGGTTTCACTCTTTCGCTCCTGCGATCTGATCTGCAGAAACTACCCCCAGATCAATCGGGATCTCCTTCTGACCGGCGCATTCCTGCATGACATCGGGAAAATCCACGAGCTGACCTATAACCGCTCTTTCTCCTACACCACGAAGGGCCAGCTCCTCGGACACATGATCATCGAGCTGGAGATGTTGCAGGCCAAGCTCGCCCGATTACCGGATTTCCCCGAAGAGCTCAAAACCCTGGTGGAACATTTGATCATCAGCCACCATGGGGAATACGAATTTGGCTCCCCCAAACTCCCGATGTTTCCTGAAGCGCTGATGCTCCATTACCTGGATGATCTGGACTCCAAGATGGAGGCTATGCGCGCCCACTTCGAGCGTGAAGCTGCGCTGGAAGGCCCGTGGACTGGTTACAATGCCTCGCTGGGCCGGCCGTTACTGTGCACCGATAAATTTCTTTCAGGCAAGAAGCGCTCTGAGCCGCAGGAATCGGCACCGGAGCCAGTCAGCGATCACCACGAGTCAAAGGCGGAAGTGGTCGAAACAGAGCCGGCGTCCGCGGGTCTTGTCCCACAACGGTAGTTCTGCTGCATTCCATCCAGTACTGAAATACAGAGACGTCGTGACAGTTCTGCACGTTAGCCCAATGCACCATCGACTGGGCTCGCCGAAGTGATTCCCATTTCCCTCAGAAACCAGTTCCATTAGCATAAAAGTATCCGGAGGAATTTATGCGTTCACGTGCAGTCCTACTCTCGTTGTGTCTTTACGTGGCATTCGCCGTAACCGGCTGCAACAAACCCCCATCTGATAGCACTGCGGATACGACCGCCAACGACACACAAACCTCGAGCGCGGCTGACACAGGCACCAAGCAAGCCCGCGAGCATAAGGAGCACCGCGAGTCCAAAAGAGAGCCGCTGGTCGTTCCTTCGGGAACCACAATCACCGTTAGTTTGGGCTCTGCAATCGGATCGAAGCTGAGCCAACCTGGGCAAACGTTCTCCGGCAGCATAGCGCGAGACGTTTCAGTCGGGAACACCCTGGCCATCCCAAAAGGCGCAAGCGTTAGCGGCACCGTTACAGATGCTAAGCCCCTCGGCCGATTCAAGGGAGGTGCGGTTCTTCAGGTGCGTTTGGATTCCATTAACGTCAACGGCGCCGATGTTCCCGTTCAAGCTGCCACGCGCAGTTTTTCGCAGAAGGGTAAGGGGAAGCGCACCGCCGTAATGACGGGAGGAGGTGCAGCTTTAGGTGGGATCATCGGTGCTCTCGCCGGAGGCGGCAAAGGGGCAGCCATCGGCATGGCCGCTGGCGCGGGTGCGGGAGCTGGCGGATCGGCCTTCACCGGAAACAAAGAAATCGTGCTCCCCGCCGAATCTGACCTGACCTTCGAACTCTCGCAACCTATCGAGATCCGTCGCTAATAGTCCGTTCGCTGCTTGCCCCATCTCTCGCTTCGGTGAGGGATGGGGCTTTCAACCTTGGCTGTTCGCCGCCTCTGCAATAATCTCTCATGCTCGACTTCAGCCGCTTCGAGGTTCTCACCTTTGACTGTTACGGCACATTAATAGACTGGGAAACGGGACTGCTCAGTACGCTTCAACGCGTTCTCTCGGCACACGCCAAGCAAGTTGACAATGCCACCCTGTTGCAATTGTATGGGGACTTCGAACAACGCGCCGAAGAACCGCCTTACCTGCCCTATCGCGAAGTTCTCGCCTCGGTAGTACGCCGCTTGGGAGAGCACTTTGGATTTGTGCCAAGTTCCTCGGAATTGCTTTCTCTAATCGATTCGCTCCCCTCCTGGAAACCTTGGCCTGATACCCTGGCAGCACTGGAGTTACTTAAGAACAGGTATCGTCTGGCAATCCTCTCCAACATTGACGACGACCTTTTCGCCCGCACGCGCCCGCAACTCGGAGTGAAGTTCGACGAGGTCATCACCGCGCAACAGGCCCAGGCGTACAAGCCATCGAGGAAGATCTTCGAACTGGCGCTCAGCCGTATCAATGCTCCTTCGAATCGTGTTCTGCACGTTGGGCAGAGCATCTATCACGACGTCATCCCAGCTCGAAATATGGGTCTGGCCACCGTATGGGTGAATCGCCCCTCGGCGCGGCCCGGAGTCGGGGCAGTTAAGGCCGCCCAGGCCAAACCAGAGTTTTCGGTCACAAGTCTCGAGGAACTCGTGATAGCAGTTTCCAGGGCATAGCGCCTCCCAACCGTTTACGAATTCGATCCAGTCAGCGACCTGCACTCACAAGTTTCTCCACTTCCTCAAGGCGTCGCGCATGCCACGCCCTACCGTTCATTCAAAAAGGTCTTCTTTGGCTGGCAAGATGCAGAGCGTTTGCGTGAGTCTGAGGACTGATGCTCCTCGCCCTCCGGAATGGACTGTGGCAGCGAGCTACGTTCGAAACGGAATTACTGGCTCCAACTTTGCGTGGTGCTGGTGTCTATGCAGGCTTCGGCAGTTCGAGATTAAAGTCCAATGAATTCAAGGCCGATACAGCAATCACGCAGGCGCCCCGCTGTTACTTCGCTTCATCGCAGGACGCGCGAACACAGCCGTCGCAGACGATTTTGCAGACACACCGAAGCAAGGCCCTGCGCGAGATTGAGAGATTCTAATGAGTGATGACGCCGCCATCGTAAAGGAATTCTTAATTGAGAGTTATGAAAACCTCGATCGTCTGGATCAGGATCTTATCGCTCTCGAGAAGGATCCCGGGAACCGGGAGACTCTGGCCAGTGTCTTTCGTACGATTCACACCATCAAGGGAACCTCGGGCTTTCTGGCCTTCAATCATCTGGAGGCGGTCACACACGCCGGTGAGAGTCTCCTGTCGCGACTCCGGGATGGCCTGCTGACCCTCGATCCCGCGATCACGACGGTTTTGCTGGCGATGGTGGATGCTGTGCGCGAGATGCTGAAGAGCATAGAGGACACGGGAACAGAAGGAGACCGTGAGGATCAGGACCTTATTGCCCGCTTGACGCGCCTGCTCGAGCCCAAGGCGCGGAACGCATTAGCGAGTGCGACTGAAGAGGAATCAGGCGTACCCGTGACAAATCAATCACCGAAAGTACCGAACTTGGGAGAAATTCTCGTTCAGAAGGGCGCCGTTACGGTGAGCGAGGTACATGCTGCCGTAGAGCAGCAGCAAGCCGGTGACCCCCGCCACATTGGCGAGATTCTGGTCGAGAAGGGTGTGGTGAAAAGTCAAGACATCGTAGATGCATTGAATACTCAGCAGCAGGTGCGGAACCAAAGCGCAAGCGATAGCACCATCCGCGTTGACGTCGGCCAACTTGATCGCCTAATGAATCGAGTCGGGGAACTAGTGCTACTGAGAAACCAGATCGTGCAGTACACGAACTCGAGCGAAGACAGCGAATTGCTGGGCACCAGTCAGCGCCTGAACCTGCTCACCACCGAACTGCAAGAAGGCGTGATGAAAACACGTATGCAGCCGATCGGCAACATCTGGAGCAAGTTTCCGCGAACGGTTCGCGATGTCGCACTCGGCTGCGGGAAGCAGGTCCGGATCGAGATGGAGGGTAAAGAGACTGAACTCGACAAGACCATTATCGAGGCCATCAAGGATCCCCTGACACATCTGGTGCGTAATGCCGTTGACCACGGAATCGAATTACCTGATGCGCGCCGAGGCCTCGGCAAAAATCCGGAAGGGCTCTTGCTGCTTCGGGCATTTCACGAAGGTGGACAGGTCAACATTGAGATCACGGATGACGGTGCCGGACTCGATTTCGAGAAGATTCGCAACAAGGCGATTCAGAAAAATCTGATCTCCGCCGAACAGGCCGCACGCATGACCGAGCGGGAAATCAGCAATTTGATTTTCCTGCCGGGCTTCTCTACTGCGGAGAAAGTCACGAACGTTTCGGGGCGCGGCGTCGGAATGGACGTCGTCAAGACCAATATCGAAAAGATCGGTGGCACGGTTGATGTGCAGTCCAGGGCCGGGCACGGATCGACAGTACGCATGAAAATCCCTTTGACCCTCGCCATCATCCCGGCGCTCATCGTGACCACCGCAGCAGACCGCTATGCCATCCCGCAGGTCAGCCTGCTCGAACTGGTGCGGCTTGAGGGCGAACAGGCGCGGAAAGGCCTGGAATTGGTGAACGGCGCTCCCGTGTACCGCCTCAGGGGGAAACTGCTGCCGCTCGTTTACCTGACCAAGGAGCTGCGGGCGGATGCGCTTACGGGCAAAGCAGGTACGTCCACGTCTCCGCAGAGCGACTCGCAGAACGTGAACATTGTGGTGCTGCGTGCCGACGATCATCAGTTCGGCCTAGTGGTGGATGAGATCAATGACACCGAAGAGATCGTCGTCAAGCCGCTCAGCAAGCAATTGAAAAGCATCAACACCTATGCCGGGGCGACGATCATGGGGGACGGAAGAGTTGCCCTCATATTGGACGTGATGGGCTTGGCCCAGCGTGCCAGCGTCATAAGCGAGGTCCGGCACCGTGCCTTGGCCGAGACTGAAGAAAAGCAATCCTACAACTCGACGACGAATCAACGCAGCGCCGTCCTGCTGTTTCAGCACGGTACCAGCGGGCGAATCGCCATCGACCTCTCACTCGTTGCCCGGTTGGAGGAATTTCCGAAGGATGCGGTCGAAATCGCAGCGGATCAGGAAGTCGTACAGTACCGCGGACAGATCATGCCCCTGGTCCACGTCTCAGAGGTTCTTCAGAGTATCCGTCAGAAGAAGACAGAAAACGACGGTGAGTCGCTGCATGTGGTGGTGTACACGCATAACGGCCGCAGCGTGGGACTGGTCGTCGACCGCATTCTTGACATCGTCGAAGAGTCGTTCCTCGTCCAGCCCCAATCCGGACGCAAGGGAATTCTGGGTTCGGCGGTCATACAAAAACGCGTAACCGATGTACTCGATTTGCCCGGCCTTATGGCGGCCGCTGCCGACAGCCACTCATATGCTGCAGCCCTGGCGTGAACAAAGGTGAGCGATGGTGAAAACACAGCAGTTCTGCACATTTTTCCTCGAGAACCAGTTCTTCGGAGTACCCGTAAACCAGGTCCAGGAGGTAATCCGGTACCAGGAGATGACGCGCGTTCCACTGGTTCCACCCGTGATTCGTGGATTGATCAACCTGCGAGGACAGATCGTGATGGCCATTGATTTGCGGCGGCGTTTCGGCATGACAGACCGCCCCGAAGCGGAGCTCCCCATGAATGTCGTAGTGCGGACAGAAGAGGGTGCGGTCAGCTTCCTGGTGGATGAGATTGGGGATGTGCTCGAAGTGGAAGAGCAAACATTCGAGCAACCCCCTGAAACATTGCAGGGCCCGGCCGGAGATCTCGTGCGGGGTGTGTACAAGCTTCAGGACCGGCTCATGCTGGTTCTTGATACGGAACAAGCGGTGGAAAGTGAAGGCGTGGTCGAGCAAATTCGAAACAGAGCCGCAGGCGGCAGAAACTAAGGAGAACAGCAAATGGCGACGACGGGCGTAGCAAGAAAGATGCACAAAGATGAAAGCGGGATCGACAGCGCGAGGAAACTGCAGTGCCTTGTCAGTTTTCGTCCCTATGTAGAGTTCGAGGCAGACGGCAGCATCGTTTCCGCCAATCAACTCTTTCTCGAGCTCACCGGCTACAGCATGGAAGAGATCAAGGGCAAACCCCGGAGCCTGTTCCTTGAAGATACGGCAGAGTCCCAACAGCTATGGCCCAACTTGCAGCGTGGCATGGCTCAGCAAGGTTACTATCGTGCGCACCGCAAGAATGGAGAGCATATCTGGCTGGACGCCGTTTACTACCCCGTTCTCGATCCACAAGGCCAGTTGTGCAGAGTGATGCAGTTTGCGTCCGACGCCACCAAAGATCGGCTGCATGAGAGTGACCTGGAAGGTCAGATCGCCGCGATCTCCAAATCTCAGGCTGTGATCGAGTTCCAGATGGACGGCATTGTGATTACGGCCAACCAGAATTTCCTGCAGGCTCTCGGCTACTCCCTCCAGGAAATCAAAGGCAAGCATCACAGCATGTTTGTCGACGAGGCCTACCGTCACAGCCCCGAGTACAAAGAGTTTTGGGCGAAGCTGAACCGTGGCGAATATGTCGCCGATGAATTCAAACGCCTGGGTAAAGGTGGCAAAGAAGTCTGGATCCAGGCCTCGTACAACCCTGTATTGGACGAAAGCGGCAAGCCGTTCAAAGTTGTCAAGTTTGCGACGGAAGTGACGCGGCAGAAGCTACAGAACGCAGATTTCCAGGGCCAGCTCGCGGCCATCAACAAAGCGCAGGCAGTGATTGAGTTTCACCTCGACGGAACAGTAATCAACGCCAACAACAACTTCCTGAAAACGCTGGGATACAGTCTCGAGGAAATCAAAGGCAAGCATCACAGTCTGTTCGTCGACGAAGAATACCGGCGAAGCGCCGAATACAAGGAGTTCTGGGCCAAGCTAAACCGTGGCGAGTACCAGGCCGCGGAATACAAGCGCATCGGCAAAGGTGGGAAAGAAGTCTGGATTCAGGCTTCGTACAATCCCATTTTTGATCTCAGTGGCAGACCCTTCAAAGTTGTGAAGTATGCCACCGACGTCACCGAGCAGAAGCTGCAGAACGCGGATTACCAGGGCCAGATTGCGGCCATCAACAAAGCGCAGGCCGTCATTGAGTTCCACATGGACGGAACCGTCATCACAGCGAATGAAAACTTCCTGAAAACTTTGGGATACACGCTCGAGGAGGTCAGAGGCAAGCATCACAGCATGTTTGTCGATGAAGAATTCCGGCGAAGCACGGATTATAAAGAATTCTGGGCCAAGCTGAATCGCGGGGAGTACCAGGCGGCGGAATACAAGCGGATTGGAAAAGGCGGAAAGGAAGTCTGGATCCAGGCCTCCTACAATCCCATCTTCGATCTCAACGGCCGGCCGTTCAAAGTGGTGAAGTACGCGACCGATGTCACGCAACGAGTTAAAACTGCTAAGGAAGTGGAACAGATATCGCAGGGACTGGCGAGTGCTTCCGAAGAACTCACCGCTACAAGCCAGCAAATGAGCGCCAACGCGGAAGAGACTTCGGCACAGGCTAATGTGGTGTCGGCGAGCGCAGAGCAGGTGAACAAGAACCTGCAAACGGTCGCCACGGGCAGCGAAGAGATGAGCGCCAGCATCAAGGAAATTGCCAAGAATGCCCACGAATCGGCCAAGGTGGCGACTGCGGCGGTCAAGGTTGCCGAGGACACGAACCAGATTGTCACCAAACTGGGAGATTCCTCCACCGAAATCGGCCAGGTCATAAAAGTCATTACTTCGATTGCGCAACAGACGAATCTCCTGGCCCTCAACGCCACCATCGAGGCCGCAAGGGCGGGTGAGGCCGGCAAGGGTTTCGCGGTGGTGGCGAATGAAGTCAAGGAGTTGGCGAAACAGACCGCCAAGGCCACGGAAGATATCAGCCGAAAAATCGAAGCGATCCAGGGCGATACCAAAGCGGCTGTCGGCGCTATCGCTCAGATCAGCTCGGTGATCAAGCAGGTCAACGATATCTCCAACACGATTGCGACAGCGGTCGAGGAGCAAAACGCCACGACCAATGAAATGGCGCGTAACGTCGGCGAAGCGGCCAAGGGATCTGGTGAAATCACGAAGAACATCGGCGGAGTGGCTGAAGCGGCCAAGAGCACCAGCCAAGGCGCGAATGATTCCCTGAAAGCCGCCCAGTCTCTGGCGAAGATGGCCAATGATCTCGGAGGCTTGGTCCGACAGCTGAATATTCAATAGAACACATTTATGTTGGGGAGCTTCGGAGATCGGCAAGCGCGAGCGCGGCTTGCCGAACCGGAGCAGCCCTGGGAAATCAAGTTGTGAGCAAAATCAGCTTTTTGGGCAGATCGTTAACGAATCGTTACCGAGAGGACTATGCCGCCAGTCCGCGTTCTTGTCGTCGATGATTCTGTGGTGGTGCGTAAGTTGTTATCGGAAGCGCTGGCCTCCACTCCGGAAATCCAATTGTCGGGGACGGCCTCCAGCGGTGCCATCGCACTGGCCAAGATTCCGCAGTTGAATCCCGATGTGATCACTTTGGACATCGAGATGCCGGGGTTGAATGGAATTCAGACGCTCCGCGAAATTCGCAAGCTCTATCCCAAGCTGCCCGTCATCATGTTCAGCACACTGACGGAACATGGAGCGGCGGTCACGTTGGAAGCTCTTGCGTTGGGCGCTTCCGACTACGTTACCAAACCTACGAATAGCCAGAGCCTCGCCAGCGCGATGGAGCAGGTTCGAAGCGAGCTGGTAGCCAAGATACTTTCCCTCAGCGGACGCAGGCAATGCCCTCCCAGGCAAACGGCTCCACAGTTGTTGAGGCAATCGCGGGTGAGGTCACCGCGTCTGGAGATTTTAGCCATCGGAACATCGACCGGAGGCCCGAATGCTCTGGCGGAGGTCATTCCGAAGCTGCCGAAGGATCTGCCGGTACCCGCCGTGGTGGTGCAGCATATGCCCCCACTTTTCACCCGGTTGCTGGCAGAACGCTTGAACTCCCAATCGCGCGTTCAGGTGCGCGAGGCGGAGGCGGGCGTTGCGCTCGAGCCCGGGCACGTCTGGATCGCCCCCGGCAACCACCATTTGCTTGTGGTTCGCAAAGGGTTGCAAGCTTCGCTGGAACTCAACCAGGATCCTCCGGAAAACTCCTGTCGTCCAGCAGTGGACGTCCTGTTTCGCTCGGTGGCGCGCGCTTATGGTCCCGGTGCGCTGGCTGTCATTATGACCGGCATGGGTTCAGATGGTGCGCGTGGAGCTGCGCATATCCGCGAGGCAGGTGGAGAAGTGCTCGTCCAGGATGAAGCTTCTTCGGTGGTCTGGGGTATGCCCGGAGCCGTGGTGAATGCGCACTGTGCGGACAAGATATGCCCACTGGCAGAAATCAGCCAGGAGATCATTCGCCGAGTTTCAAAAGAGAGACGAGACCCGTCGAGCCGGGGCACCGCTCGCGCCTGATGCCCGCGATAAATTTGCCGAGCGAGTCGAGAGCTTTGGAACCCACTGCCGCAAAGCCTGAAGCACGAATTGAAGCGGAAGATCCCCGTGATCCCGCCTATTTGAAAATACGTGATCTGATCTACGAGATCTCCGGTATTTATCAGCCGCATGAGAAGCTCTACCTGTTAGCGTCCCGTTGTTCAAGACGCATGTCAGCCGTCAATGCAAGAACTCCCGGAGAGTACCTGACTCACCTCACCGCCCGTGCCAATCGAGAGACAGAATTGCGGCTGCTGCTGAATGAAATCACGATCGGCGAGACGTATATGTTCCGCAGTCCTGCTCAGCTGCAGGCGCTGCGAACTGTTGTCCTTCCCCAACTGATTAAGGCAAAGAACGCCTTGGGCTTCAAACGGCTTCGTTTGTGGAGTGCGGGGTGCTCGACGGGCGAGGAGCCGTATACTCTGGCGATGTTCTTGCTGGAAGAGAGCACAACTCTGCTGTCGGGCTGGACCTTCGATATTCTCGCAACCGACTTGAATGACAACTCACTGGCGCTGGCCAAGGCTGGAATCTATGGTGAGTACGCACTGCGCAATACGGACCAGATACTGCGGAAGAAGTATTTTCTACCCTACGATGAAAAGCGTCTGCAGGCGTCGGATCGATTGAAGTCAGTGATTCGGTTCGAACGGGTGAACCTGAATGATGACAGCAAGATGATATTTCTAAAAGGCTTGGATCTTATCTTCTGCTGCAACGTTTTGATCTACTTCGACCTCATGTCAAAACGTAAAGTCACAGGGCATTTTTATTCGAACCTCCTTCCGGGCGGGTACCTGTTTCTGGGCCACGCCGAGTCGCTATACCAGGTTGATGATCGATTTCAACTTGTGCATTTCCCGGGAACGATCGGCTATTGGAAGGCAGTGGACGCTGGCAGGTAACAATCGACGTGGGAGAGGGAGAAATGTGGGTTCTTGTGCGAGCTTCCGGGGTCTCTGGGCGGGGAGGACTTGATTCGCAATGCGCGGAGTTCAGCCGTTGAGTTGCAAAGAGATGACCAGCGGTTCTCCTTGGAACAACAAGCCGATTTCGATTGTGCAGTCGTTCACAAGCGCACACAGGCTATAGTTGCTGCCCGTGATCACTGTCGGCACCGACAGCTTGCAGCCGTCACCCAGTCCTGAAATCTTGTTTTTGAAATTGCCGGCCACCATGTTGCACACTTCCCCAATCGCATCCTCCAGCTGGGTAGCTGATGATCCGTCGCTGCCCAGCATCTTTGAGGCAATAAGAGCAGCCGAGTTATTGCTGCAGCGTAGAGTCATCAAGCCACACAAAGACCCTGCGAGCCCGACCATCGAGGTGACATCAAGGCCCTGTGTGCAAGGCAGTTCGGGGGCCGGCTGGAGCTGCTCTCCTAGCATCAACGAGAATACTTCCTGGGCCGAGAGCTCAAGCAGCGGAGCCCAATACTGGCGGCCGCTAGGCGCATAGTTGTCAGTCCCGAGAGTATTCATTGATTGCCTGCCAGTACGGGGAGAATGTGCTCCTTCACTTGATCCGCAGTAAACGGCTTACGGATGTAACCGCGTGCACCGGCCGATAGAGCCTGAACGACATGTCCTTCGCTGCCCTCGGTCGTGATCATTACGACGGGCACGCTCTTCGCGTTGCCCACGTTGGGCAGCTGTTTCACGAATTCCAGGCCGTCCATGGCTGGCATATTGATGTCACAGAGAATGAGGCTCACACTTCGCTCATTCAGGACAGCCAGTGCCTCGATTCCGTTGCCAGCTTCGAAAACCTGTCCTAGCTCGATGCCCGCCTGCCGCAGGGAGCGCTCCACGATTTTCCGCATCACGGACGAATCGTCCACGATGAGCACAGAGATTGCCGCCATAATTTCGCTGGACCGCCTTTCGCGGCACGCGGCGCACCGCCGATGTCGCCAACTTCCCTTCCAGCAAATCTATCGGCGCTTGCGCGATTAGCTTTAGTGGTGAGCAGGGAGTCTGTCTTTGCACAGGAGAGGGAACTGGTACACATGCAGGGGAATCTCGTTGCCAAACCAGTCACTAGGAATGGTGGATTTTGGCGAAGACGTGGGACTCAAGCACCTCAATGCAGGTTGGGCGATGTACTAATTCAAATTTCAGAAGTCGATCCGATAAACCCGCACACTCTGCGCCGGAACCTCGGCTTTTACATTGAAATTAGTTCCCTTTGTAGCAATCTCCTGGCCCGTTGTAACCTCCCGAATACTGGAGGCGGGTCTTTCCAGCACTCGGGAAAATTCCACCGATGCCGATTTGTCCGCGTGATTAAAGAAGAATACCCAGCGCCCGTTGGGCGCATTCATCTGGCGAAGCTCGAACAGCGCAGGAGCTCGCAATGCGGGTGCGGACAGGCTCCCCCATCGAGCCAGCAGCCCGGCAAGCGGATGCATGGGGATCGGATGCTCGTAGTTTTCCTGGCCCGCAAATGCGCCGAGGATCATCGCGCGCCCTTTGTGATATTCATTCTCGTAAGCTATCGGCGTTCCGTCGTCCGTCTCTGCCTCTGGATGCGCGCCTTGACTTTCCACTTCGAACTGTTCCCGAAACGTCATTGCCTTGAATTGCACGGCGCCCCACTTCACGGCGAACTCTTTATCGGGAATCAACGCTTTTTCGCGGACGCCCAGCATTTCATCCCATCCGAAACCGGGAACTCTCGCCTCAGCGTGCCCTCTTTCATCCACCCAGCCGGGGCGTGCTTCGACAAAGAGATGTCCTCCGGCAGAAACGTACTCCTTCAAGACTCTCGCTTCCTCGGCCGTGAGCATTAAAGGATAAGGAACGATGACCAACTTGTATCGCTGGAGATCATCTTGCGCAACCTCGCGAGAACTCAGCACGTCCACGGGTAAATTCCGCTCAAAGAACATTTTGTGGTATCCGGCTACAGCCTCGTGCATTGCGGTACGAGTGCCTTCCTCATCGTATCCGCCGGCCAATGGAGTCAACGGGCTGAACACGATCGCGACTTCCGCGCGCTCCGGATGGGACTGCAACAACGAATCTGCATTTTGCTCGATGTGTCGGGCAATCTCGCCAGCGTGCCGACTTCGCTCGGTAAGCGTGCCGTCCAGCATGATCATTCCGTAGCCACCGGATTCGTAACCCGCGTTCATGGGATAGAACGCGTAATAGTTGATCGCCCGGGCGCCGCGCGACACCATTCCCCACGTCCACATCTCCAAGTCGCTAGGAGTTACTGGCGACCCCACCACAGTGCCGTGCACGCCATACCCGGCCTGCAGTTCTCCCACATAGAATCCGCGGCCGCCCGTCATGCTGCCGGTGAGATCCATCGCGAGTGCGCGGCGCTCCAGTGTCCAATTATGCTCAGGAGCAGTGAGCTTTGGATAGAAGCTCGTCCCGAAGAAATCAACCGAGTCCTTCATCAAGAAGTCATCGCTAGGATCGTAAGGATCGGCGAGCGTGCGGACCAAAGGCGAAGGATTAGGAGCGTGGCTGGTGGTCACGTGATCGGGATCAATCGACTTCACCGCCTGATTCCGCATCGCCAAATCCTCGGCTAATTTGTAGCCATAATAAATGCGCCAATCCATGAAGTCGGTGTAGGTCAGAATGGTTCCGTAACGCGGAGGCTCGACCTGGCTCCAGTCGGTAAACGTCCGGTGCCATGCCTCATTCAGACCATCCAGGGTCTTGTATTTCACTTTCAGCCACTGCCGAAACCTCTCCTGGCTGCTCGGGCAATAACAGAACATCGGCTCAGATTTGTACGCTATTCGTGCCCAGTTCAGTGCAGCGGGCTCGCTCCATAGATCCCATCCATAAAACGCGCGGCTCGCGGAAGCATGCCTTGCTATCTCCTGAAATAAATCGAGAACTGCTTTGCGGACGCCGCGGTGGTCGAAGCAGTATCCCGGGGCGGCCTGAGAAGGAATCGGCAATCCATCCTGCGCGGCATAGCGTCCGTCGGGATACTTCTGGCCTACCCATTCCGGGGCCGAATCGACATAAACCTGCACGATCACTTTCAAGCCAACTTCATCGGCCAGTCGCAACAACAGGTCGAAATTCTCCAGGTGATATTTGCCCTCGTTCGGTTCGGCGACGTTCCACTCGACCCAGGTTCGAACCGTATTGAAGCCGAGCTGCTTGATCTTCGTCAGATCGTCTTTCCAGAGCCGTGGCGAGTCTGGAGTAATCGTCTCGAGCATCGGAGCGCGCGCCTTCCCGCCGCTGTACCAAACGGAGACGGGGAAGAACGTCGACGCGTGCTCTTTTCCCTGGCGAGCGCCACGATGGGCTGCTACAGGATCGGCGCGTGAGCCTTCAATTCGGGCTCCGGCCCCGCTTAGAGCGAGCATGCCTGCAGCAAGTAGAATGACGATAAACGGTGATGACTTTGCGAACACGATTCGCTCGCCTTCCTCCTCGATCGTTTTAAAGAGAGCTCATTGTACGCCGACTGTTCTTTTTTCTGTTCGATGAACTAGCCACTAACACCGGATGACGCTGGAGCGCTCGTGCAGCAAGGCTCTACACGGAGAGTTGCTCACGATAGAGCCTGTGGTCTTCCTGCAGTGAAGTGACGAGAGGCGGGGCCGTGGAGAAGAAAAAAGATGACGAGTCCTGCGGGAAACATCTAATTTGCTCCTCAGGAATAGCACATCCCTGGTACTCCATCCACTTTCTTGCCGCATACCTGAGTATGATCACCGGTCGGTGGACAATCTTATTCGCACATCGGCGCATGCGGTACGCTGTCTCCCCCCCACCCCCACTTTACAGTCGCATCGGTGCAATATCCGGGCGCAGAGCCGCGAATCGGGGATCTCCGTGCGCGAAAACGACCCAGCTACAGTGTTCCGACCTGGCGACATCCAGCCAATGCAAAGCCTCCGACCGCTGGTCAAGCGCCGCATGAATCAGTGCAATCCAATATGGGCTGAAATACCGCCGCTGGCGCAGCGACAGCAAAGAGCCAAGAATGTCGCAGGCCTGAGCCCTGTCACCTTGGCGCGCGAGTCCGTACGCCAGATGGGCCCGTGTCAGAGAGCTTCGGTGCGAGTGCTCGACGGCGATCTTGAATTCTGCTACTGCTTCGTCGAGCCTCCCCAATCGCTCAAGAACCATGGCGGTGCTGGTGTGACCAATCCACAATGAGGCGTCGAGTTCCATCGCGTGAGTAAGCTGTGACAGCGCGGCGCTATATTCACCGGCGTAATATAGTGTCCATCCCAGCATGATCCGTGTATATCCGGAAAAAGGATCCACGCCACAGGCGCGCGTCATCATTTCGACCGCATCCTGATGCCTCTCTACCGCGGTGAGAAGCTGTGCGTAAGCTCCCAATGCCAGCGAACATCCTGAGTCAATAGCCAATGCGCGGACCAGAGCGGACTCAGCTGCATTCCAATCGTTTTCGTAAAGGAAATAATAGTAGGCGAGGGCTGTTCTGGCGTCGGGTAGATCATCAATTTCGAGGGCCTTGTCCGCGCAGCGTTTGATTTCTACAAAAGCCTTACGCGGCGGAACAATGCCCAATCTGACTTGGGCGCAGTGGGCATTCGCTAGTGCGGCCCACGCCATGGCAAACTGCGGACAATCGCGCACCGTCTGCTGAAATGAGAGAATGCTCCTCTCAACATCCGGCTCCGTCAAGCGCGATAGAAAACAAGCCCCCTGAAGATAGCTTTCGTGCGCGCTTGAGGGAATGAGGTCCGGCGAACGGTGGATAGCAACGTAGATCGCATGCATGACCGCGTCCGCAATCTTGCAGCTGTTTTCCTCCTGACTGGCGAACAGCGTCTGCTCGGATAGGGTGTAGCTCTCCGCCCATAAGCACTCCTGCGCTTCGCAATTGAGAAGCCTGACCGTAAGACGGATTTGTGCTCGAACTCGGACCACAGCACCCACCAATACATAATTTGCGGAAACATTTCGGCACAACGCCATCGTACTTTTGCTTTTGGAGCAGCGTTCGGTGGTGAACTCAGGTGTAATGATGGTGAAGGGGGGATTCAAGCGGCGTAGCTGAGTAATGATCTGCTCGGTCATTGATTGGGCGAGTGAATCCGAATGTGAGCCAACAAAAGATTTCAACGGAAAGACCGCGAGACGGCAGCGCCCGGTTCTCACATGGGCAAGATCTGAACGAGGACCATGCACCGACGCGATGAAACGGTAACCGTGACTTCCGACCGTTTCGATGAAGCGCGGATGCGAGGCGTCATCCTGCAGCGCGGCGCGAAGCCTGCGAATCGCAACGTTGAGGCAAAGATCGCCCTCAACGTAGGTATCAGACCAAACGGTCCGAATGATCTCAGCCCGCGGGACCAACTGTTTCGGGCGCTGGGTGAGCAGAGCGAGTATGTGGAATGGTTTGTCCTGAAGGGGAATCCTGACGCCGTGGTTGAACAGTTCGCCAGTATCAAGGTCCACCACGAATCCACCAAAGCGTAGACGATTCGAGTTTTCCCAAGCGGCCATGCCCGGCCCGTTCTACGAAAATCTATGCCTCAGTGTACCTCCGCCCGCTGGTGATGTGTTGAAAATCAAAAGCTGTATCTTCACTCGTCAGAAGGCTTTAACGACGGCGCAGCGTAGCCCACAGGTAAGCAAAGGGTAATCCACCGGTTATCGCTCCGAGAGAATACTGTGGGCACTCGGGCCGGAATCTTTTCGGCAGAGACATTCCCATAATCCCCAGGAGGTCCACGATGCTGCGCGAAGCACATGCAGTCTGGAAAGACGGACCTTACGCAGGAGAAGGCGCACTTTCAACTCCGAGCGGAATCCTCAACAACACGAGGTACAGCTTCGGCTCCTTGACGAATCTCGTATCTGCCACCTCACCTGCCGAAATGCTGGCCGCAGCCATTTCCTCCTGCATATCGAGAATGGTCGCAATGGAGATGGCAAAGGTTGGCATCAAGCCGATTCAGGTTGAGACAAACACGGCGTTAACCATCGATTATGTCGGGCAAGCCCTGCGCATTTTGGGGGCGCAACTGAAAATCATCGCACGAACCAACGAATCCGATCACGGCAAGTTCGACGAAGCAGTGGAAACGGCACAGCGTGAGTGTCCGATCTGTGGCGTGTTGAACATGGATATTCATTGCGAGGCGAAGCTGGTGTCGTTAACCGCGCCCGCGCTAGTGTGAGCGTCACTTCTTATGGAACTGAAACGCACCGTGAAGTTCGAAGCAGACCGCGACCCTGAATTCGCGCGCTGGGTGAGCCATACCGTGGGCGGAGAGAGAATACGCCACTGCTTGCAGTGCGGCTTGTGTAGCGGCAAGTGTCCCTTGTCCTTGTATATGGACTACACACCACGGCGACTCATGCATTTGTCGCGCGAGGGCTTCAAAGAGGAGGTCCTCGGAAGCACGTCCATCTGGCTGTGCACCGCCTGTTACGCGTGCATGGTGGAATGCCCGAAGAAGATCAATGTGACGCACCTGCTCTATGCTCTGAAAGAACGTGCGATAGAGGAAGGGCGCTATCCCCGGCGTTTTGCGATCCCAATCATGGCACGAGAATTCTCGCGGATGGTCCGCGGCCGCGGCCGCATCACTGAGAGTTGGCTGGTCGTGCAGGTATTTCTGCGCAGTGCGATCTGGCGCATGTTGGGAATGAGCCGACTTGGGTTGAAGCTGCTCCGGACGGGCCGCATGCCGTTGAGGATGGAGAGAATCCAGCGCCGAAAGGAAATCGCCACACTGCTCGATTCGGTTGCGACTACCCGCAAGGAGCTGGCGTTATGAAATACGCATACTACCCAGGCTGCTCGCTGCGGGGAACCGGACGCGCGTACGAGGAATCGCTCCTGGCTGTTTTCCGGGCGCTCCAAATCGAAGTGGACGAAATTGACGATTGGAATTGCTGTGGCGCGACGACCTACATGTCTGTGGACGAACTGATGTCCTATGCGCTGGCTGCCAGAAATCTGGCATTGGCCGAACGCAATCATACGGACCTCATTGCGCCCTGTGCGGCTTGCTACCTGGTCCTGAACAAGACGCAGCATTACATGCGTGAATATCCCAGCATCCATCTGGTTGTCACCCGAGCTCTGGACTCCATCGGACTTTCATATAAAGACCGGATCAATGTGCGGCATCCGCTCGACATCTTATTGAACGACATCGGGGTGGCAACCATCGCTTCAAAAGTCAAGGTCCCACTCAACGGTCTCAAGGTTGCACCCTACTACGGCTGCCAGATCGTCCGACCCTACTCTACCTTCGATGATCAGCGTGATCCCACGTCCATGGACCGGCTGCTGGAAGCTTGTGGTGCAACCATGGTCCGCTACCCGCTCAAGACCCGCTGTTGTGGCGGCAGCCAGAAAGGAACGCTTCCGGAAGTAGGGCTGGATCTTATTCACTACCTTTTAGTGGAAGCACAGAAGAATGGAGCTGAAGTAATCTCCACCGTTTGCCCTTTGTGCCAGTTCAATCTCGAGTCGTTTCAGAAAGAAGCAGGAGACCGGCACCATCCAACTTGCGTTCCTGTCCTGTATTTCAGCCAACTGCTTGCATTGGCGTTGGGCGCAGCACCTGAAGAGATCGGACTACAGCGCGGATTTGTGCCGATCGAACCGGTTTTGTCCGGCAGGGAGATTGCTTATGCCTGAGCCCCCTCGCGACCCACGTTGCGAATGTTCACGGATCGGCGTTTATGTCTGCCACTGCGGGACAAACATCGCGGGAACCGTGGACGTACGGGAGCTCGCAGCATACGCCGGGAGCCTGCCAAATGTGATCGTCGCGCGCGAATACAAGTACATGTGCTCGGATCCGGGTCAGGCACTGATCGAGCAGGACATCGCAGATCACAAGCTCAATCGCGTGGTGGTCGCCTCGTGCTCGCCTCTTCTGCATGAGCCAACATTCCGCCGTGCTTTAGCGCGGGCGGGGTTGAATCCATTTCTGCTTCAGATGGTAAACATCCGGGAGCACGTCTCCTGGGTTCATCTGGACAAAAAAGCGGCAACGCAGAAGACGAAGGACTTGGTCCGCGCCGCGGCTCGTCGCGTCTCCTTGCATAAGCCGCTGGAAAAGAGACGCGTGTCGATCAACCCCAGCGTCCTGGTGGTCGGTGGAGGTATCGCGGGGATTCATGCTGCCCTCACGCTGGCGGACGCCGGAAAGCAGGTGTACCTGGTTGAGCGTGAGCCCACCATCGGCGGCCACATGGCGATGTTCGACAAAACATTTCCGACGCTGGATTGCGCTGCGTGCATTCTTACTCCAAAGATGACCAGCGTCGGCTCTCATCCCAAGATCAAATTGTGGTCCTACTCCGAAGTTCTAAACGTTGATGGATACGTCGGCAACTACAGAGTTCGAGTGAAGCACAAGCCCAGGTACGTCAATGAGGAGTTATGCATTGGTTGCCAGGAGTGCATCACGGCGTGCGTTTACAAGGAAGGCAAAACTCCCGACGAATTCAATCTCGGGCTGAGCAAAAGGAAACCGATCTACCTGCCATTTCCGCAGGCTGTGCCTCAGAAAGTCGTGATCGACCGCGACGCCTGCATCGAATTCAAGTCCGGAAAATGCAAGAAGACATGTGTGGAAGCTTGCGGCGAGCGTCTGGCCATTGATTTCAAGCAAAAAGAGACGTTTGATGACATCGAAGTTGGAGCCATTGTTTTAGCAACTGGATTCAAGACCTTCTCGCCTGATCGCAATCCGCACTATGGCTACGGGCGTTACCCGAATGTCTACACATCCTTAGAAGTGGAGCGTCTCATTAACGCGGCTGGCCCAACTGGTGGAGACGTGGTACTACGTGACGGCAAGCATCCCAACACAGTAGGCATCATTCACTGTATCGGGTCGCGCGACGCTAACACTAACCGCTGGTGCTCCAAAGTATGTTGCATGTATTCGCTCAAACTAGCTCACCTCATCAAAGAACACACCGGCGCAGAAGTTTTCAATTTCTATATCGACATGCGGACGCCGGGAAAAGGATATGAGGAGTTCTACGATCGTCTGTTGGACGAAGGAGTTCACTTCGTCCGTGGACGCGTAGCCGAGGTCAGCGATTGGGCCGTTCATCCATCGGAAGAGGGGAAACTGGTCGTTCGCGCTGAGGACACGCTGGCAGGTTTCGTCCGGCGCGTGCCCGTGGATATGGTTGTCCTGTCCGTGGGATTGGAGCCGCAGGCAGACGCCCAAGATGTGCGGCGGCTATTCAACATCAGTTGCTCCACCGAAGGATGGTTCCTGGAACGCCATCCCAAGCTTGCTCCTGTGAGCACGTTTACCGAGGGGATCTATATCGCTGGCGCATGTCAGGGCCCCAAAGACATTCCGGACTCAGTCGCCCAGGCCGGCGCAGCAGCCGCGGAAGCGATGTCCCTGATCGACGCAGGATCAGTAGAGCTGGAACCGTACACCGCTTCGATCCTCGAAGAAGAGTGCTCCGGATGCAAGAGTTGCATCCCGCTCTGCCCTTATCAGGCGATAGCCTACTCCGCTGAGATACAAAAAGCACATATCAATGAAGTGTTGTGCAAAGGATGCGGAACCTGCGTTGCAGCCTGTCCTTCGGGATCGATTCGTCAGAATTTCTTTGAAGACGAAGAGATATTCGAAGAGATCGAGGGGGTGTTGGCTTATGCTTAGTCATCCACCTGCGGTTACGGCAACACCCCACCCGACGTTCGAGCCCCGCATCGTTGCATTCTTTTGTAACTGGTGCACCTACCTGGCCGCGGATCTCGCGGGTACTTCTCGCATGAAATACGCCCCGAATATTCGTGTGGTGCGTCTCATGTGTTCGGGCCGAGTTGATCCCCAATTTGTCCTGAATGCTTTTGCGCAGGGCGCGGATGGAGTTTTCATCGGAGGATGCCACCCGGGAGACTGCCATTACCAGGAGGGAAACTACAAGACCCTGCGACGGTACAGATTTTTGAAGCGTGTGTTGAAGGAGATGGGAATCGAGGAAGAACGGTTTCGGCTGGAATGGATCTCAGCGGCGGAAGCGGACAGAGTACGAACGGCGGTCAATGACATGGTGGAAAAGGTAAGGCTCCTCGGACCTCTCAACCTCGCGACAAGCGAGGAAAGACAACTTGTAGGCGCTGAGGCGGTGGTCTGATGCCCGACAAACCAAAAGTCGCCTTCTATTGGTGTGCGTCTTGTGGCGGTTGTGAGGAGGCCGTCGTTGACCTCGGAGAAGCAATTCTGGATGTCGCGGCCGCGGTCGATATTGTCTTTTGGCCGGTCGCCACGGATTTCAAGCGCAAAGACATTGAAGCTTTTGCCGACCGATCGATCACAGCCACGTTTCTGAATGGGGCCATACGCACTTCCGAGCAGGAGGAAATGGCCCGGTTACTCCGAAAGAAATCCCAAATCCTGGTTGCAAACGGCGCGTGTTCACACCTGGGTGGAATTCCGGGACTTGCAAACCTGTTCACCAGCGAAGAGATTCTTAGGGAGGTCTATCTTGAGTCGCCAAGCACGGATAACCCGGGGGGTATCTTTCCGCAAAACGAGTATTCTGATAATCGTCATGCGCTAGAACTACCCAAGCTTCAGGACGTGGTGCGCTCGCTCGATCAGGTAGTACAGGTTGACTACTATATCCCCGGATGTCCACCGACGCCGAAGACATTTCGAACCGCGCTGCAGACTCTGCTGAGCGCCGAATTACCACCGAGGGGTTCTGTGCTTGCGCCCGACCAGGCGCTGTGCGACGAATGCCCGCGGAAGAACACGAAACCGGAAAAGTTATCCTTCGCGGAGTTCAAGCGTCCGACACATGCCAACATCGATGAGCAGCAGTGCCTGCTCGCCCAAGGTCTCGTGTGTATGGGACCCGCCACTCGCGCCGGATGTGAAGCCCTGTGCGTTCATGGCAACATGCCCTGCACCGGATGCTATGGGCCGACTAGCCGTGTCCGCGACCAGGGCGCCAAAATCCTGTCTTGCATAGCGTCTTCGATCGAGAGCAAGGAGCCCTCGGAGATTGATCAGGCACTGAACTCGATTCCCGATCCATTAGGAGCGCTTTATCGCTACGGACTGCCAACGTCATTGCTCCGAAAAAAGAGGTTTGCTGAAAGTTCGCAACCATCAATGGCAGCCCGATAAGGTGGCCTATGTCCAGTCGCGACAGTGCAATCGAGTGCAATGCCAGCGCGCCAGAGAACTTGAGTGCAGTCTCATCCTCAAGATCAAAGCGCATCACCATCGATCCCATCACCCGGCTTGAAGGCCACGGCAAAATCGACATCTTTCTTGATGCCGATGGAGAAGTGGAACGTGCCTACTTTCAGATTCCCGAATTGCGAGGATTTGAAAAGTTCGTACAGGGCAGGCCCGTCGAAGAAATGCCACAGATTACCTCACGCATCTGCGGTGTTTGCCCAACAGCCCATCACATGGCGGCGGCGAAAGCGCTGGACGACCTCTATAAGGTGGATCCGCCACCCGCGGCGAAGGCCATCCGCGAGCTGATCTACAGCGCTTTCATCATTGAAGATCACGCACTCCACTTCTATTTCTTGGGCGGTCCCGACTTTATCCTTGGGCCCGATGCTGCGCCTGCTTCGCGCAACGTGTTAGGGGTAATTGCCAAGGTGGGAATTGAAGTAGGCAAGAGAGTGATCTCCATGCGGCGTCGGTTGCGCGAGGTGATGGCTCTCGTTGCCGGGAAGGCCGCACATCCAGTTTTTGGGTTGCCGGGCGGCGTTGCGAAGCGCGTGAATGCCGAGATGCAGAAGCAATCTCAGGAAGTCGCGGCCGAAGCCTTCGACTTTGCTCAATTCACACTCGAGCTATTCCAAGACGTTGTCTTGAAGAATAGCGACTACGTAGAAATGATCCTCTCCGATGCCTATACCCATGCCACGTACTACATGGGAATGGTGGATCATCAGAACCAGGTCAACTTCTATGATGGCGCAATTCGGGTCGTGACTCCATCGGGAGACGAGTGGAAAAAATTCCTAGCCCCCCAATACCTGGAGAATGTAGCTGAGCATGTCGAGCCATGGAGCTACGTGAAGTTCTGTTACCTCAAGCCAATCGGCTGGAAGGGCTTCACGGAGGGAGCGGAAAGCGGGATTTATTGCGTGGCCCCCCTGGCACGATTGAACGCCAGTGATGGCATGGCAACACCTCTTGCACAGCATGCGTACCACAAAATGTTTTCGACTTTGGGAGGCAAGCCGGTTCACCATACGCTGGCAAACCATTGGGCGCGGCTCATCGAACTACTTTACGCGGCGGAGCGGATGAAACAGATCGCCGCCGACCCAATTCTTACCGATGATCACATTCGGAATATGCCCACGGAGACACCCACTGAGGGTATTGGCGCTATAGAAGCCCCCCGAGGAACGCTTATCCATCACTATCAAACCGACAAGAACGGGATGGTAAAGAAAGCGAACCTGATCGTGGCCACGCAGAACAACGCGGCACGCATTGCAATGAGTGTGGAGAAAGCAGCAAAGGAACTCATTCATCACGGCGATGTGCCGGAAGGAGTACTGAACAGGATTGAAATGGCATTTCGCGCCTATGATCCATGCAACGGATGTGCTACTCATTCTCTACCTGGAAGCATGCCGCTGATGTTACGCGTTCACGACCGCTCCGGCACTGTTCTTACCACTATGCAGCGCGACTATCTCGGAGGAGTGCATCGTGAATAGAGCGACAGTTGGATCGCGATCATCGCTCGACAGAAAAGTTTTCCTGCGAGTTGTCTGTCTGGGTAATGAATCCGTCGCAGATGATTCGTTCGGTCCAGCGGTTGCACAAGAGCTTCGAGATCTCGCATTGGAAAATGTCGAAATCGTAGAGTCTCCCGGAACAGGATTGGATCTACTCGACTATGCGTTGAATGTTCACCACCTTGCGCTGATCGACACAATCAGGACAGGCACCGTCCCGGTTGGAGAAGTCCGCCAGTTCCACGATGGCGACCTGCACGCCGTTCCTGGGGGATCGCCTCATTACATGGGACCGTTTGAGGCTTTCAAGGTGGCGAGGGAACTCAGTCTCCCGGTCGCCGACGATGTGGTTATTTTGGCGGTTGAGGCGGAGGATTGTCTGACCTTTGGCAAAGAGATGTGTCTGGCGGTGCGCTCGGCCATACCCGAGGTCATCCGCACCCTCCAGGCCATGGTTCCCACACCAGCAACTAGAGCACAACTCAGCTGAAGCTGAGATCAAGTTCCTCCGGGAGGATGCCATGCGAAAGATCCTTCTGATGCTGAACCGACATATATGGTCGGTGTGCTTCCTCGTTTTGATGCTGGCAGGTGTCTACGCGGCTTACCAACGCTCCGTCGCCGTGCCCCTAATTACCGACACTCACCTGCCCTGGAGCCTGCCTGGCGCGCTAAATGTCGTCTGTGGAACCGCGCTGGCTGCTGGTGGTTTTACGCTGGCAGCAATCATACGGACTCTGCACCTCGCACGAGCGCAATCACTACTGCGCATCTGTGTGACCAGTTCTTTCCTGGGATACCTCGTTGCATGTCTTGGCATTTTAGTCGACAAGACAGTCCTGACCCGCATTTGCGCCTTGCACTCAAACTGGACTACGAATCGCGTTACAACAGCCGTCGATTGTGCATTCGTTTTGTTCGGGATCTCAGTCGCTGTCGAGTTCGCTTCGGACTTGCATTTCCCTCCCAAAAGGAAGCCGGTTGCCGCTACGCTCGCTGTCATTCGTACTCCACTCCTGTGGTCGGATGCCGGGGTGTCTTTGTTGTTCCAATCGATTGTGGCCTCTGCATTGAAGCTGACACCGAACGCTTCAAAATTCTGGGCGAGCCCATGGTTGGCATTCTTGTTTTTCATCTCAAGCGCCTGCGCGGGATTGGCTCTCGCTCTGATGGCTTACTTGCTCGCGCATCGAGCGCCCTCGAATGCAGTGGATGCCACGCTCTTGAATGGCACTCGACGCATACTCGCCACCCTAGTCTTCCTCTATGTATATGGTCGCGTGGCCGACCTGTTTGAAAGAGGCCAATTCTCGTTGCTAGGCGCAAATCTCGAGTCTTCAATGCTGATACTCGAAATGGCGTTGTTCATTGTCCCCATGTTCGTATTGGCATCTCAGCCTCTGCCGACCGTCGGGGTTGTTTTTTATTGCAGCGCAACAATTCTGGCCGGGCTCGTTGCGAATCGATTGAACACTTTCGTTACATCCTTGGAGATGGGTACTCAGCATTTCCATCTTGCGCCGTGGCATGACTTTGCGATCAGCTACAGCATCGTCGTGGTCGGCATAGTTGGCTATCAACTTCTGGCAAATCGGCTGAGGATTCAGGAGATATCTCGCGCGGAGGAAGTGACAACTTTCTAGACAATGTGGCCTAGTTCCGGCTTTACCGGATCCATCACCGGGGTTTATGGGCAGCCAAATCCGCCTTGCGCAGAAAGCCGCCCTTCTCGATATACCAGGCCTCGAGTGCATCGGCGATGTCGCCACGATAGAAGCGGTACGAGACGGCTTGCAGTTTCTGCTCGCGTGTACCTTTCGCAGTCTTTTCGGATTCCACTAATTTGCGAAACGTCACCGCCATATCCGCCTGCCAATTCACGCCGGTTTCGATCTTCTGGCCGCTGCCAGTATCTCGATACCAACTGGGTCCGCCTGCATCCAAAATAGCCAGCGTAGGCTGCACGACTTCTTCGAAACTTTTGGTTCCGTAAAGTTTCAACAGCGCGACAATCGCATCGATGGTGCCCGGCACCGCCGCCGCCTTCACATCACCATCGGGGATTCCGTGCTGCATATACCAGGCAATCGCTTTGGGATCGCGCGGGGCCTCCCCTTGGCCTTCCAACAGCTTCACGGTTTTCTGGTTCGCGTCATAAACCAGAATGGGAACCTCCCCTCCCACGCAGAACGCGCCCACGTAAGTTACGGAGAGGGCCAACAGAGTGGCGGCGCCCGCGTCGGCCGCGTTTCCACCTTGCTGCAAGATTTTGATCCCCGCCGCAGTAGCGGCAGGCTTCCCAGAAACAACAACGCCACGACTGCCGGCAGCGATACTCGGTCCATGCGGAGTGGTCTGCATTTCGGCGGCTTGGGGCCAGGCAATAGCCAGGAGAAGTATGGAAACGGCTGATATCGAAGTAGTAGAATTCGCCTTCAGAATCTTAGCCATGAAAATGGTCCTTGCCAAAGCTGCCTGGCCAACCATAGCAATTTTTCTATTGCACTCATCGTTGGCAGTCTCAGCCGCAAGCCTTCCGCCGGCACCGGGTCGCCAGATGTCCAACGGATCCGCCATTCTTGAGCCCGCATCGGGTGCATTACTGGGAATATTCTACGGTGCCGGGAGCGTGGACGAGACGTCGAAGAAACTCGGGAGAACCCTTCCCGTTCATCTTACCTATTACGCGTGGGACGCGGATTGGAACGGCAGCGTCACCAAGGCCGACCTGGCAGCCGGACGCATCCCGCTGGTGAATTGGGAGCCGCACCATATCGACTTCCACAAAATTGTTGACGGCAGCCTTGATGCGACGATTACGGCGCGTGCGAACGGTGCCAAAGCACTCGGCAAGAGATTCTTTCTCGACTTTGCCGCGGAAATGAACGGCGATGAGGCGTGGGGCGGCAATAACCCTACCCTGTACGTTGCCGCTTACCGGCACATTCACGACATCTTCACCGCTGCAGGCGCGACCAACGTGGTCTGGGCGTGGTGTCCGAACGTCACCGATACCGACGGCAGCAACCGAACCACAATGGACTACTATCCCGGTGATTCCTATGTCGATTGGACAGGGGTTGATGGCTACAACTGGGGGACGAAAAACGGAGGCTGGCAGAGCTTCCAACAGGTATTCAGAAATATCTACCCTTTGCTTGCAGCGAAGAAGAAGCCAATTATCATCGGCGAGATGTCGTCGGCCGAAGCTGGCGGAGATAAAGGCAAGTGGATCGACGAGATCATTCCCACGCTGCAAACCAGCTTCCCTCTTATCAAATGCGTTATATGGTTCGACATCAACAAGGAAGCCGATTGGCGCATCAGCTCTTCTCATGATTCGGAAGCGTCGTTCCTCCGGATGGCGAAGGACCCCTTTTTTAATCCGTAGGAATTCCCGGCAGCTGATGACTTCGAGAGTTGGATAAGGAACTGAACCATCG
>Ga0335069_10002660_pt1 | contig 27346 bp, 34 predicted proteins | sample Lox_Sample_11_FD_206714 | JGI IMG/M metagenome (GOLD analysis project Ga0335069, IMG submission 206714) | Soil microbial communities from Loxahatchee National Wildlife Refuge, Florida, United States - Lox_Sample_1.1 | ecosystem: Environmental > Terrestrial > Soil > Wetlands | place: USA...
GCGGCGTCCCAACAGCGGGGAAGCGGCCTCCCCGTTTCAGTATGTAGTCGGCGGGAGAATCAAGGAATTTGTGCAGAAACCTTCAAATATTAGCATGGTCTGCTCGCTTTTAGAAGCATGACCTGAGATTTCGCTTGCAATTTCCCGCTGAGTGTGACCGCCGTCATTCCTTAGATGGTGAACTGCTGGATTTGGTTTCTGAAATTCGGGGGAGTTTATCGCGAAAAGGGTCGGCTTTTCTGCAACTTACGGGTGGTTGTTGAGGTGGAGTGGGAGGTGGATTGCGTCTCATGGGATTGTCAGTGTTTGGCGCTCTGTTCCCCGAGGCGGGAGCGCGCAGTGCCGTACAATCGACGGGTGAGCTTGATAGCCCTTTTCCCACTCGACCTGGTGCTCTTGCCGGGTGCTCCCATGCCCCTGCATATCTTCGAACCCCGGTACAAAGAGATGATCCAGGAGGCACTCGACAGCAAGCAGCCGTTCGGGATCGTGCGCGCCCAGCAGGATTCGGTGGCCGAGATCGGCTGCACGGCCGAAATCGGCGAAGTCACAAAGAAGTATGAGGACGGTCGGCTGGACATCATCACCGAAGGGCAGCGACGCTTCAAGATCACTGGACTGGATCAGGAACGCTCGTTCCTACGTGCTGAGGTGGACTTCTTCGACGATGACGAGGAGCAACCCGCGCCCAAGCCGGAAGCCGAACAGCTGGTGAAGTTACATGCCGAACTGCTGGCCGTCGCCGGAGCTGAGGCGACTGGGATCGAGCTCGATGATCCGCAGCTTTCGTTTCATCTGGCCGGAAGCGTTCCTCTGGACTTGGACTTCAAGCAGAACCTGCTGGGCATGCGCTCCGAACCGCAGCGCGTGGCAGCGATGGTGGAGTACTACACGCTGCTGGTCCCGCGCCTGAAGCGGACGATCAAGGTGAAAGAGAAGTCGAGGGGAAATGGGCACGCGATGTAACCACAAAGGACACGAAGTACCACGAAAGGTTTTTAGGTTATTCTGGAAATCCCTCGTGCCCCTTGTGGTTAAACAACTTCCTTTAGTCGGCCGCTCTTCACATCAAACACAAACCCTCTGATCGCCAGTCTCTCGCGAATCCAGCTATGCGAGCGCAGTTTCGCCAGTTGCTCCCGGACGTTCTTCTCCACATCGCTGAACGCGTGGAAATGGACCGGTGCGCTGGCTTCTACTCCCGACTCTTTCTCGATGTGCTTGTGCATGTCGGCTTCACTGGCCTTCATCATGCCGCAGTCGGTATGGTTGATGACCATCACTTCGTTGGTCCCGAGAAAATAGTGCGACACAATCAGTGACCGCAAGGCGTCGTCGGTGACAATCCCTCCGGCATTGCGGATGAAGTGCGCATCTTGCGGCTTGAGTCCGAGGGCAGCGAGGGTGATGCGCGTGTCCATGCACATGATGATCGCCAGGTTCATCCCCGGACGTGGCGAAATGAAGTTGGGATCGTAGTTGAGGGCGAACTCGGCGTTGCGCCGGAGTACTTTGTCGATTGCGCTCATAAAATCATTAACGACGGATCAGACGGATAAAACGGATTCGAGCGCATTATCCAATAGAAAAACCCCAAGAGAAATCCGTCTAATCCGTTGAATCCGTAGTCAAGAAAAGCTCAAGCCAGCTTGTCGATCTTTGCCGCCAGGATGAAGTCGCTTTCCGTCAGTCCATCGATCTTGTGCGTGTAGGTCGTGATCTCGGCCTTGCCCCACGTCAGGAAAATGTCGGGATGGTGGCCTTCTTTTTCCGCTACCTCGCCAACCTTGTTGACAAACGCCAGCGCCGAAACGAAGTCAGGGAACGTGAAAGTACGTTTGATGTGATGCCCGTTCACGACCACCCAGTCCGGCACTTGCAGCTGCAGGTCTTCAAGTTCTTTGCCCGCCAGCGCAGGAATTCCTCCCCGGCACGGCACACACGATTTGGCTGCGAGTTCCATAACGTCACCCCCACGCATAGAACTCACTATGGTGCCTGAGGAGCAGGATGAGGTGCAAGTCAGGCGAGCGATTGATCTATTTGAAGCGTATAGAACCCTTGCTCTTTGAAGCGGAAATCTCGATTAAGAATGTCAGCCACGCGAATGCTCTCTCGTATCAAAGGAGGCGTGCGAAAGTCGAAACCGCCGTCCCACACGCCATAGAGTTCAACGATCGGTTCCCCTGAGTTGCGAAGACTTTCGATTAGCCCTTCTCGACTCCGCCGCTCTCTTTGGTCCTGCTCCGGATCGACCTCGCCATCGTCCCACCAAGGCCAATCTCCGGTCTGGTACATAACGCTACCAAAATCGCAGCCGCAGCCTGATGTGGATCCGATGTATTGAACTTCTGGTTTGCTGAAGTGAACTCGGATCGGTTCTTCACGTTCATCGAGCGACTTTACTGAGACGTCGGGAGCTTCATTGTGCCACTCTCTGAGTGGTAATGGTTTTTCTGTTCCGACGTAAAGCACGAAGCACATTCGTGGGATTCTCTGATTTACTAACTTACTAAATTACCAACTTACTAATTTCCTCAAGCTTCTTCGGCGTCGCGGTTCGCTTCGTCGAGCAGGCGGAGGCCTTCCATCAGCAGGCCTTGCGTGGAACGGGTCGTCGTGGTCTCGCTGCTCGAAGCTTCGAAATCGATCTGGAAGTTGCCGGCTGTCCAGCCCAGGACCTTGTACACGGCTTCGTCACCTTTCAGGTTGCCGTAGATGGCGTGGCTGATCTGGCCTTCGGTGAAGAACAGCTCGCAGTGCTCGCCGTTGTTGCTGATCCCGAGGGCGCAGGTCTTGCGGCCGAGTTCGAGCGATTGCAGCAGGTCGATGACGTTCATCTGCGCGAGCGACCCGCGCAGAACGGTTTCGCCCGGAGCCTGCGTCGCCATCTTCTCCAACGCCAGGCGGTCAAGTACTCGCTTCACCCGCGAGATAGCTTCGTTCAGGAAGAACGGCTTCTCGACAAAGTCCTCCACCTTGTCCTGCATGAAGCGCAGCTTCTCGCTGATATCGGCACGCGTGGCGAGGAGGATGACGGGAATCTTTGCAGTTGTGGGACGCGTCTTGAGGCGTTCGATGAGTTGTCGCCCGTCGAAGCCAGGCATCTGGTAGTCGCTGATGATAAGGTCGGGCAAGTCTTCGATGGCGTGAGCAAGCGCATCGGCGCCGTTGGAAGCGGTGGTAACAGGCGCGAGTTCCGCGAGTTCGTGACGCAGCATCCCGAGAACCATCGGGTTGTCGTCGACCAGCAGGATTTTGAGGTTTGCGCCCACCGGGTTCCCTTGCTACACCGATTCTGGCCTGATCAGCGCAGTCGATTTCAAGTCAATGGATTGACCGTCTTTCGAAAGCGCATACCCGTGTCGAGCCAAGAAAAGCAGCACCGAGCGCCAGGCATCTATCGCAAATTCAATCTTTTCTTCGCAGAGCTCGTACTGATCGAGAAGATGTTCGTTCTTGAAATTCAGGTGACTATTGGAATCGTATACCTGCTCTATTTCCTCCTTACTGCAACTGGAAAAGAGAGCAAAGAGTTCCTGGTACTGCTCGGTCGTCAACCTGATGATCATCCCGATTCTCAGTCAGCGCCGCTTGCGAACGTAATCACCACTCTTACCGCCGGACTTTCTCTCCAGCACAACCTGGCGAATCTCGATGCCCTTGTCGAGCGCTTTGCACATGTCGTAAACGGTGAGGGCCGCGACGCTGGCCGCCACCAGCGCTTCCATCTCGACGCCGGTTGTTGCCGTGGTAGTTACTTCCGAGCTAATAGCGACGCCATTCTCGCACACGCGGGTATCGACATCAATGTGCGAAAGGGGCAACGGGTGACACATCGGTATCAGGTCCGAAGTGCGTTTGGCCGCCATGATGCCCGCCAGTCGGGCCACTTCCAGCGGATCGCCCTTGGGATTCTGGGGCAGCGCCTCAAGAACTTTGGGGGCCATCGCGACGAAAGCCGAAGCATGCGCCGTGCGCTTGGTCGCCGACTTCGAGGAGACATCGACCATCGAAGCACGGCCAGCTTCGTCGTAATGCGAGAGCTTCTTCTTCATCGGGATATCAGGGTATCCGAATATCTGACAATCTGAACAGCTTGCGCCGAATCAGATATTCAGATAACCAGGTAATCAGATCGGGCGCTACATCTTAGGTGACCAGGACGTTGATCATTTCTCCCGCGCCGAGCTTTTCTTTGTCCGGCGGGATCACCGCCAGGCAATTCGCGCGCGCGGTCGATACCATATCACCGGAACCCTGCCAGCGCACCAGTTCCACTTCGACGTTGCCGAACTCCCCGGTGAGCAGCGCGGGCAGGAAGCGTGTCAGCCCAGTTTTCGTGCGAATCTCGGACTTAAGCTTGGCCGCCGAGAATCGCAGCGGGCTCGGCGTCGTTCCGGACAATCCTTCTATTACTGGCCGAGCGAACAGCTCGAAAGTCACCATCGTTGACACGGGATTCCCCGGCAGCCCGAAGAAGTACCTCGCAGCGCCTTCATGCGTGACTCTGCCGAAGACCGCCGGCTTGCCCGGCTGAATCTGAATCCCAGTGAAGAAAAACTCGGCACCGAGATCGTTGAGCACTTTCTCGACCAAGTCGTATTTGCCCATTGAGACCCCGCCGGTGAGCAGCAGCAGGTCGCTGTCGAGTCCTTGTTCGATCAGCTTGCGCAAGGTGGGTTCGTCGTCAGCAGCAATTGGCAGTGGGATCGGAATGGCTCCAGCCCGTGTGACCTGCGCGGCGAGCGAATAGGTATTCGAGTTGCGAATCTGGTGCGGCAGCGGATGCCCCGCCACGTTCACCAGTTCATCTCCGGTGGCGAGAATCGCCACCCTCGGCTTACGAAAAACCTTGAGATCCGACAGTCCGACAGACGCCGCAATGGCAATCGCCGCTGGCGTGAGACGTGTGCCGGACTCGAGCAGATCCTGATTCATGTGTGCTTCGGCTCCGCGCGGCACGATGTTTTCGCCTGACTCAATCGTTCTCTGAATTTCTACACGCTCGCCATCTCTCGCGGTGTACTCCACCATAACCACCGCATCGGCCCCCGCTGGGACCGCCGCGCCAGTCATGATTTCCGCGCATTGACCAGGCCCGATCGCGACATCACTGACATCCTGCCCAGCGCGAATCTCCGCCACAACCTTCAGGCGTGCGGGAAGCTGCGCAACATCAGCCGCGCGCACCGCGAACCCATCGCGGGTTGCACGCGGAAACGGCGGCAGATCCCGATCCGCCCTGACCTCCTGCGCGAGCACCCGCTCCCCGGCACTCAGCAGCGGCACCTCCTCGGTGTCACACGTACCAACCACGCGAGCGTGTTCCTCCACCAGTCGTCGGGCGTCTTCGAAACCGAGAACAGTCACAGAATGATTGTATTGAATCGACCCAAACTGTTAAGGGGTTCCCGCCGAAGAACGTGCGCCAGGGGCAGAGGACAGCTGGTAGCTGCCGTAGTCGATGCTCAACTCGGCGTCGCCGCCCAGTCGCACGTGTGAAGACGAGCGAAGCGAGGCCGGCAACCAGAAATCCCCAATTTTTTGGCTGTGGCTGTCGATATGGGCCTTGTTGATCCAGAAGGAAGGGTTCTTGGCTGGTTTGGCATCGACGCGAACCACAGCGAAATCGGCGGTGTCGACGCATATTTGTCCGTCGTACAGGTACTTGTCTTCCCGCTTCGGGCTCACTTGCAGCAGGTAGCAGGGCCGCCCGTTTTCGTTGTCGCTGCCGAGAAATCCAAACTTATAGTTAGCGGCGCTCAGAGCCGAGCGCTTGCGGAACTCCGGCGTCGCCGCTTCCGTCTCGCTTTCCAGAGCTTTCTTAATCACCCGGTTTACCAGCAGGCTCGAGCCTTCCTGGCTCAGGATGGCGAACTGTTTCTTATCTGGTGCCTTGAAATCGACTTTCACCACGGCTTTGGCGGAGAGGCTCTTGGGAAATCCCTTGTAGCTGACGTGGTAGGTTCGCGTTCCCTGGTACGACTGCAGCGCCGAGGCGCGCCTCTCGTTCATGGCCTGCATGCGGGTCACGATCTCCTGTTCGGAAGGTGGACCGGACGCAAATGCGCCGCACACGATCGTCAAGTGAAGAAAGAGAAACCGACCCCTCATCGTTCCACACAGGATAACTCAGGAGACTCGATCGATTGTGAACGCGCTGTCAAAAGCCGCATCACCGAAGTATGACGGCCACATAAAAGAAGGGAGGATCGAGCTGCGCTCTAAGGGGCAACGGATTCGCGAAATAGAGGGGAATCGCCGGGGCCGATTGCAAGAACCGGCCCTGGTGACTGACAGAACTTACGCCTTCGCGGCCTCTTCGACGGGTTCGACCACAACGAACTTGCCCGACTGGCCCTTGTCCACGAACTTCACGACGCCGGTGATCTTCGCGAACAGGGTGTCGTCTTTGCCGCGGCCAACGTTCACGCCGGGCTTGTAGCGGGTGCCGCGCTGGCGAACGATGATCGATCCGCCCGGAACCGTCTGACCGCCGAAAACTTTCACGCCCAGCCGCTGCGCATTCGAATCGCGGCCGTTTCTTGAGCTGCCTAATCCTTTTTTATGTGCCATGACTTAAATCCAATCTCTTGAAGGGGTGCGGCTTCAGCCGCACCGGATCCCATCTCGTCTCTCACTCCGAGCGGGCTTCAGCCCGCGAGGAATGTCAGGTAAGTTACTTCTTCTTCGTCGCCGATTTCTTGCCAGCGGACTTCTTGGCTGCGCTCTTCTTTGCGGCGGTCTTCTTCACCGGTGCCGCTTCCTTGGTCTCTTCAGCCGCTGCCTTTTCCTTTTTCGGCTTCGGTTCGGCAGCTTTCAGCTTCGCCTCGTCGGCCTTGAAGGATTGCCCGTCCACCGCGATCTCGGTGATCTGGACAGCGGTAAACGGCTGGCGATGACCCTGCAGCTTCTTGTATTGCTTCTTGCGCTTGTAGTGGAAGACCAGGATCTTGTCGCCACGGCCTTCGCCGAGCACGCGGGCGCTGACAGTCACGCCGTTGCCGGCCTTTGCCACCTTGCCTTCATCGGAAGAAACAGCCAGAACTTCGTTGAACTGGAAATCGCCTTCGGTTGCCGAACCGAGCTTTTCCACGCGAATTACGTCTCCGGGCGCGACACGATACTGCTTTCCCCCGGTGCGGATCACCGCGTACATAATGCCTCCCCTCGGCGCCGGCCCACGGCGCAGCCCCGAGCTAGATTAAACGCTTGCACTCCGCCGATGGCCCAGAACGGGCGCGGCTGCCCCTGACGGGGCTCGGTAGCACAGGCAAACCTTAGAATTGTAGCGTGCTGAGCCGAGTAGCGTCAAACAGCGAGAGAATCAGCTCTGGTTCCGAATTACTGAAGGGTATTACCCCATCTCCCCGATTGCCTTATTCCCCTGATCCCGTTACCCTTGTTACGTCGCGGGAAAGTTCTGCGTCATCCAATAACCAATGAAATTTCTGCGCCAATACCTGAAGTTCCTTGCCGCCGTGCAGCTCCTGCCCGCGCTCGAAAGTGGACAGGAAGAGATTCTCGTCGGCGGCCAGGCCGTGCTCGAGGGCGTCATGATGCGCTCGCCGCACGCGTGGGGTATTGCCGTTCGCAAGCCCAGCGGCCAGGTGGTTTCGCATTGCGAGCCGCTCGAACGTCCCTCTGACAAGCACAAGTGGATGAGCTGGCCCGTGGTTCGTGGCGTCATCACACTCGGGCAGGCCATGGCGCTCGGATTTAAGGCACTGCGCTACTCGGCCAATGTCGCGCTCGACGAGATGCCGATCAACGAGGAAGGCAAGACCGTCCAGATCAGTGGTTGGATGGTCGCCATCAACGCCATTTTCTCCGTCGCCTTCTTCATCTTCATGTACAAGTTTGTGCCGCTGGTCGCCGCGACCGAGTTGAAGCACGTGTCGCCAATTTTCGGCAACCAGATCATCTTCAACCTCGTCGATGGCGTGATCCGGTTGGCGCTGTTCCTGCTGTTCATCTGGGGAGTGTCGCTCTTCGCCGACATCCGGCGCGTGTACGAGTATCACGGAGCCGAACACAAAACAGTTTTTGCCTTTGAGGCGCACGATCCGCTGCAGCCCGCGGCGGTGCAGAAGTACACGACCTTCCATCCGCGCTGCGGCACCAGCTTCCTCATGACGGTGATGCTGATCAGCATCCTGGTGTACTGCTGCATTCCGGTGACGACCTTCTGGGCACGCTTCGGCATTCGCGTCGCGTTGCTGCCCGTCATCGCCGGAGTCTCTTACGAGATCATCCGCTTCGCCGCCAAGCATCGCGGATCGCTCTTCGCGGTCATGACCGCTCCCGGACTTTGGCTACAACGAATCACGACCAAGAATCCGAGCGACGATCAAGTCGAGTGTGCAATCGATGCACTGAACCAGGCCATGGAGCTCGAAGCCCAGCGCGGCGGCGAACTCGTGCTCGCGTAGGGGCTCCTCCCCGAATACTGCGCTCCAATTCCCGTTCAGATTGAAACCACAGAGGACACGAAGGCTCACTATGGCCTTCGTGGAGCTTCGTGACCTTGGTGGTAAGTTCCTGGAGTTTTACGAAGGCCTGGAGTCATAAGCAATGTTCGATAAGTTGGACGCTATAGAACAGAAATACAAAGAACTCACCGACGCGCTCGCCTCGCCTGAAATTATCGGCGACTCGTCGAAATATCAGAAGACCGCCAAAGCGCACAGCGAGATCAGCGCGATTGTCGAGAAGTATCGCGAATACAAGGACCTCAAGCACGGCATCGCCGACTCGAAAGAGATGCTCGCCTCGGAAACCGACGCCGAGATGCGCGAGTACGCCGAGCAGGAGCTGGCGCAATTGGAAGAGCGCATCGGCAAAGTCGAGGAAGAGCTGAAGGTGCTGCTCATCCCGAAAGATCCTAACGACGAGAAGAACGTCGTGCTGGAAATCCGCGCCGGCACCGGTGGCGACGAGGCATCGCTCTTCGCGGCCGAACTCTTCCGCCTCTACAACCGATACGCGGAAACGCAGCGCTGGCGTGTGGAAGTGCTTTCGACCTCAGAGTCGGGAGTCGGCGGACTGAAAGAAGTCATCGCCATGGTGGAAGGCCGCGGCGCGTTCTCGAAGCTGAAGTACGAGGGTGGCGTCCACCGAGTGCAGCGCGTGCCGGCCACCGAAACGCAGGGCCGCGTACATACTTCGACGGTAACGGTAGCGGTCATGCCCGAAGCCGAAGACGTCGACATCAAGATCGAAGCCAAAGACCTTCGCATCGACACCTTCTGCTCGTCTGGTCCCGGAGGCCAGTCCGTAAACACCACGTACTCCGCCGTCCGCATCACGCACATTCCGACGAACACTGTCGTTAGCTGCCAGGACGAAAAGTCGCAGATCAAGAACCGCGAAAAAGGAATGCGCGTCCTGCGCGCCCGCCTCTACGAGATGGAGCAGCAAAAGCAGCAGGAAGCGCTCTCAAAGGAGCGCAAGGCCATGGTCGGCTCGGGTGATCGCAGCGAGAAGATTCGCACCTATAACTTCCCGCAAAATCGCGTCACCGACCATCGCATCGGGCTTACGCTGCACCAGCTAACGGATGTGATGGATGGCAAGCTCCAGCCGTTCGTCGATGGGCTCACGACGTACTACAACGCCGAAAAGCTGAAAGAGAATTACGGGGACAACGGACAAGCTGGCGCTGTCGCCTGACTTTAGGGGCCTCTACCTCGAAGACGCACAGGTGATCACGAGGTGCTATCGTCCCATGCCGCTCGGCATCTTCATTCCCGCTAACCGGCGCGTGAAGCTGGCCTTACCCATGTCCTTGAACATCTTTCTCATCTGGGCGTATTGCTTCAGCAGGTTGTTGACGTCGTGAACCGTGGTGCCCGATCCGCGCGCGATGCGCTTGCGGCGCTGTCCGTTGATCACATCGTGATGATCGCGTTCGTGCTTGGTCATCGAGTTGATGATCGCCTCGATGCGAACCAGTTCTTTTTCGTCGAAATTCTCAGCCGCTTTCTGCATCCCGGCGAACGGGCCGATCTTCGGCAACATGCCGAGGATGCTGGAGAACGATCCCATCTTGCGCACCTGGCGCAGTTGGTCGCGGAAGTCTTCGAGCGAGAAGCCGTCACCGCCGAGTGCTTTCTTGGCGAACTCTTCGGCTTTCTTCTTGTCGATAGTGGCTTCGGCCTTCTCGACCAGCGACATGATGTCGCCCATGCCGAGAATGCGGCTCACGATGCGGTCGGGGTGGAAGGGCTCGAGCGCGTCGTACTTTTCGCCGACGCCGATGAACTTGATCGGCTGGCCGGTGACGTTGCGGATCGAGAGCGCAGCGCCGCCACGGGCGTCGCCGTCCATCTTGGTGAGCACCACGCCGGTGAGCGTGAGGCGCTTGTGGAACTCGTCGGCGGACTTTACGGCGTCCTGTCCGGTCATGGAATCGGCGACGAACAGGATCTCGCTGGGGTTCAGCGTAGCTTTCAGCGCCTGCATCTCTTCCATCAACTGCTCGTCGATGTGGAGACGACCGGCGGTGTCGACGATGAGCACGTCGTTGCCGAAGCTGGCGGCTTCGCGGCGGGCTTCTTTGGCGAGGCGGACGACATTCTCGGTGTTGGCTTCGTCGAGCTTGCCGACGTAAATGGGAGCTTTGATAGCGTCGGCGACAACTTTGAGCTGATCGCGCGCCGCAGGGCGGTAGACGTCAACTGAAACAAGCATGGGGCGGTGTCCGCCCTTCTTCAGCCAGTTGGCGAGCTTGCCAGAGGTCGTGGTCTTGCCGGAACCCTGCAATCCGGCCATGAGGACGACGGTAGGCGGCTGCGACGAGAACTTGAACTTGGCGGTGTCGTGGCCAAGGATGTTGGCCAGCTCGTCGTGAACGACCTTCACCAGTTGCTCGCCGGGCGAAAGCGCGGTCATCACCTCGGTGCCGAGCGCCTTGTCGCGCACGTGGTCGATGAGTTCCTTGACCACCTTGACATTGACGTCGGCCTCGAGCAGGGCCAGACGGATTTCCCGCAGGGCTTCGCCGATATTCTCTTCGGTGAGTTTGCCCTGTCCACGCAGGTTCTTGAAGGCGCGTTGCAGTTTTTCGCTTAGATTCTCAAACACAAGTCAATTATATCGGGAGAACACGCCAACGGGCAGCCACCGCTCCAGCGCTGGAAAATGTTCTGCCAGCGTAGGATGTGCCCAATTCGCTAACAGTTAAGGTAATGTTTGATGCTGACAGCGCCGATGGAAAGATCAGAGAATGCGCTCAACATCGACCGATTCCCGGAACCAGTTTTGCGGAGGAATATGAGCACTCGGGAAACATCGCTCATCGTTGTGGTTTTGCTCATTACCGGTTTCGCCTTTGCCCAAAACCCGGAGGAGTCCAAGCTGCTTTCGCTGGAAAAAATGTGGAACCAGGCGCAGATGCAGCATGACTCGGGAGCGCTGAAGAGCATGATCGGCGACCACTTTGTGAACACCGAGTGGGACGGCGTCGTGAGCTATCGTGAAGCATTCCTGGCCGAGATCGCCGATCCCAAGTTCGATCCGTCGACGATGAGCGTGCAGGATATGAAAGTCGAATTCTACGGAGACACGGCAGTCGTGGTTGGTACGTATCACGCCAAGGGCAAGAACAACGGCAAACCCTATGAGCACATTGGCCGGTTCACCGATACGTGGATTCGCCAGAATTCCGCGTGGAAGTGCGTGGCCAGCCACAGCAGCCTTATCCAGAAGTGATTATTGCCCTGCGGCAAGTGTGGGTTGGTGCTCGTTCATCTGTTTGAGGAGCTCTAACTGCTTTGCGATCGGCTCCCATTTGTGGCCTTCGCTTTCCCATGCGGGACGAGCGTTCGGGTGGGCGTAGAACGCGAGGATGTTCTCGCGGACTCCGGGCGGAAGTTCACGATCGGGTTTCGCCGTAATTCGCTTCAGGAGTTCCGCGTACGTTTGATCGGTTAGACGATAGGCCCCGGGCAGCTCCTTCTTGCCAGTATCGAGATCTCGGTCGGTAAGGGCGGGCGCCTTGCCGTCGTTCCTCAAGCTATCCAGGATGGCTTCATAGCGATTCACGGTCTGGTTGACGCTGTGCACGTACCAGTGCTGCGTTTGCTGGTCGGGGACCTTGATGGCGAGCAACGACGCGGGGCCGATCTTCGGAATGACGAACACCACGATGGCCAACAGGTGCGCCTTTACGCCGGGTCCCTTGAAAGCTTTCTTCCAGTGGCGTTCGTAGGTCGTCTCGTTTACGCGGCGGTTGAAGAGTTCGAAGTCGGCATCCGTGGTGTCAGGCGGAAACTGGTGGCCGTGGAGCACGACTTCGGCTTCCGCAAACGCGGGAATGAACGAGCGAACCGAATGCTGGTAGCTGCGCAATGCCGGATGCACATGCCCGAGGATTTCGTGCGAATCGATGCCGTAGGTGTCCTGGAAGGCGCGCTCCACTAGGTGGCGGGGCACGTTGAATCCGACATGCTCTAGATAGCTGTGTGGGGCTAAGCGCTTCTTCGCCAATTCGTCGATATCGAAGGCGAACTCGGTACGGACGTGCCCGTGTGGGCTCTCGTCGTAGGTGACAATCGGTCCATATTTCTTTTCGAGCTTGGGGAAGTTGACGGCGGTGCTGGGATTCACCGCTTCGGAGTGGCCGATGTTGTCGCCGAGATAGTGTGAGAGCGCACCGATGGCGAAGGCGTACTCGTTCAGCGTGTGCGCCTCGCGGAAGAGGTTGCTGACGAAGTCTCCCGTGCGGACGTAGTGGGTGAGATTGCTGAAGAACTGGTGGCCGAAGGGATAGTAGCCCATGTCCTGGATGGCGCATCCGCCGTAAGCATAACTGTGGGCCTCAATGAGTTCTTCGTTGGTCGCGTTAGGGAAACGCGCGAGAAGCAGGGGGCGGATCGACTCTCGCCAGGCGAGGTCGACAATTTCTTCGTGCGTGAGGACGGAATAGGCGAATGTGCCGCGGCAAAGCAGGATCACAGCGGCAATCAGCAGCAATCGGCGGCTAGTTCGTGGCCGCCGTTCCCGCCAGCCACTCTTTCCGGCTAATCTCATCGGCCTCTACTCAGATGCCGAACGCGGGCAGATGGTTGAGAGATTGGCATCTGGCGATCAAGCATGATTAGGCTTCCGGAGCAAGTAGCCGACCATCGTGCAGGTTTGTATGCTGATCGTCGATGAGGAAGATGTGGCTACCATGGCTGTTTTTGGGGTGCACGTGCGCGGCGCAGACGGTGGACACCGCTACGCCCGCAGCGCAACCGCCCGCTCCAAAACGACAAGAGCAGGTCGTGGTGACCGGCACCTACACGCCGGTGCCACTCCAGGAAACCGATCGCAGCGTTGACGTGTTCGAGGTGAACCATTCGCGGTTGTTCTACACGAGCCCAATCGATGTGCTCGAGCAAGACTCCTCTGTGGACGTGCAGCAGCGGGTGCCTGGATCGAATGCCGACGTGTCGATCCGCGGGTCGTCGTTCGAGCAGGCGCTCATACTCGTGAATGGGCTGCGCATCAATGACGTGCAGACCGGGCACAATAATCTCGACTTGCCATTTCCGATGGAAGCCATCGAGCGCATCGAGGTTCTGAAGGGCAGCGGTTCGACGATGTACGGGTCCGATGCGATTGGTGGAGCGGTGAACTACATCACCTGCCCGCCGGAGCACAGCGAGATTCGCCTGGGTGCAGCAGGGGGCAGTTGGAGTACGAACGAACAGTACGGATCGCTGTCGTATGCGAGTAAGCGGATCGATGAGCAACTGGCGTTCGGACGGGAAGCTTCGGCAGGCTTTATGCCTGACCGCGACTATCGCAATCTGGCAGGATCATCGGAAACCGACCTGACCACCGCACTGGGCCGAACCGCGCTCATTGTTGGCGCGAGCGACCGGCCATTCGGCGCCAATCAGTTTTATGGTCCTTACGACAGTTGGGAGAGAACCAAGGGCTGGTTCACGGGACTGACACAAGATCTTGGGCAGCAGACTAGCGTCGCGTTCGGGTTTCGCCGGCACACGGACGAATTCGTTCTGTTGCGCGATGATCCTGCGGTCTACGAAAACAATCACGTAACCGATCAGTTACAACTGGCGTTGCGCCGTTTCGAAAAGCTCGGAAAAAACACGCGAATCTACTATGGCGCGGAAGGCTATCGCGACACCATCGACAGCTCAAATCTCGGCCAGCATCAGCGGAACCAGGGAGCAGTCTACGCCGCCGTCGATGCCCGCGCTCTTGGCCGCTTTTCGCTCACAGCGGGCGCTCGGGAAGATATCTACAGCGGAGGGAATGCGCAATTCAGCCCGTCGGTGGCGGCGGGATATTGGCTCACGCATCGGCTGAAGTTGCATGGCAATGTCTCCCACGCCTTTCGCCTGCCCAGCTTTACCGATCTCTATTACCACGATCCGGCGAACATCGGGAATGCGAACCTGCGGCCGGAGTATTCGTGGGATTTCGAAGGCGGACTTCAGGCGACATTCTCGAACGCACTGACCGCCGGGCTAACGGTCTTCCATCGCAATGACCACGATGTGATCGACTACGAGCGATCGAACATTAACGCGCCGTGGATGGCCGAAAACATCGATCAACTGCACTTCACGGGAGTCGAAGCGTCGCTGCGGTGGCAAGCCCCGAAACGGCAACGGGTGGAGCTCTCCTATACATTTCTGAACGGCGTGCAGGGCTCGCTTATGGGAGAACAAACCAAGTACGTATTCAACTATCCCGTGAATAACGCGAATGTGACCCTGTGGTCGGTGTTGCCGTGGCACCTGCAATCGCGATTTCGCTTGGCTGCGCTGCAGCGATATCAGCGAGATGCGTACCCGCTGCTCGAGTGCGCTGTAACGCGAGAGTTCAAACATGTACACCCGTACGTCCAGCTCACGAATTTGACCAATACACAGTACGAAGAGATTCCCGGCGTGCCGATGCAAGGGCGGGGTGTGCTGGCGGGAATGGAAGTTTCGTGGAGCGGAAAGTAAGTTACGTTTCCAGACAGTGATACGACCGCTTTACTCGATCGAGGGCTTCCTCGACCGTCGCGCCGATCGCCGACAGGTGTCCCATCTTTCTTCCTGGCCGGGCGGAATGCTTTTCATATAAGTGCAGGCGCGTTCCCGGAACTGACAGCGCCGAAACGAAGTCGGGATTGCGGCCGTCCACCCACAGATCGCCGAGCAGATTGGCTATGGCGGCGGGGCGGATCAGTTCCGCCGACCCAAGTGGCAAATCGCACACGGCGCGCACCAGTTGCTCGAACTGACTCGTTGCGCACGCTCGCTCGGTGGCGTGGAAGCTGTTGTGCGGGCGCGGCGCGAGTTCGTTGACCAGCAGCTTGTCATCTTTGGTGACAAACATCTCGACCGCGATCAGGCCTTCGATGCCGATTTTGATGGCGATCTGGTTGGCAATCTCGGCCGCCTGTTTGGCCACGCGCTCGGGAATCGGCGCTGGCGTTACCGACCAGGCGAGGATCCGCTGCTCGTGGTAGTTCATTGCCGGAGGGAACACGGCAGTTTCCCCGGACGGACGGCGGGCGACCATCATCGAAATTTCGTAGTCAAGATTGAGCGTCTGCTCGGCAACGACGAGCGGAGCACGGAGGGCGTCCCAGGCTTCGGCGGCCTGCGTCGGTTTGTCGATTTCAAACTGGCCGCGGCCGTCATACCCGCCGAAAGCGGCTTTCGCAAAGAGGTTGGGGCCAATTTCCTCGATCACCTTTGCCAGTTCCTGTACCGAAGCGGCCTTGCGATACGGACCGACGGGGAAGCCGTTCGTCGCGAGCCAGTCTTTCTGCTTCGCGCGATCCTGAATGATGGCCAGCACACTCGATCCGGGGCGTACCGGCGCAAACTTCGCGGCCGCGTTCAGGGCGTCGAGACCGATCTTTTCTATCTCGAGCGTTACAACGTCACAGTGCCTGGCGAGAGTGACGGCGGCTTCGACATCGCTGAAGCTGGCGGCGATGCAATGGTCAGCAACGTAGGCGGCGGGACAGTTGCGATCGGGATCGACGACCTCGATGCGATAACCGAACGAACGCGCGGCCATGGCGGTCATGCGGCCGAGTTGGCCTCCGCCAAGGAACCCGATGGTGGCGCCGGGAAGAATGGCCGACACTACGGCAGCTCCTGCTTAAGAACTTCGTCGCGGCGCGCGGCACGCCAGGTCTTCAACTTTTCGCGCAGTTCGGGACGCTTGTTGGCAACGATGGAAGCGGCGAGCAGTCCGGCATTGGCAGCGCCGGGTTTTCCGATCGCGAGCGTACCCACGGGAACGCCTTTCGGCATCTGCACGATCGAGAGCAGGGAGTCGAAACCGTTGAGCATGGTCGCGGGCATCGGCACACCGAGCACAGGCAGTGTGGTCTTCGCGGCGACCATCCCTGGCAGGTGAGCCGCGCCCCCTGCGGCGGCAATGATAACTTCGAGTCCGCGCGACTCAGCACTCTCGGCGTACTGGAACATCCAGTCAGGAGTTCGGTGCGCAGAGACGATGCGCACCTCGTGCGGTACGTTCAGTTCCTTGAGGATTTCGGCTGCGGGCGAGAGCGTGTCGTAATCGCTCTTCGATCCCATAATGATGCCGACCAGTGGCTTGGCATCGGCGTTCTTAGGCATGGCTTTATTTCACCACAAAGGACGGGAAGGAACGCAAAGTTTATTGCAGCGGATCCCACATCTGCCAAAAGAAGGCAGATATGGGGCACCAAGCATGGACAACATCGCCCAGGCTGATTTCAAATACTCGGTCGCTTAACGGGAGACGCACTTATGACGATCAAAACGGTTGGCGTGATTGGCGCAGGAACCATGGGCAACGGTATCGCGCACGTGTTTGCCAAAAGTGGATTCGAGGTCGTGCTGGTGGACGTGGAAGAGCGCTTTCTGCAGCGCGGGATGGAAACGGTCGCCAAGAACCTCGACCGCGAAGTAACGAAGCAGAAACTGACGGCCGAACAGCGCGAAGCGTCACTAAAGAGAATTCGCACGACGACGAAGCGGAGCGACCTCGCTCAGGTCGACTTCGTGGTCGAAGCGGCGACGGAGAAGTTCGACATTAAGTCGCAGATTTTCCGTGACCTCGATGGGATCACGCGGCCGGAGATCATCCTGGCGACCAACACGTCGTCGATCTCTATTACCAAGCTGGCCGCGCTGACCAAGCGTCCCGAGAAAGTGATCGGCATGCATTTCTTCAACCCGGTTCCGATGATGAAGCTGGTGGAGGTGATTCGGGGAATCGCGACTTCGCAAGAAACCTACGATGCCGTCCGCGATCTCTCGCTCAACTTGGAGAAGGCACCCGTCGAGGTGAACGACTATCCGGGATTCGTTTCGAACCGAGTGCTGATGCCGCTGATCAATGAGGCGATTTACACCGTCATGGAAGGCGTGGCGACGCCCGAGGCCGTGGATGAGGTATTTAAACTGGGGATGGCGCATCCCATGGGGCCGCTAACGCTGGCTGACTTCATCGGGCTCGATGTATGTCTCGACATTATGCGCGTGATGGAGAGCGGGCTGGGAGATCCGAAGTACAGGCCGTGTCCGTTGCTGATCAAGATGGTGGACGCGGGCTGGATGGGAAGAAAGAGCGGGAGAGGGTTCTACAAGTATTGAAAAATTACTGGCGGAGGGTGAGGGATTCGAACTTGAGCCGTTTTGCGGGCGTCTGAGCCCGCAGGCGAAATCCCGATCCGAAGGAGAGGGACCTCTTGCTGCCAAAAACTTTCTGAAGGTACTGGCGGAGGGTGAGGGATTCGAACCCCCGATACGGTTTCCCGTATAGCGGTTTTCAAGACCGCCTGTTTCAACCGCTCACACAACCCTCCGCAGCAATCCCTAGTTTACCAGCAGAATTCAAGGACATCGGCGCAATACTTGCGGCCAGGGTTACTGTGGTGGCGCTACAAAATGTGGGGTAAAACAACGTTCGTGGCGTTTCTTGCTTCCAATCTGGTGCTGTTCGGAAATGCCGCAAAATGAAACGAGGGTAGTTTCTGAACCCCGCGGCGATTTACACTGGGAGAGTTGATGTCTGCGAAAGTCGCTATGGCTACGGATAAAAGCCCCACCGAAAAATCGCTAGCGGAATTAAACGCCGAACTTCGCACCCTGGCCCACGATCTCAGCAACGCCATTGAGACGATCATGCAGGCCACCTACCTGCTCGGAACCGCCCAGATCGACGAGAACGGCAAGAAATGGGTGGAACTGATCGATAAGGCTTCGCGCGACGCTGCCCGCATCAATCGGGATATCCGGGAACACCTGCGTGCGCAGACCACGCAACTGGGCGGAAGCTAGCGGAGCAGTTCTCGTGGAACTCCGCGACGCGCTACAATCCTAAATAGAGATGCGTCGTTTCTGGGACATTGCGAAGAGCTACGTCTGGTGGAGCTACGGGCGCGGCAGTGTGCACTACGACGTCATGGTCAGCCTGATTCTTCTCTTTATCTTCCTGACACCGCGGGGCGTATTCAGAGACAAACCGGTCGAACGGCGGCCGCATCAGAGTGAGGTAATCGTCCAGCCTGATGGGCATGATGGTTTCATCTACGAAGTAGATGCCGCAGCCGTAACCGGTAAAACCGAAAAAGAGGTCCGCGACAATTTGCTGCAGGTGATCGAACCAATTGCCGGAGAAGTGGAGATCGCCGGATACGATGCGATCAAGGACTCCCGCGGCCACGTCGCGATGTACAAAGTCCGGGTGCAACGCTAGCCGGACCAGACATTCTCTTATGAACGTAAAACGTCAGCTTCCCATTCTCTGTTCCTTAATTGTGGCGGTGGCGATCGCCTGCTCTGCACAAGATGCCAATCTCGAAAAAGTGCTCGACAGCATGGATCGCATGTCCCAGAGCTTTCGCAGCGTGCAGGCCGATTTTGTCTGGGACCAGTTCACGAAGGTGGTGAACGAAACCGACAAGCAAAGCGGCGCGATTTACTTCCGCCGTGCTGGCAAAGACGAGATTGAGATGGCGGCCGACGTGAAGGCGCCTGCCCCCAAGTACGTGCTATTCAATAAGGGTACGGTGAAGCTATATGAGCCCAGCATCGACCGCGTGACAGAGTACAACGTCAATAAGAATGCCGATTTCCAAAGCTTCCTGGTACTGGGCTTTGGCGGTTCTGGCCACGGCATGCTGAAGAACTTCGACGTGAAATATGGCGGCGCAGAAAACGTCATGGGCGTGAACGCTGCGAAACTAATCCTGACGCCGAAGCAACAGAAAGTGCAGAACATGTTTTCACAGATCATTCTGTGGATCGATCCCGCTCGCGGCATTTCGGTCCAACAACAGTTTCTCTCTCCGGATGGCGACTATCGCCTTGCCAAGTACAACAACATCGTGCCGGACAAGAACATTCCCGACAGCGTGTTCAAAATCAAGACGACCGGCAAAACGCAAGTAGTGAAGCCGTAAAGTTAACAGCACCGCTTCCGGTGCAACCATTTAGTAGATTTACTTATAGAACGCGAGTAGATGGGTGGCTATACTGAGCAACATCCTTGACGCCCGCCAGCGTCAAACCAAGGCTCGCGCTTTCCAATTAGGGGTATTCATGGCCAAGTTGTTCACGATTCCGGCTATTCCAGATCCTTCGCGTCGCAACAAGAGTCGCACTCCCGACCCGCGCTACGTGGAGGGCCAGCGCCTGCTGGTGGAAGCCATGAAATACCTGGCGCAACAGGACCCGCAAATGAATCGGCAGGCCATCGAGCTGTTGTCAGAACATTTCCGGACACAGTTCCGCATGAGCGACTCGCCGCTCAGTTCGCAGCCGCAGGCGTAAGACCCAGGGGATAAGGGATGGTTGATAGGCTGGTGGCTGCCACATTTCGGTTAAGATTGCCATTCCACGAGCCGGACACTTTCAGGATCAACAACACATTCAGGCGAGTGATTGCAATTAGCCGCACTCGATCGTCAGCGTCGAGCTGAAAATGTAGCTGCGATCATCGATGCCTCGTTGTCACCAGCGCCCAGCCGATACGGTAGAAACCGAATTTTCTTGTGACAAAGCCAATCGACAACGGTCGATTGAAAATAGACAATCGAACCGATGAAGAATCTCGGCATCCTTCTCTCCGGACGCGGCTCGAACTTTATGGCGATCGCCGAAAACGTCCAGCGCGGCGCGATCCCTGCGCAGATCAGCGTTGTCATTTCGAATCGGCCGGAAGCTCCCGGACTTGAACACGCCCGCAAGCTCGGACTGAACGCCATTTCCATTCCGTCGAAAGGCAAGACGCGCGAGCAGCACGATCAGGAAGTCATTGCTGCCTTGCGCGAGGCCAAGGTTGATCTCGTCTGCCTCGCCGGATATATGCGCCTGCTCTCGCCGGAGTTCATTCGCGCTTTCCCGCAGCGCATCCTCAATATCCATCCCTCTTTGTTGCCGTCATTCCCCGGACTGGACGCGCAAAAGCAGGCCTTCGACTACGGCGTGAAGGTCTCCGGATGTACCGTGCATTTTGTCGACGAATTCCTCGATCACGGTGCCATCATTGTGCAGAAAGTCGTACCCGTGCTTCCCAATGACGACGACCACACGCTGGCCGCGCGCATCCTGGAGCATGAACACGTTGCTTACAGTGAGGCGATTAACCTGGTGCTGAGCGGGAAGTTTGGAGTAGAAGGAAGAAGGGTGGTTCCGAAAGATTGAATATTGTTTATTGACTATTGGATATTGAGAACAAATGAGCGGGCCTTTCAATAAACAATAGTCAATAAACAATATCCAATTCGTTATGCTGCTTTCGCTCCCTGCCGCACCTTGGGCAGCACTTCTTTACCGTAGAAATCGACCACCTTCTTTTGGTCTGCCTGTCCGGAGTGAATGTTCACGATCCAAACTCCGCTGTCGAACAGTTCCTGGACCTTCTTAACATGGATGTTCGGATCCGTGCCGACCGCCCAGTCGGAGATGAGGTCTTCGATTTTGATCTCGCGATCGGCCTCGTTCTGGATTTCCTTCGGATCGCGCACGTTGTAGTACGTCTTGAACGCCTTCGGCAGAAAACGCCACAGTTCCGCCGCTTTCTTCGCCTCCGCTTGGTCACCAACGGTGACAAACGCTTCGACCAGCACCGGCATCTTCGACGGATCTTTCCCGGCCGCACGTGCTCCGGCTTCGAATTCTGACTTATGTTCCTTCCACGTTTTGGGATCGGTGATCAGGCCATCGGCATATTGCCCGCAGCGACGCATTGCCTTCGGGCCATTGCCAGCCATGAGCAGCGGAATCGGCTTCGCGGGTTTGTCATAAAGTTTCATGTTGGCTTTGTAGTACTTGCCGTTATGGATTACCTGTCCGCCAGACCACAGTTTCCGGATTAGGTCGGTAGCTTCGACCAGCCGCTCGGAACGCTCGGGCCACTTCGGCCACTGACCAGTGCCGGCTTCTTCATTGAGCGCCTCGCCCGAACCCACGCCGAGGAAAATCCGTCCCGGCATCAGCAGGCTCAGTGACGCAAACGCCTCGGCCACTACCGGAGGCGTGTAGCGGAATGTCGGACAAGTGACCGTCGTCCCCAGCCACACGCGTTTGGTGCGCTGGGAAATCGCGCCCATTGTGACCCAGGCTTCTCCCGCGTGACCCTCATTCACCTGCCAGGGCTGAAGGTGATCGCTGGTGGCGAGCAGATCGAAACCAGCGTTCTCGCATTCCACTGCAACATCCACCAACTCTGGCGCCGGAAACTGCTCGTGCGCCAGCATGTAGCCCATCATGCCTTTATGCAAGCCGCCAGTCTGCGGCGCCGATCCGCTGCTCTGTCCAAATGACATCTTCGGCATTCCTCCTGCGAGCGCCGACGCGCCCAGAAACGCTGCTGATTTCAAAACTGTTCTGCGAGGAACTCCGTCTCTCTCCGCCATGCCTCTCTCTCGTAACGGAGGTGTGATGCGGAACCGTGTGCGCGCAGCCGCCCTCGGCTGCGCGAAGATCACAAATGAAAAAGCCCGGCTGCGAAGCCGGGCTCATGGAACCAAACGAAGCTAGTCGCGGCGCAGCGCCGCCTTCGCCATCGGTGCTACTTTATCGGCGACTTTCTCCTTGGCGTCTTTCGCGTAATCGACGCCCTTCTCCCACATGTCGCTGGCCTCGTCGGCCCAGTCTTCAACTGTGTCGAGCGCGTCTTCGTATTTTCGGCGAATCACCTTGCGGGTCTTCTCGCCGGTTTGCGGGGCAAACAGCAGCGCCGTGATGGCGCCCACGCCCAAGCCGATAAACAGAAACGTGATCGCCGTTCCCACGCGAGAACCGCTCTCCGATCCACGATACAGACCAAATCTCTTGAAGTCCGCCATGATCTCCTCTCGTTCGCAAGTAGCGGGATGCCCCTTCGACGCCCTCGCGCCGGGCTGGCGGCATCACCCGATCATTTTAGCTCGCTTTGTGCTTTGAAGACTTTTTCTGACCCCGCGGAGCCTGGTTCGCGTCAGGCCGGAACGGAATTACCCGATTTTGCCGGTTTATTTCTTCCGTGGCATTGCGGTTCGAAATTCCCTGCTGCGCACCGGAGCCGCTCCGCCTCATCGGTTGTGCCTGCGGTCGCCGTGAGCTTTTCGCTCCCTGCGAAATGTCCTTTAGCGCGCGGACGCTCTCTTGCTGGTCGCCCTGTTTCACCGCGAGATCGCCGATTGAAACCATACCGACCAGTTCTCCTTCGGTGTTCACCACTGGCAGCCGGCGAATCTGTTTCTGTGACATCACTTGCAGTGCTTCATCGAGTTCGGAATCCGGATCGATCGTCTCCACTTCTTCGCTCACGATGTCCTCGGCCGTGGTCTCCGCCGGATCGCCACCGTCGGCGATACATCGCACCACGATGTCGCGGTCGGTAATGATGCCGATCAGTTCGTTCTCGTCCACCACGGGAATTGCGCCCGTGTTTTCGGTCTTCATCATCATTGCGATTTCTTCCAGCGTCGTATCGGGCTGTGCCTTGGCGATCTGTTCGCTCATGACGTCGCGGATTTTCATCTGCTCCTCCTCTAGACAATGCTTTTGCGGATGTTGTCCCTGTGTCCTATTCCTGCGTTAGAACGGCAGGCGCGCGCTGGCGTTGTCCCCGCGTCGAGGGTTAAGTCCCGATTCCCAAATGCTACGGCGTCCGTGTAGAATCAAGTGTTTGCCGGTGGTGGTTGCTTCATTCAGCGACTCGGCGGCTCACACTTCGCAGCGGCACTTTTCGGCACGCCCGACCCGCCCGCTGTCCCGATTACTAGCTCATAGGAGAGTTTCTGCAATGGCGATTCCAGCCACCCAACTGCGTCCCGGCATGGTGATTAAGCACAACAACGACCTCCATTCGGTGTTCAGCGTCGAACACCGCACCCCGGGCAACCTGCGCGCGTTCATCCAAGCCAAGCTGCGCAACATCCGCACCGGAGCCATGTTCGAGCACCGCTTCCGCTCCGGCGACGCGATCGAGAAAATCACGGTCGATGAAGAGAAGATGGAATACCTCTACGCCGACGGCGACACGCACGTCTTTATGAACACCGAGAACTACGAGCAACTGCATCTCGGGAAAGACATTCTTGGCGATTCTGTCGATTACCTGATCCCGAACCTCCAGATCACGGTCGAATTCTTCGACGGCAAACCGGTAGGAGTCGAGCTGCCGCAGACGGTAGAACTCACCGTCGTCGAGACCGAGCCAGGACTGAAGTCAGCCACCGCTTCGAGCGTGACCAAGCCGGCGAAAACCGAAACCGGACTCGTCGTCCAGGTGCCGCCGTTCATCAACGAAGGCGAGAAGATCCGCGTCGACACCAGCGAAGGGGCGTATCTGTCGCGGGCGTAACCCAGTCGTTAGTCGTCGGTCGTTCGCAGTTTGCGGAAGCTCAGGACAGGTCGGGAGGTGTTCGCACTTCCCGATTTAATATCTAAACAATTTCGTCGAATCCGTCTGATCCGTTGTTAAGAAATGTCTCTCGAAGAAGCACAAATGCAGGCCAAGACCTATCGCGTCCGCGGACGCGTGCAGGGTGTCGGCTTTCGCTGGTTCGTCGAACGCGAGGCGCAGACGCTCGGCGTCTCCGGATGGGTCCGCAATCGCTCCGACGGCACGGTCGAAGTTCTCGCCCAGGGGACACGCGAACAGCACTTCTCGTTGCGCTCGAAATTGCAGCAAGGTCCACGTGCGTCGCGGGTGGACGAAGTAGAAGAAGTTGAATCCGAAGTTCAGCCTGACATGAAGTCATTCCGCATCGAAGGAGCCTGGTAAATGCCCCAACCGAAGCCGGCGTTCAACAGCGACAATCTGAAGAAACTTATCCGCGGTGTGCCCGATTTCCCCAAGCCCGGCATCCTGTTTTACGACATCACCACGCTGTTGAAAGACAAGGTTGGCTTCGCAACGCTGATCGACGAACTCTCGCATCGCTATCTCGGACGCGAAGTCGATCTCGTCCTCGGCATCGAAGCCCGCGGCTTCATTTTCGGCCCAGCCCTCGCGTATCGGCTCAACGCCGGATTCGTTCCCGTGCGCAAGCCGAAGAAACTCCCCGCCGACGTCGCCCGCATGACCTACGACCTCGAATACGGTCAGGACACGCTTGAAGTCCACAAAGACGCCATCCAACCCGGCCAGCGCGTGATCGTGGTCGACGACCTGCTCGCCACCGGAGGCACGGCCCAGGCCACCGCCAAGCTGGTCGAATCTCTCGGCGGCAAGGTCGAGAGTTTGGCGTTCATCGTGGAACTGGATTTCCTGAACGGGCGAAAGAAGCTGGAGAAGTACGACGTGGTGAGCCTGCTGCATTACAACGAGTAGCAACTCGTCCGCGGTCCGCTTATATAATGGTGGTGTGGAGAAGAAAGTTCAGGTTCATCGGAGTTTCGATCACGCAGATCGCGCTGATGCAGCTTCCGATGCTGCGCTGTCACCGCAGGAACGCCTGAAGATCACCATCGAACTCCACAACCGACGCCATCCCGATGCCGCTCAACAACGACTTGCGCGAGTTGCTCGCGTTACTAAACTCGAACGAAGTTGAGTACCTCGTTGTGGGAGCGTTCGCCGTTAGTTTCCACGGCTACCCACGCTATACGGCCGATCTCGATGTGCTCGTAAATCCCACTCCCCAAAATGCCAACCGGGTCCTAAAAGCTCTTTCCGATTTCGGATTCGGGAGTGCAGGAATCAGCGTCGAAGACTTGCATCGCCCCGAGTACGTCATCCAGTTGGGGATCAATCCGAATCGAGTAGATATTCTCACGACGATTTCAGGGGTTGGCTTCGAAGACGCTTGGCGGGCGCGAATCGACGCGGAGCTTGAAGGCGTTCCCGTTCACTTCCTCGGCTTGCAGGATCTCATCCGGAACAAAGAAGCCACCGGTCGTACGCGTGATCTCGGCGACGCGGAAGAACTCCGGAAGCGATCCGGACACAAGCATCAATGAGCACGACAGGCAAATACGGGCATGAACTCGTCGATGAATTTGTTCAGTACTTAAATGGGCGTGGCTTCGAACCACGCAATCCCGACGAGGTACCAGGGGAACTTCGAACGGAGAAAGCGGAATACGACTGCTACGGCTGGCAGATTCTCCGGGCAGGGCCCAACCCTTGGATCGATGATGCCATAGCACGCCTCCCGAAAAAGCTTCCGACAACGTACATATACCTTTTACAGAATTATCGCTTTCGCAACTTCGAGGTCGGTCCAATCATGTTCTTTGGGAACACCGGTCAAGACCTCTATTACGAATTCTCGAGAAAAGCGTTCGCGGACAACGGCCTTTATCCGACCATGCACAAGAACGGATTTCTCCAATTCGGTAATCCGTTCGAAAGCAATTACGATCCAATTTGCTTCGACATGAAGCGGGAGCACCGCGGAGACGCTCCCATAGTTCAACTAGACCACGAAGACACTCTGATTCGAGAACGCATTCGTGTCGTCGAGGAGATTGCGCCCTCGTTTTCCGATTTCATGCAGCGAGCGATCAGCGAAAAGATGAAAGTGAGTTAAGCCCCTACACTCCCGCCGCTTTCTCCTCCACCAACTTCCGAATCCGACTGACGAACTCTTCTGTCGCGATCGTCTCCGTCTTCTCGTGCCCGCGCGTGCGCACGTTCACCTGGTTCCCTTCGGCTTCTTTGTCGCCAACCACCAGCATGAACGGAACCTTCTGCAGCGCGTGCTCGCGGATCTTTGCGTTCATCTTCTCGTTACGCGCATCCACCTCGACTCGAATGCCAACTTGGCGCAACCGATCAGCCACCTTCTCCGCGTAAGCCGTGTGCCGCTCCGCAATCGGAACCATCACCACCTGCACCGGCGACAGCCATACCGGGAAATTGCCAGCGTAGTGCTCGATCAGCACGCCGAAGAAGCGCTCCACCGATCCGTACAGCGCACGATGCACCATAATCGGCCGGTGTCGCTGGCCGTCTTCGCCGACGTACTCTAACTTGAATCGCTCAGGCAGGTTCCAGTCGAACTGCACGGTCGAAAGCTGCCACAGCCGTCCGATGGCGTCGACCAGCTTGATGTCGATTTTCGGCCCATAGAACGCCGCTTCGCCCGGGATCGTCTTATACGGAATGCCGCGCGCGCTGAGAACTTTCTCCAGCGAACCTTGTGCCTTATGCCACATCTCGTCCGATCCGATGTAGTGCTCGCGATCATTTGGGTCCCACGTCGATAGTTCCACCTGGAACTTGTCGAACCCATACGCCTTCAGCACCGCGACTGCGAAATCAACACAGCCGCCAATCTCGTCTTCCACCTGTTCCGGCGTGCAGAAGATGTGGGCATCGTCCTGCTCGAACCCGCGCACGCGCAGCAGTCCGTGCATCACGCCCGACCGCTCATAGCGATACACCACACCCAACTCGCCCAGCCGCACCGGCAAATCGCGATATGACTTGAGCGAGTCCGCATAAATCAACACGTGGAACGGACAATTCATCGGCTTCAGCCGGTACTCGGCGTCGTCCAGCTCCATGGTGTCGAACATGTTCTCGGCGTAGAAACCCTCATGCCCCGACGTCTGCCACAACTGGCGGCGTGCAACGTGAGGAGTAAACACCAGCGAATACCCACGCTTCAGGTACTCCTCGCGCATCCAGTCTTCCATCAGCTTGCGCATGATGCCGCCCTTGGGATGCCAGAAAATCAGCCCCGGCCCCGCGAGTTCCTGAATGCTGAACAAATCAAGCTGCTTGCCCAATACGCGATGGTCGCGCTTCTTCGCCTCGTCCTGCTGCTTGATGTACTCGTCGAGATCTTTCTTCGAGTAGAATGAGGTGCCGTAAATGCGCTGTAGCTGCGGATTCTTCTCGTTCCCCAGCCAATATGCGCCTGCAATATTCAGCAGCTTGAAGG
>Ga0335069_10002662_pt1 | contig 27320 bp, 46 predicted proteins | sample Lox_Sample_11_FD_206714 | JGI IMG/M metagenome (GOLD analysis project Ga0335069, IMG submission 206714) | Soil microbial communities from Loxahatchee National Wildlife Refuge, Florida, United States - Lox_Sample_1.1 | ecosystem: Environmental > Terrestrial > Soil > Wetlands | place: USA...
CGCGCGCGCCATGGGCCAGGCGGCCGCCGCGACGCAGAAGCACACGTACATCACCGCACACGGGTCGGGGGACCTGGTGGCGGTGCCAGCGCTCACCGATGGGCCGAGCATGAAAAACGCGTCCCGAGAGGCGGCGGCGTGAGCGAGCGGGAGCACGTCGGGATGTTCGAAGATCCGCTGTCGTGCGGCAGGACGGGCTCTCGCGGCTAGAGCGGTCACCGGCGAACGGCGTCGGTCTCGAACTTGCGCGAGGAGTCGTCCAGTCCAGTTTTTCCAGTGGGCTGCGTCGGTCGCGAAACCGTGCCGCGAGTATCCCGCATGACTCCCGCGCGGGACGTCGCTATTAGGAGCATGCAGAGGTCGCACTCTTGATCGTCCTACTGGAGATGCTCTCGAGAGACCACACGCATCCATTCAATGGGAAGGACTCGGACGCATGGGTCTGAACTTCTCGGGTTGGATGCGGGTGACGGACGCCGCCTCGCTGGTGCTCCAGTGGTTGGACGAACTATTCGCAACCGTGCCCAGACTCGTAGACTCAGGCGAAGAAGTCGACCTTCGTTGTCGAAGGGTGGTACGTCCGAAGACGAAGACGAAGACGAAGAAGGCCAAGGTTCGATCGAGATGAACGAAGAGAACAAAGAAGAGATGGCGCTCGCGAAGAGGCACGAGGCTCCGTCGCTCTCTGCCATACAAGCGCTCGACCAACTCGCGGTGCAGGTGCGCAAGGCGACGGACATGTTCTCGGTGATGGAGATGCAGACGCAGGCGAAGGCCTTCGAGCATTGGGTGCGCGCGCGCGCCGGCGCCGACGCGCTCGCGCGCAAGGCCGCGGTGATCGTGCTCCGCGCCGAGCGACGCATCGGGCAGCTCTCGGCGAAGATCCCCGTCGTGCCTCCGCCCGGTCCGGGAAGGACGAACCCGAAGAGCAAGGGCGCGATCCTTGAGGCCGCCGGCATCACGAAGCGCAGGGCATCGTCTGCCGAGCGCGTCGCGGAGGTGCACCCGAAGACCTTCGAGCACTACGTCAACACCGCGAAGCGCCCTACGGTCGGAGGCCTGCTCGTCGACCAAGGCCTGCGGAGCAAGTACGAATACCCGGCGGCGCTCCAGACGTGGAGAGCGATCGCACTCGACGCGGTCGCGCTTCTCGAGAGCAGCGGGGCGATGCGCGGCGAGACGCTGGCGCTGCGACGTCGCTGCTCGGACGCGATGATCGCCGACCGGAAGAACAGCAGAGAACCATGATCCGCCGCCGGCAAAACGTCGTCCCGTCCGAGGTCGCGCGGTTCGCCGCCGGGCTCGCGCTGCTCGTCGGCATCGTCGGAGACCAATGCGCGAACCGATGGGAGCCAGCCGCCTCGCGAGGGCTCGTCGTGATCGCCGTCGTGATCGCGTCGTGGCACGGACTGCGGTTCGTCCGATGGCTTTTCGATGACGAGGACAGGAGCAGGAGCAAATGAGATCGTGGTCTATTCTTGGGGTGCTGATGGCGACGGTCGTCTCGAGGACAGCGTTCGATCGCGAGGAACTGGAAGAGAACGGCAAGCGGATCGCGCGAGCGCGCGTGCCCGCTCCAGGGCCGGAGCGCCACGAGGTCCCCGACATCGGGATCGACGTGGTCGAGAGCGTCGACGTTCCGGAAGACGTCGCCATCATGCGAAGCGGAGAGAGCGCCGCATCGCTGAAGCTGTAGACCGATGGCGCGCGAGTATCGAGCGCGGCTCATCGACCGCGACGGCTTCGCGTTCGACGCGACCGTGACCAAGCCATTCCCGCCGAACATCGTTCGAGCGTGCGCGAGGTCGTTGGCTGCAGCGATCACGTCGAGCGAATCGATCAGCACGCGCAATGTCCAGATCGAGACGGTGTGCTTCGAATACCTCGGCGTCGAGGTCGACAAATCCGGCGTCTGGGTCACGTACGAAGAACGTTCTTGATCGGAATCCCGGTCGGGGTCATCCTCGGGAACCGGAGGAAACACATGCGACACCAATTGAAGAAGCCGATCCAGATCTCGGAGCCGATGCAAGACATCGAGGTCACCGCCGTTACGATCATGCTCGACGCGAAGAAGATCCGCGTCGCGGTCATGGCCGCAAACCGGATGGGTCATCAGCGCATCCTCGAGACCGACCTTCCCGACGACATCGGGAGGCTCACGCAGGCGTGGCTCGACGCGCAACTCGAGAAGCTCGAAGCGTGACGGAAGGCGCCCGCCTCTTCGCCGGGGCGGGCGCATTTCGGTGGCCGCTGGCTTGACAGAAAACGCATCCCGAACGACACTCACGCCATGAACATCGGAGTGAAGAACATCTCGAGTCGTCCGACGCCCACGGTCCTTTGGTACTTCGACCACGCATCGAAGGCGATCGTCTCTGCCGTCACCGGTCAGCGCTTCGCCGTCGAAGACATCGCGGCCGCGGGATGGAACACGAAGGGGCTCGAGCTTCTGCCGTCGATCGACGGGCCGCGCATCGTGTCGCGATGATCGTGTCGAAGCTCACGGTGTCGATGCAATGTCTCGACTGCGGTCGTGACATTGGAATCGTCCGAGCCATCGAAGATGGCGCAGACGTGGGCGCGATGCATGAAGCGATGTCACACGAGGTCCTCAGTCGCTCGTATAGGCGCGGATGGCACGAGATCGCCGGGAAAGGCAATCAGTGCGGGCGGTGCCGCGACAAGGACCACGACGAGGCGGCGCCCGCACCCGCAGCACAACCGCCGGCGCCGAGTCAGCTTCAACTCGAGGACCTGAAGCGTCAGCTCCGCGAGCGCGTGGAGATCGAGGAGTCGTTGCGAAAGCTGATCGCGCAGTCCGCCGTGATCGCGAAGTAGAAGGAACGAGGGAGGCCAGCATGCAAGAGGAATTCTGGAAGGTCGTCTGCGACAACACGACGACGTACGTGATCGCGCACAACGAAGACGAGGCGCTTGACTTGGTCGACGACCAGGTTGGCTTTTCGGGCGAAGGTGACGAACCGGTCGTGACGAAGCTCGAGCGACACGAGCTGCTCACGATCACGATCCCCGACACCGACGCCGATCCGCATGGGCTCGGGGTTGGTCAGCACACGAAGACCATCGACGAGTGGCTCCGCCACGAACGAGAGATCGCCGACATTCGAGGCATCTTCAAGATCTCGGACGACTGAAGATGGCGCACGATCACGTCTACGTCTTCGACCCGAAAAGATTCCAGCGAATCGACGTCGAATTCACGTTCGAAGCTCTCCTCGACGCGCTACTCGGGCTCGCGTCCGATGATCTCGCAGCGCGCCTTCCGAGGGGAACCCATCGTCATAGACTCGTCGACCGAGCACCGCATCTGCGCGCTGACCCCGCTGTCGTTCGTGCTCGCGAGAGGTCGAGCAGCGCTCGGATCGGATTGGCGCTTCGACCGATCACGGAGCGACGGCGCGAAGTGGTCGTCGTCTCCATGACAAGGCAGCTCGAGCGCCTGCGCAAGTGGGAAGACGCCGGGTGCGTCGTCCTCGGCAACGAGAACGCGGGCGCGCTCTTCAGCCGAGATATGGTCCACCGTTACCTGCTTTGGCGCACCTTCAACGGAGACCTTTTCAGCAGCCAAGAGGCCCGCGGCGCTCTCTCAATCTGCATGCTCAATCCGTCGACGGCGGACCATCTACAGCTCGATCCGACGATCCGCCGCGTCGTCGACTTTGCCTCGCGCGAGGGTTGCGGAGGCGTGATCGTTCACAACCTCTTCGCGTTGCGATCGACGGATCCCGACGAGCTGACGCGCCAAGCTCTCAAGGGCGTCGACATCCGCGGACCGCTGAATCTCGACATCCTTCGCGAGCCAGGGTCGCCGCTCGAAGGCGTACGCGTGCGCGTCGGCGCGTGGGGTTCGTTCCCGTCGAAGACGGTGCGCGCGCTCGCCGTCGACTCGATTGCTCAGTGGTCGCGCTCGCCGTACGCTGTTCTCGGCTTCACGAAGGGCGGCGAGCCGAGACATCCGCTATTCGTTCCGAAGGTCACGCCGCTCTCGTGGTGGTCGAAGCGGACGTAGGAGGGCAAGATGGCAACGAAGAAGTCGAAGGCCGCGGTGATGACACGCTACCGCATCAGCCTGAATGGCGGAACGGTGCTCGCGTGCGGCGTCGTGCAAGGCGCAGGAGGTCCGATGGTCGGCGTTCCGGGGCTCGAGCGTCTTCGCCGGATGGCGTCGCCGCAGCGCTCGATCGAGGTGACCGTCTATCCCGAATGGACGGCGCAAGCGAGCGGGCCCGCGGTCGTCGTGAACCTCTCAGGCGCGACCGTCGACATCGAAAGCGGCGAGCGGTGAGCCTCCTTGTGCTCCTCGCGCTCTGCTTCGGTGTCGGCTTCGTCGCCGGAATGGCGCTGATGGCTCGCGAAGCCGAGCGCCAGCGGCTCGTGCGCGAGCAACTCGAACCGCCGCGCGAGGTCCAACGCGCGATCAATGACGAGTTTGTGCGTCTTTCGCGCTGCACCTGCCCACGCCCAACCGCGTATCGCAGCGCGTGTCCGGTGCATCGTGGAGAGGGCTCGTCGTGAAGATCGAGCACTTCCGATGACGGCGCCCGCGGTCGTTCACGTCTGGGGCTCGCCAGACGAAGCGCTCGAAGCTGACGAGATGCTTTGCACCGAGGAGACACCCTTCACCGAAGAGATGCGCGATCGCGTCCGAGTCGCGTTCCATCCGTGGAGCGTGATCGGTCCTCCTCCGCACTACGACTACGCGTGCCGCTGGTGCCAGACGTCAACTAGGCGAGGTCAGACACAATGAAGAAGAACCGCAAGATCGTGGTCATCATCTCGCTCGTCGACGACGAAGCGAAGAAGGCACTGCCGATCGGCAAGATCGACATCGCAGGCGACGGCGCGCTTGGCGGCATCTCCGTGCGCGCGCGCGACGTCGGCACCGGCGCGAGCTTCGCGACGGAGCTTCTGCCGTCGCCTGGCCAAGAGCCAAGCGCGTGGACGATCATCGCGCAGGCGATCGAGCGCGTCGCGAAGGAATGGAAAGGCTAGCGAAGGAATGGAAAGGCTAGCGAAGGAATGGAAAGGCTAGCCAATGGAGACCATGACGACCGTCCGCGGCAAAGACTTCATCGTGCAGGTCGACGGCATCCCTCCGCTTCGCGTGCGCACCGTCCGCATCACGGATCCGGCCGGCGATCGAGTCGAAGCGCGGATCGTGTTCTACCTGCACATGCATGAGCGCGGCTCCGACGACTTCCAAGAGCTGCCGTCGTCAGAAGCTCTCGAGGGCAAGCGGCTCTTGCTGCGCGTCGGGAACCTCGGAGGTGTCGGCTACGCCTACCGCATCGACCGCGCGCGAGTCTCCGTGCTCGCCGGCGCGCGGAAGCGATCAGTGTACGGCGTGATGGATCTGAACTTGTGGGCGGTGCGAGCGATACCATTTCGAGGCTGACGGTGTTGACTCCGCCCGTCGAGTGACATACGTTTGGGATGCCTCCGCGGTGCGCTGGAACCGAGTGCTTCACCCAGTGGGCGATGCGTGTCGGACCGTCCGAATGGTTCGGGCGTGACGGCACACTCTGCACCGCGGAGGCAATCTATTGGAGAACGCGCCATGTCAACGACACCGATCTACGAGAAGCCGAGCCAGACACAAAACGGCATGGTGCACCCCCACCAGCACCACCAGCCGCACGATCAGCGCGTCCGCGTCACCGACATCGAGATGCGCTTCGGGTCGATGGTCGTCTTCATGCTCAAGTGGGCGATCGCGAGCATCCCAGCGGCGATCGTGCTCTCCGTCCTGCTCACGCTCGCCGGCGCGCTCTTCATGATCGTCATGGCAGCGCTCGGCTCGGCGCTTCGGTGAGCAAGCCGCTCTACTGACCATCGAGACTTCCCAGCCCTGTTTCCGTCCGACTCGACAAACCACACCGGACCACACCGACCCGACGCAGTTTCTCGCCCACGCGACCTACCTGGCCGCTCCCCTTCTCTGCGACGCGCCCCGCCGACCCGATGCATCCCGCGTGACGTTCCTGCTGCTTCACCGGAACCTTCCTGGCCGACAAACCCAGCCTTCCCGTGGGCGACGTTCCGCTCTCTGCCAACCCGGTACGACGTTCCGAAGCTCCTCGGGCCAACTCGACAAACCACGCTGCGCCGAATCGACACTCCTGGCCCTTGTGGCCCGTCGTCGACTCGATCCGCCTCGACGTTCCTCGCCCGGTCGGTTCCAGCGCGACTTACCAGGTCGATTCCTTGCGACAGACCATACCCATCTTGCCCCGAGCCATTGGACGCTCCCAATCATCTCCGAGCCAGTTCGACTTTCCGCGCTCACTGCGACGTGCCGAGTCGACCCATCATTCCCGCGCCGGTTCGACGACTCCGACAAACCACACACCCGAGCGACGCTCCTGGACCGACCCCGACCAGACCGCTCCGAGCCTGGGCGACCCCTGCGACGTACCCTGCCACTACGTTCCGAAGCTCCTCGACTTTCCTTCTCAGCTCGACACGCCGGGCCGCGCCCGCTCCTCGCCCACCCCCCTGCGACGAACCGCTTGACACTAGACGGGTGAGGACTAATCATGGCCTCGTATCCCGAACGGGAGCCATACCAGAAGGAGAACCAACATGAGCAATTTCAATCGTGACGACTTCAACCCGCGGAAGCTGTACGACATCTATTACGTGAAGCTCCACGCGGTGGATCGGATCTGCGGCGGCCGCCCGAAGAACCCGGAGCTGATCCGCTCGTGGGTCGAGTCGACGACGGGCCACAAGGACGACCAGTCGGAGGCGCTCACGAAGCAGGCGCTCGAGGAGTTGGTTGACGAGACGACGGAGAAATCCTGGAACGGCTTCCCCGGCGACGCGCACGGCATCTTCCTCGCGGCTCGCCAGATCAAAGCGCTCTTCAAGGAGTGCGCGACGATGCGACGCGTGACGGTCGACAAGCGCGGCTCGAAGCAGATCTTCCAGCACGGATTCGAGATCAAGGCGACGCCGGAGCAAGAGAAGATGACCGGCCATGCCGATCGGATCTACATGACCTTCGACGGCGAGGTGGTGAAGGAGTCGCACGGCTTCGATGAAGGGCCGATCCACGTCCAGACGCCGCAAGGCCCGCGAACGGCGCTCAAGCGCGTCGACTACGTCGAAGACGTCGACATCGAATTCGAGATCTGGGTGATGGGCACGGCGAGCGCAGAGACGCGTCACGTCGGCGAAGTCGAGATTATCGACATGCTCACCTTCGGGCAAGAGAACGGCCTCGGCGCGGATCGCTCTCAGGGGCACGGCAAGTTCCGCGTGGTCGACTTCCATGTGGTCCAGAAGGCTGCGCTGAAGAAGAAGGCGGCGGCGGACGAAGAGACGTCCGCGGAGAAGAAGCCGGCGAAAAAGAACGCCGCTTCGAAGAGCGCCAGCGCCGACGCGGAGTGAGGTAGATCGATCGAGCCCGGAGAGGTCTCGCGCTGGACGCGGTGCCTCTTCGGGCGTTTCGTGTTTCGACCCTTGCGACAAGCCTATTTCCCGCCAAGTCGGCACGACGGATCAACCTCAATCGAGCCATCTCGATCGACGGGCCTCGCCCAGTCGCGCGACGTACCCCTTCGCTTCTCCCCACGACGACACGCCGAGCCAGCTCGCGTCTTTGAGACACACCGCACCTCGTTCTCGCCACATCGACGAGCTAGATCGATCCTGATCGTTGCGACTCACCTCGCCTCTTGCCTGCCACATCAGGCCGACGCGACAAGCCACTCCACGCCCTTTGCGCATCGGGCCGCGCCAATCAGACGTGACGTTCCGACTCCCACCGCCTTCGACTCGACACACCTGCGCTACCCGTTCCGCGCCGACCCACGCGACGTGACAGCCCCCGACCTGCCGCGCCCTTCCCAGCCGACGCCAACGCGACGTGCCTGCATCGCCACGGTCGCATCGACCCTCGACGACAGACCGCTCCGAGCCTGGGCGACGCGCCACGCCCGGTCTCTTCGAATCCATTCCCCTGCGACCTACCCTGCCACTACGTTCCGAAGCTCCTCGACCTACCACGCCGACGCGCCGCCGCTCCGCCGCGACTAACCAACTCGAACCGCCGCGCGACGAACCAAGCCGCCGCACTTCGCTCCCCACCCCGTCGACTAGCCTTTCGCTCGAGCTATGAACGTGGCAATCTCTGCCCCGTCACATAGGAGGGCTACCATGTGCAGCGAACGTCGGGCAGACTCGTGGTGATGGCGTACGACCAGCGCCGCCAAGGCAACGAAAACGAACACCTGCCCGCGCGAGACGATTCGGCGCTCCTAGCCGGAGACATCGTCGATCTCCGCTGGTTCTGGCAAGACGCCGAGGCCGAATGCGGCGTGCGCTCGAACTTCGGCGCGCAGCTCGAAGCCTCCTACCTTTGGCCCGACGACGCGCGCACTGCGCGACGCTCCGAATGGTCATGGAATGGGCCGCGCGCCGAGGCCTACGAGGGAGCGAACGAGGCGGCGCTCAGCGAAGACGACTTCGCGATGGCGTTCGACCCGGCGTATGGGCCGGTGCACGTCCACGAGACACGGTCGCTGCACTGGAGCGATCCCTACGACGACATCCAGCTTGGCGCCGTGCGGCGAGCGAACCGCATCCGCGCGACGCTGCGATCGATGCGACTCCCGAACGTGTTCGTCCTCTTCGCCGTCTACGGCCAGCGGCGCGCCGACGACGAGACGACCGACTTGCGCACGCGCTTCGGCGATCTCGTCGGCATCGTCACCGCGGCCGTGAAGGCAAGCATGCAAGACCTCGCGCTCGCCGAGAGCAACGGCGAGGAGACGCAGTACAAGCGATGGGGCATCTACTCGACGACGTCGACGACGCCGCTCGCGCGCTTCCACTTCGCGAAGCACGCCATCGCGTACAAGCGGATCGCATACCCTCGCCGCAAGGAGATCGTCGTCAGGCCGATCCCTTGGTCCACGCCGCCGACGAATTGGTTGGACGCGCGCGCGATCGCGTGCTCGCACCTCTCCGACTCGACGTTCGTGCGCATGCAGAAGCTCTCCGCGCAGAAGCTCATCGAGCGCGCCGGCGAGGACTACGTGAAGCGCGCGCCGCGCTACTGCGAAGACTGCAGGCGTCGAGTGTCCGACGAAGATCCGCACGCGCGGTCGTGTCCGGGATTGCTGCACGAACGTTTCCACGGCAGGATTGGGCAACCCCGAAAGGGACGTTGAAGGAGAATTTGCCATGGCTACTTCGAAGGATCCGCAAGACACCTACCAGCTCGTCTTGGTCGGCAGCGGCAAGCAGATCACCCGCATCCGCGCTCCGGGCGGCTTGGCGGATGCGCAGTCGTACGCCCAGGCGCGCGCGACCGCGGATGGCGTGAGTCTCTTGCTCATCGCCGTCCACAACTCGGAAGACCCGACGCAGTACAACTCGGTCGGGACGCCGGCGATCACGCTCGACATCTGAGCGGCGCTCGTCGAGGGGGGCTTTCTCGTTTCCAGGAGGGCATCGTGGAGAACAGAGCGAAGAGCATCGAGGCGCGCGCGTGACGCGAGAGACAGCGCCGCCGCCGGTCGACCTTGTGTCGCTGGCAGACCTCGCGCGAGAGCGCGGCATGGATGCGCGCGTGCTGCTCGCTCGCCTCGAGATCATGGATCGAGAGCTGGGCGGCAAGCTCATCATCCGTCGCGGCGGCAAGGGCAGCCACCGGTGGATCAACCGCGCGCTGCTTCGAGCCCAGAACGAAGGCGCGCGCCGGAGCGTGGAAGACCGGCTCTCGGATGCAGAGGCCGCGCTCAAGGATCACGAGCGGCGCATCCTCGACTTGGAAGCGCGCGCGTCGACGCCTAGGCGATACCGCCCAGACGGCGAGCCAGTGTAGACGAATGCGTCGCGATTCGTCGGAGCACGTGAGCTTGCGTCGCGTTGCGTGAGCTAGCATTGCTGACCCTACGGGTAAGGCCATGGCACGCGTGTATCTACTCAGGCACGGAGACGCAGGCGCCACGATTGCGGGCGACCCTGCGGCGGACGACGCTCGTTCGCTGTCGCCAGAGGGTCGCGCGCAGATCGAGCGTCTCGCCGAATGGATGGACGAGAACGGCGAGGAGCCGAGCGAGGTCTACGCCTGCCCGCTTCCGCGCACGATGGAGACAGCGAAGATCGTCGCGAAGCAGTTCGGCTTGAAGGTCCAGCCGCAGACCGGTCTCCGAGAGGCGCGCGCAGGTCGCGGCGTCATCACGAACGCGCTCGGTGACGACGCGGTCAGCCGCCCGCTCTTCGTCACGCATGACCATGTCATCGTCGACGCACTCGAGGCGCTTGGCGACGACGGCGAGCGCGTCGACGTGCCAGCGAAGGGCGAACTTCGCATCCTGAAGATGAAGCGCAAGAGCGGCGAGTGGAAAGAGAAGCGCCGCATCCTCCCGAGCGACCTCGATGGAGACGCTGCAGACCAGTTCTAGCGTGCAAGCGCGGTGGATCCCGCGCGACGCGTGGCGTGAATGGCGCCGGCGCATGAAAGAGATCGACGTGCTGCGACGCGAAGGCGCGCACGAGGCCGATCTACGCTTTCAGCGCCGCGAGCTGGACGCCTTCGTCTGCGCGCAACCATGGGGCCCGTACCTGGTTGCCGTGCGCGACACGAAGCACCGCGCCGCCCCTTTGCCCCCCTAGGGGAAGGGCGCGGTGCACTTTTTCAGGCCTTGCGGCGTTCGGCTTCGAACTTCGTGAGGCCGGCTACGAGAGATTCGCGAATCACGTCCGCGCGCGTCGCGATGCGCCCGCGACGTTCCGTGAAGTACTCCACCAACGCATCCGCGCGTTCGAGGATCTCCGGGTTGATCCGCATCGTCGTCTGGATCGACAATTGGTCGGAGGAAGCCGTCTTTCGTTTTCCGTTTCGCTTGCTAGCCATGGCGCCATCTTGACTCCCGATTGAATCGCGGTCAATAGGTGTCGCGTTTGGGGTGCGTCCGTTACTCACGGCGAGATGCCTTTCGAGGGAAGAGCGCTAGCAAATGCTGGGTGAACCGAGCGTGACCTAGAAGCGTGAACGTATCGTCAAGCACGAGATCGGGGCGCGCGCGCTTGAACGCGGCCGCGTGCTCGTGAACGAAAAGAAGGAAGCCCGCGAGCACGCCGCCGGGGTAGCGCTCGCGGTCGTGCGCTAGCGCGTCCGCTGGATCGTCGAATCCGATCGATCGAGCGTACGCCACGAAGCGAGGATTGTACGTCACGAGCACGGCCCGGCGTCCGGAATCGGAGCGCCGAAGCAATCGCGGAGCACGCCCCCCGCGGAGCAAAACGAGGGGCACTCGTTCGCGGCGTCCGGTGCCGTCTCCGCGCCTGCGTCCGCCGGCGGAATCGTTGCCGCCGGCGCATCGATGAAAGGAGCCGCGGGAGACTCTTGCGAAGGCGACGGCGTCGGGTCGATCGACCCACCGCACGCGGCGGCCGCGGCGAGCACCGTGGCGAGAGGGAGGAAACGGATCGCGATGTAAAGCGGTTGCATGGTCATGGCTGGATCTCCTGAATAGCAAGGTAACGACTCCCGCGCGGGAGTCAAGTGCCTACTTCCGAAAGAAGGCTTCGAGGTCCTCGTAAACGTAATCGGTGTCGTCCTCTTCCGCACGTTGTAGCTCGGACGCGAGCACGACTTCCGTCCGCCATACGTGGAACGCGTCGACGCCGTGATCTCGGAGTAGGCCGATCGCGATCTGGAAGTGCCGATGGCACTTCGCCGGGGCGCCGCATGCGCACATGACCATCGCGTGGCGCTTTCGTCCGCCGTAATCCCGCGCGAGCATCGCGATCGATGCTGGCGACGCGGGAGGTCCCGATCGGCCGTTGCGTTGGCCGTTCCCGAGCGAGGGAACGTGCACGTAAGGCACGCCTACCCCGGCGCATGTTGAAAGGACCTCGCGAGACTGGAAGCCTCGTTTGATCCTTCCTCCTGACGCGCGTTGGCGCGCGTCGATCACGCTGGCGCGGAGACGCGCGGCGAGCCGCGCGATCTCGTCTGCCGTGTGCTCATAATACCCGACCGTGAAAATCACGATGCACCCATCGCGATCGAGACGTCGCGCGCGACGGCGCGTCCGTAGGACGTGGCCGCGAGACCGGGACGAGCGAACGACGGAAGGGCGAAGGTCGCGACGTCGGCGCACTTGCCGATCGCATGATCTGCCGTGCGGAGCATCATGCGCCCGCGCGCACCCCACCGCACAAGCATCGCGCCGAGCGAGAACGGCGGAGACGAGTAGCGGCGGACGATCTGGACGCTTTGCACGTCGACCGTTTGGAGAATCGCGAGAAGCCGGCGGCCGTCGACGTAGATCGCGCCGTTCTCGTCTTCGAATCGGAGCCATTCCGGACGGCGCGCGCGTAGCATCGTAAGGAGCGCCGTCGCGTCGATCTCTCCGCCCACGATCGCGCCGTGGATCCATTCCCCGGCGCACGGAAGGGAAGCGGCGAAAGCGCTTTCCGCGGCGCTCGCCTTCTGACGTTTGCCGTCCGTGACGCTCGCCTTGTGACGTTCGAGCGCCTGACGGACGAGCGCGACCGGGTCGCGACTGCACTCGAGTTGGACGCGCGCCCACGCGAGCATGCGCGTGGTCGTGCCGTCGGGAAGGATCGCCCGCGCGATCGGTTCGACGTTCTCGAGCGCCCACGCGCGGAAGGATTCGGTTCCTTCCGGCGTGTTTTCGGTAAGCTTCACTTCGCGGGCGATCCGCGCTGGCGTGATGGTTCGCATGTGGGTCCGTCTCCTGTTCTGAATCCCCTAGGAAGGAAAAAGTAAGCGACTCCCGCGCGGGAGTCAAGCGGACTGCGAGATCTTGCACCGCTGTACGATGGTTTGCGCTTCGCCGCGATACTCGCCGTGTTCCTTCACGGTTCCGACGAGCGTGAAGCACGCGCCTTCATGCGCGCGCCCGATGTCGAAGCCCTTGTCATCCGTCGCGGGGCGAGAGGCGCGCCACACGATCGCGGCGCCGTCGTCTCTCGAGAAAACGTAAAGCGTTGTAATCCCGTATGGGGTTTCGTATTGGTGCACGCGTTCGAGGCACACCTTTTGGAACGTCTCGCGCTTGCCGATGGTGCCTACGTGAACCGTCGACGGGAGGCGCTTGCGCGGTCCGTTGACGGCGACGCCTTGCGCGCGCTGGTAGGCCGGGACGATCGACGCCGCGATTCCCGCGGTGCGACGCGTGACGAGGCCTTCGCGGCCGATCACGCGGACATTGTGGAGATAGTCGCCCGTCGCATCGTTGACTTGCTCGTCCGTGAGGCTTTCCGCCCACGCGGCCGCGCGCTCGCCTTCGTCGCGATCCGCTTGCGTGATCTCCGCTCGCCGTTCGACGGCGCGCGGGAGATGCGAGGACGCGACGAAGATCGACTCGTCCGCCGTTGACACGATCGGCTCATACGAGTTTTGAGCTTGCGTGCGCGAGATCCATCCTGCGGTTCGGACGGAATGCGCCACGACGGCAAGGAACGACGCGAGGCGTCCGACCCACGGCCCGGAGCCTTCGCCGCTGGATTCCGCGCCGCTTTCCGCGATCTCGCCTGCGATCGCGAGGATCTCCGCCGCCGCGGCAAGCTTCGCCGCGTCCGCCGATCCGAGGAAGTCGCCGATACACGACGATCCGACCTGAATCGTGCGGCCATCTTCGTGGCGGAGTACGTAGGTGTCATTGCGGCGACGCATCATGCGGCAATGGTCACACATGGGCCCGCGCGTGCGGTATTCCGTCGGAAGCGCATCGCTACCCGGGACGGAGCGGATCACATTCTGGCCGTCAAGGTGTTGTAGCGCCGCGGCGAAGGTCCACCCCGCGAACCGGGGCGCGTCGCCTTCGATCCTGAGATCGACGCGGTCGATCGTGACCTCCTTTTGTCCGAAGGTCCCTTTCACGGTGTAGGGACGCCCGAACGTCCACGAGAGACGCGGTAGGCCCTTCCGTTCGGCGCGCTTGGCGAGCGCCTCGAGGCCTTCGGTTACGCGCGCGCGCTCCGAGAGGAGGATCGCGAAGGTTCGGGGGGTAGCCATCTCAAACATGGTTCGGTTCTCCTGTTCATTCCTGTTCACAAGGGCCACGGATCGAGCGGCACGTACGGAATCGGGACTGACCCGATCGCGTACGGCTTCCCGCATGCGGGAGTGACGGTGCACGTTGCACACCGCTTGCGCTTGGTTCCCGGTTGAATCCCCGTCGCGTGACACGTTGGGCACGCCATGTAGATCTCGATCTCTACATCCGCGGCGTAAAGGAACGCGACGAACGACGGATCCGCGCCGGTCTCCGCGGCCTTCGCGGCCGCACGATCGCGATTCGCGAGCCGATCGTTGCGAGCGAGCGACGCGCGCACGATCGCGGATTCGAGCGTTTCGGTAGCGAAGCCCGATGACGTACCGGTCCGATACGTGAAGGCCGGGCGATGATGCGTCGTGCGCTGCGTTTCGTGAAGGCGGACGATGAAAGGTCGCCACGTGCGGTGCATGGTCATGGTTCGCGCTCCGTTCATCCTCTATCTATACGGCCGTCCCAAGCGGGAGTCAAGCGGGAGTCAAGCGGGATACCGTACAACCCGCGCGTGATCGCCGAGGCGAACAAGCGCAAGCTCCGTGCGATCATCGAGACGATCGGACTGCTCGCGGCGATCACGTGGAACGTGCGCACCGGCCATATCGTCGGCGGTCATCGCAGGCTCGAGGTGCTCGACATCCTCGACGAGACGAAGGGCAACTACACGCTGACGGTGAACCAGGTCGACCTCTCCGACAGCGAAGAGCGCGAAGCCAACATTGCGTTGAACAACCCCGACGCGCAGGGCGATTTCGACCTCATGAAGCTCGAGGAGATGTTCGCCGCAAAGGACATGCGCCTTGCAGCGACCGGATGGGACCCGGCGGACGTCTTCCGCCTCTTCGGCGAGTCGCCGACGCTCGCAGCCATCCCGGGCGCGACCGACGCGCTCGCGGAGAAGATCCGAGAGACGCAGCGCAAGTACGAAGAGGTCTTGAACATCTCCGGGCGCCGCGACACCGCGGAGTTCTATCTCGTCGTGATCTTCCGAAGCACCGCAGAAGCCGACGCGTTCATCAAGGAACACGAGTTGCCCGACAACCGCTACCAGTCGGCCGACGATCTGAAGCGCATCATCGCCGGTCCTCAAAAAGCCTGAAGCAGCACACGGTCCCATTCGGGACTGCACCGCACGGAGACGGAACGCTCCGCACCGCTCGTCAGCGAGAGAAGCCATGTCAAGCGAATTGCCTCCGGCGGCGCCACCGCCGAACACACCCCCCGATCCGCCTGCGCCTCCGGCGAAGAAGAAGCGACCGCCGCGCAAGCGCAAGGCAGCGTCGAAGGAGCCGAAGAAGCCGCGCCGGCAAACCTTCGTCGGACCCTACGTCAACCAGGGCCGCGGAGAGCCGACGGCGTGCACGCCCGACGTCCAAGACAAGATCATCGCGTGCGTCAAGCTTGGGATGTCGATCAGGCGCACGGCGCCGATCGTCGGCATCTCGCGCACGACGCTCGACAACTGGCGGGTCATGGCTCAAGGCGGAGTACAGCCCTACGCCGACTTTTGGAAGCGGTACGAAGCGGCGAAGGTCGAGGGAGAGGCCTTCTTCCTTGGCATCATCGCGAGCGCCGCGCCGAAGACGTGGCAGGCGGCCGCGTGGATGCTCGAGCGCACCAAGGGCAACCGCTACAAGCAGCAAGCCCGCTTCGAGCTGACCGGCAAGGGCGGCGGTCCGATCCTGAAGAGCGAGATCGTGGCGACGCTCAGCGACGACCAGATCGAACGCATGCTGAAGGGAGAGACACCGGCGGCGGTGCTCGGGGCCGCGGCCGCCGGCATCGTCTCCGATGACGAGGATGAATGAATCTCGTCGAGCAGCTCACGCTCGAGAAGGAGCGGCGTCGTCGCCATCGGCTCAAGACTGAGGATCTCGGAAGGTTCATCCCTCGCGTCACGCCGAGGTTCGAGGTTCCCGATCACGTGCGCCCGATCATGAACGCGATCGAGCGTGCGTCGCGCGGCGAAGAGATCCGGCTTCTCGTCGCGATGCCTCCGCAGCACGGCAAGACGGAGACGACGAAGCACGGCCTCATCTACACGGCCGAACGATCGCCGAGCCGCAAGCATGCATACTGCACGTATGCAGACAAGCGCGCATGGCGCATCGGCAAGGCGACGAAGACGATCGCCAAGAATGCAGGGCTCGAGGTCGGAGGTACACAAGACGCGTGGCTGCTCCCGATGGGCGGCATGGTGCGATGGGTCGGCATCGGAGGTCAGCTCACCGGCGATCCGATCGACGGCCTTGCGATCGTCGACGATCCCTATTCGAACATGGCCGCGGGGCAGTCGGCCGCCGTCCGCGAAGACGTCGACGACTGGTTTCGTTCCGTCCTGCTCACTCGCTGCAACCCGGGCAGCTCGATCATCGTCATCCACACCCGGTGGCACAACGACGACTTGATCGGCACCCTGCAGCGCGAAGGCGGATGGGAGTCGGTCAACATCCCGGCGATCAACGAAACGGACCGGAACGGCGATCTTGTCGATCCGACGCGCCCCGACGGCGCGCCGCTCTGGCCGTCGCATCGTCCGCTCGACTGGCTGCTCCAGCGAAAGAAGGACGTCGGCGACTTCATTTGGGCATCGCTCTACCAAGGGCGACCGCGCCCGCGTGGCGCGAACGTCTTCGAAGACGTTCGGCTCATCGCGCTCGATCAGCTTCGAAACGTCGAGTGGGTGCGATACGCGATCGGCGTCGACCTCGCGTACACGCGGCAGAAGTACAGCGATTACTCCGTGGCCGTCGTGCTCGCGGAGATCCCGCCGATCCTCGGAGAGGACGGCAAGAAGCGACGCCGCTTCGTGGTCGCGGAGGTGCTGCGCAAGCAGGAGCGCGCGCCGCAGTTCGCGGCCCATCTCAAGGCGCTCCGCACGCGCTACCCGGGGGCGCCGACGTTCTCGTTCGTCGCCGGCACCGAGCTTGGCACCGTCGACTTCATGAACAGCCTCATGTCGCTCGGCATCACGGCGGTCCCAGCGTCGACGGACAAGTTCCAGCGCGCACTTCCCGTCTCCGCGGCATGGAATGACGCGCGCATCTTCGTTCCCGACGTCTCGCAGCTCCCGGCCGAAGAACAACCCCAATGGGTGGACCCGTTCATCGCGGAGGTGATCTCGTTCACCGGCGTCGGCGACTCGCACGATGACCAGGTCGATGCGCTCGCGGGCGCCTTTGCGGCCTTCACCATGCGCGGGTCATCGCGCGATCTCTCGAACCTTCCACGTCAATAGGGGCGCAGCGTGCTCTACGAAATTCTCGCTCAAAAGAACGACAACTACCTCGGCAGGCTCTACGAAACCCTCGACGATCTCTACGTCGGCGGCTACCAGATCCTCGCGCATGCGGAGAGCTTCCTCCCGCATCATTCGCAAGACACCGAGGGATCGCATAAGGATCGTCAACAGCTCGCGCTGTACAAGCCGTACTTCGGGCAGATCGTCGACCAGCTCGCGAGCTGGCTCTTCTCGCAAGAGGTCACGGTTCTCGCCGCGGCAGACGCCGAAGATCCGGAGACGCCCGGCGAGGTTCCCGACAAGCCGTTCTACGACAAGTTGACGAAGAACGCGGACGACGCAGGAACCTCGTTCGCCGAGCTGGTCAAGGGCTCGGTCAAGACGGCGCTCACCAAGCGTCGCGCGATCATCGGCGCCGACTTCCCGCGGGTCGAGCCCGGAGAGGAACCGCAGTCGCGCATCGAAGAGGACGCGATGGGCACATCGCGCGCCTACCTCTTCGAGGTCCCGATCGAGCAGATGATCGATTGGGAGACCGACTCGAAGACGAAAGCTCTTCGCTGGGCCGTCCTCTCTCGCGTCTTCTCGTCGCGCTCGTCGCCGACCGTGATGCGGTCAGCGATGGTCACCTACGAGTTCAAGGTCTGGGAGATCGACGAAAGCGGCTTCGCGAAGTGGTCGGTCTACTCGCGCGCGTACCCGAAAGACCAACAGCCGCGCAACGAAGACGACATCCCGATGACGAACGAAGGAACGACGTCCTTCAGAGAGATCCCGCTCTTCGTCCTCGAGTTGAGCGAAGGGCTTTGGGTCGGAAACAAGATCGGTCCGCTCTGCACGGCGCACTTCCAAGACGCGAGCAGCCTGCGCGCGGCGCAATGGAAGAGCATGATGGCGATCCCGGTCGCGGCGCTCGGGCCCGCGATCCCTGGCATTGGGCAAGCGTTGCCGGCCGAGATCACCGAGGACGAAAGTCGGCTCGACGATCCCGCCAAGCAGTTCCGCGAGAGGGGGTGGGTGAAGACGGGCGCAGACGACAAGCTCTACTTCGCCGAACCGACCGGATCGGCCTACAACCTGATCGCGGACGGCCTCGAGTCGCTGAAGGATGAGATCTTCCGCGTCGTGAATCTGATGGCGGCGTCCGTCGGCAACGGCAAGGCGCAGCTCGGTCGCAGCGGCGTCAGCAAGCAACAAGACAAGGCGGACACCGCGATCGTGCTGCAGGCGCTAGGCGCCGACGTGAGCAAGTACGCCGTTCGCATCTTCACCGCGGTCAGCCGCGCGCGCGGTGAGGACGTGAAGTGGAAGACACACGGCCTCGACGAATTCGCGACCGAAGATCGAGAGACGCTCATCGCCGAGGCGGTTGCGATGGATCAGATCTCGATCCCGTCGCCGACATGGAAGAAAGAGTACAAGACGGACATTGCGCTGAAGCTCCGGCCGAACCTCCCGCCGGAGACGCAGGAGCAAGTCCGCAAAGAGATCCAAGACGGCGTCGACCAAGAGTTCGAGGTCAAGGACATCGCGCGCGACGCGGAGATCGAGCAGACGAAGGCGAACGCGGCCAACGCTCGCGCGCGCGGTGCTGCCCCGGTTGTCCCTCCGGCCGTCGTCCCACCCAAGACCTCTCCGCCGGCGCCGCCGCCGCCGCGTAAATGACGGAGCGGCTCGACGCAGTACCCGCCGAGTGGCGGCCGGTACTTCGCTCGGCTCACGTAGCGCTCGTCAAGGCGGAGTTGCGCACGCTGCGCGACCTCCGAGAGGCCGTGCAGGGGGCGATGACGTCGGTGCACAATGCACGCTTCGGAGCCGACCGGAACGCGGCGCGCGCGCAAGCGGCGAGGCTCGTGCGCGACGTTGCGGGCCGCATGCGTGAGACGATCTCGAGCGCATTGCGCGATGCGCGCGTCGAAACGCGAAGCGCCGCGGCCACGCAGGTTGGTCGCGAGTTGGACATGATGACGCGAGAGCTTCGCTCCGTTGGCATCAAGGCGACCTTCGAGCGAGACGGATCGCTCGCCTACACGATCGACGAGCACGCCGACGTGCACAACGACACGCTCGGCGCCGCCATCAGCGTTGCATGGTCGCAAGCCGTGCTTCGTTCGATCGCGATCTGGCATGCGCGCGAGCAAGGATCGATTCGCGACGCGATCAGCGGGGCGACGGCCGAGCAAGATCATCGCCTTCGACGCATCGCGATCACCGAGACGACGCGCACGTTCAATCAGGCGCACGACGACGGAATCGGCTACGCGTTCGACAAGACGTCGCGCGCGCGGTGGATGGCCGGCGTCTTCAAGCGATGGGATGCGACGTTGGATCGTCGCGTGTGCGCCTACTGCAAGGACCAGCACGGGAGAATGGTCCCGTATGGGATGTCGTTCTCCGCCGGCATCCCCGGAATGGTGCACCCGTACTGCCGATGCGTGCAGTCGCTCGTGTTCATTCCGGCGCGCGTGCAGAGCGAAGAACAACGCGGGCACTACGTGCCTGAAGAGAGGATTTGATCCATGCCGAAGGAAGCCAAGCCGCTGTCGGGGTTTCAGCGCCCCGCGGTCGTTCTCTACGACTCCGCCGAGAAGCTCTCACCGAACAACGCGGCCGACATCGACTACCCCACCAAGGGGATTGTCGCGAATTCGACCGGGCAGGCGTTCGTGACCTTCTACGAGGACACGGACGGCACCGGCACGCTCATCACTCTCGAGGCCGGAGTCGTCTACGGCTACGTCGTGAAGCGGCTTTGGTCCGACTCCCTCACCGTCACCACCAGCATCATCGGGCTCTACTGATCCATCTCATCCCACGGTCATCGTGACCGCACCGCACGAGGACGGAGATCCTCGCACCCGCTGAAAGGCGAGAGACCATGAAGTTCCAATACAAAAACGGCGTCCCCCAGTTCATCCCCGCTTCCCTCTACATGAGCAACGACGGCACCAACGGCGCCGGCGGTGGCGCAGCCGGAGGTGAAGGTGGCGGCGGCGGCGGAGTCGCGTTCTCGGAGGTGCAGCTCAAACAGATCGGCGATGTCGCGGCCGAAGTGGCGAACCGTGCGATCACGGCTCGTAACAAGGCGTACGACAAGCGCTTCGAGGAGTTCTCGGCGACGACGATCAAGGCAGTCGAGAAGTCGATCGCCGAGATCTACAAGACGTTGCCGAACGCGAATGCGGCGGGCGGCGGCGAAGGCGCCGGCGGCGAAGGCGGCGACAAGGGCAAGGGCAAGTCGGCCGGCGGTACGCAAAACGTGATGGAGAGCCCCGAGGTTCGCGCGATGCGCCGCGAGCTGGACGAGTTGAAGCAGAAGTCGCAAGAGGCCGAGGCGAAGGCGAAAGAGGCCGAGGCGCTGAACAAGAAGCAGCAGCTCCGGGCGATGACGTCGGAGACGCTCGCGAAACACGGAGGCATGAAAGCGGACGCTGCGCGTCGCGCGATCGCGCTTCTCGAGGCCGACGGCCGGATCAAATACGACGACGACGATCAGCCGATCTTCGTCGGCGAAGACGGAGACATCAAGCTCGAACAGGGCATCAAGGACTGGCTGAAGACCGAAGACGGAAAGAGTTTCCTCCCCCCACGAGGCACGCAGGGCTCGGGTGAACGCCCCGGGGCGGGGAAGCCGAACACCGGGAACCCTGGGCAACCTTCGCGCGCTGAATTGGGTGCGAAGCTTCTCCAGGCTCTCGATGGTCGGATCACCTGACCAAACACCCAACAACATCGAGCCGATCGAGGTAGAACACCATGGAGACGATTGCTTCACTGTTTGCAAGCCTGTCGCAGCTTTTTGCGCCGGACCTGCAACGCCAATACAACCGGCAGGCCGTTTTCGGATCGCTCATCGATTCCGAGGTCGGTCGCGGCGATGCGAAAAACGTGGCGTGGGGCGTCCAGTTCTCGGGCGCGACCGCGCAGGCCGTCGACGAAGGCTCGGACGTGGATCCGAGCGAGTTCGCGACCGACGTTCCGATCGACGCCATCCTCCCGTGGGCGACGTATCGATCGGCATTCCAGATCAGCGAGCAAGCGATCGACGCCGCGATCCGCTCGGCGGGCTCGCCCGAAGCGCTGATCGACATCTTCCAGGAGCGCGTCCTCAACGCGGGCACGATCCTCTCGTCGACGATCAACGGTGACCTGTTCAGCGGGACCGGCACGAGCGCCAGCGGGAAGCTGAACATCGTCGGCATCTTCGGCGGCGCGCTCGAGCAGTCGGGCGTCTACGCCGGCCTCTCGCGCTCGCTCTACAGCGAGTGGCAGAGCACCGTGCTCGGCAACAGCGGCATCGCGCGCGCGCTGTCGTTCGACCTGCTCGCGCAACTCGAGGCGCAGATCTTCTCCAAGTGCGGAGAGACGCCCGACCTCATCATCACGACGGGCGGCATCGTGCGCAAGTACGACCAGCTCTTCGAGACCACGCGCCGCATCCAGGGCTCGCGCGACCTCGTCTACTCGACGGGGCCGGAAGAGGCGATGGCGCCGCAGGCCGAGCAGCGCTACTGGCGCGGCATCCCGATCGTCCGCGATCGCAACGCGCCCGCGGGCTATCTCGCGATGGTGAACAGGAACTACTTCAAGATGAAGTACCTCCCCCACCGCAACCCCGGCGACGCGTTCGGCTACTCCGAGGGAGCGCTCCAGGGCTCGAGCGGCGGCCAAGGTGGCAAGACGCTCGTCACCCCGATCAAGGTGCCGTACCGCATCGTGCTGCTCGGGAAGACGGGCGACAACGTCAAGGCCGAGATGAAGACGCTGGTGCAGCTCGCCACCACGCGCCCCAACTCGTCCGGCTACATCAAGGACATCGCGGAGTGATCGAGGCGTAGGCCTCGATCCCTCGGAAAGCGAAGCGAAGAGAAGATGCAAGCACGGAAGAACCCCGACGCGATCGCCTTTGCCGTTCGGCAGGCGCTCGCCGACACCCGGAAGGGCAAGGCTTCGGCCTTGTCCTTCGCTTCGGGCCAGATCACGCTCGTTTCGGGCCACGCGCAAGTCACCGGCAACCCCGGCGTGAAGCTGAATAGCTTCCTCGACTTCATGCTCGTCACCCCGAACGGGACGCTCGGCACGAACAAGAAGGTCGTTCTCACGACGGACGGTCAGTTCGACGTCTACTCCGTGGACACGACCGGATCGACGCAGACGGCGGACACGAGCATCCTGAAGTGGCGCTCGATGACCCCGTACTTCCACGGCGACAAGACGACGCAGTACATGAACGGGGACTACATGAACCCCGTCGCGACGCTGCTCACCGTCACCGCCGCCGCCGCGGTCGACCTCCCGACCTCGCTGGTTCTCGCGAACCAGATGAAGGCGGTCCTCAACATCCACATGGCGGAGGGCGACGAAGTCCACGTTACCGCCGACACGTGGAACGCGATCTCGACGGCAGACGCGACGGACGAGACCTCGGCAGAGACGCTCGCGAATGCGATCAAGACCGCATTCAATGCGCACCTGACCCAGGCCGGCGTCCACGTGTGGGACGACTCGCTGAACAGCGTCTCCACGGCGAACGCCTCGAACCCGTCGACCCTCTGGGCGCTGCTCAACGCGCTCAAGGCGGCGGTCAACCTGCACCTCGCGTCGGCAGCCGCCGGCGAGAGCGTCGGGGTGACTCCGGAGTGATCCGAAGACGGCTCCCGCGTCCCGAAATAGGCGCGGGAGCCGCTTGTCAGAGAGAGCGCGACGGGCGCTCCTTCGAGAAGGTTCGACTCCTTCCTCTGACGCCGCTATCTTTGACCCAGACCCAGGAGGGCTTTTGCCATGGCGAATCTCATCACGACGCGAGACCGAGCGACTGCAGCGCTTCCGACTTCCCCGATGCACACGCGGTGGAAGAACCCGACGAACAAGACGATGGTGATCGACGTCTACACGGGCGCCGGTCGATCGGGTCGGACGCGCTACACGATCGAGCCCGGCGCCGAGCAGGACATCCCGAGCGAATACGACGACGCGATCTGCGAGGTCCGCAACGGCGTCGTGCAGGCCGGGCTTGCGCCGCTCGCGGTGAAGATCGGGACGGTCACGCACAACAAGTTCACGCCGTTCGAAGGCGTCGCCGAGGTGCATCCGTCGATGGACCCCGCGAAGATCGAGGCGAAGGCGAAGGCCGATATCGAACAGGCGCTCGTCAACGAACGCACCGCGCAAGCGGAGATCGCGCGGCTCGTGAGCACGGGCAAGGTCGCCGAAGCCGCGGAGCTGCAGCAGAAGCAGAAGCGCGAAAAGCAAGTCTGACCGGAGGGTCGTCATGGGCCGAGTCTTCGCCGAGCCGGACCGCGTCCAGGTTCGACATTTCATGGGGTACGCCGGCATCTTCGTTCAAGCCGATCTTCGGCTCGAGAACGCGATGACCAACGTGCAATCAGAACCCGACGGAGGCTCCCGCCCGGACGATTCGACCGTCATCTACATTCTTGGGCCCGCGATTCCGGATGGAACCGGGCTCATCCCGCAGCTCCAAGACATCGAGGCCAAGCTGCAAAAGCTGTGGAAGCAGGCGCAGGCGCTCGAGATCGACGAGTTGAAGGTCGACCCCGCGCGTGGCATGCGAATGCTTCGCATGGAAGGCCGACGTCTGGTAAATGGGATCTCCTCGATGCTGAGCACGTATCCCAGACGCGACATCTTCTCGTCGGCGGCCGCGCACCCCGCAGGAACGCCGTACCCGGACATCTACAACAACCTCGACAGGTTCAGAGCGTGAGCGCGGGGGGGGCAAAAAAGATGCGGCACCTCGTCATCGCGACGCCTTGCTACGACGGCAAAGTGGTTCGCGAGCACGAGATCGGCTTGATCGAGACGATGGCCGCGTGCCACGCGCACGGCATCCGTTGCACGATCCAGTCTTCGGAAGGCCATTCGCTCGTCACGGTCGCGCGCAACGTGGCCGTGCATCAGTTCTTGAAGGGCGACGCCGATGGCATGCTCTTCATCGACGCCGACGTAGGCTTCCGCCCGATCGACGTGCTCGCGCTCTTCCAATCGGGGCACGACGTCTGCGGAGGCACGTACGCGCGCAAGATGCTCGATGGTGACGCGATCGTAGCGGCCGTCGAGGCGGGCGCGCGCGGTCGAGAGATCAACCGCTTCGCGAGCGCGCTCGCGCTTGCCGCGCAGCCGTACGGGCTTGTGTTCGACGAATTCGGCTTCGCGCCCGTCGACTACTTGCCAGGCGGCTTCCTCTACATGTCGCGCGCGGCACTGCTTGCCATGTGCGACGCGTACCCGGAGCTTGCGTACGTAGGACAAGGCCATCAGGGCATCGACGGTGAATCGCTCTATGCGCTCTTCGACTGCGAGATCAAAGAGGACGCTGACGGCGTCCGACGCTACTTCGGCGAGGACTTCATCTTTTGCCGGCGCTGGCGACGCATCGGCGGTTCGCTGATGCTTTACAGCCACGCAAGACTGCGGCATGTTGGGGCGCACGTCTTCGAGGGCAACGTCGACGAACGACTCGTGCTCGGGACGGACGCAGAGCGAGGATGGGGCAAATGACGATGACGCTCGAAGAGTCTCGCGCCTGGCGGCCCGAGCATCCAGGTTGGTCGATCGACATCCTGCCGTTCTACGAGGTGCTCGCGCAGCGCATCCCGAAGGGCGGCTCGTTCGCGGAGGTCGGCGTTTTTCTCGGGCGCTCGATCCGCTTCATGGCGGAGCGGCGTCCCGATCTCAAGATCTTCGCGATCGATCCGTGGGCCGATGGCGAATCGCAGGGCTACACCGGGCCTTGCGAGCACGCGGAGTACATCGCGAAGCACGGCTCGCTGTTCCGCGCGTTCCTCGCCTCGATGCCTGGTGACGTCCTCGATCGCTTGCGCATCCTGCGCGCGACCGCCGACGATCTCGAGCTGGTGGGCGTGCAGCTCGACGCGCTCTTCCTCGACGGCGCGCACGACTTTGCGAGCGTGCGCAAGGACATTCTCGTATTCGGCCCCTGCGTGCGCAGCGGCGGCATCATCGCCGGGCACGACTACAACCACAACTTCGACCCGAGCACCGTTGGCAAAGACGACGGCCGCCTTGGCGTCATCACAGCCGTCGATCAGCTCGCCGATTCGCTCGAATCCGGTGCAAAGCCCCACCTCATGGGAACATGCTGGTGGGTCGACGTGCCGTGACCAGTCGGGTCACGGTCGTTTCGACGGGGCTCTTCGCTCCGACGAAGGCCATTTGCCTCGCGAGCGTCGCGGCGCAGCGAGGCGTTGCCGTCGATCACGTCTACATCGAAGCCGGCGAGCAAGCCGAGAGGCTCACGGTCTCCGAGAACCTCTTCAGGGCGATCCACGCGCTTCCGCCGGAACGCATCGTCGCGTGGATCGACGGAGACGACTGGCTCGCGCATCCGATGGCGCTCGCGCGCGCCGCGAAAGAGCACGAATCCGGCGCATGGGTGACGTACGGGCAGTTCATGTACGCCGACGGCGCTCCCGGCTTTGCGGCTCCGTACGCCGGAACCGAGGTGCGCGAGCAAGCGTGGAAGGCGACGCACCTGAAGACGTTCCGCGCCGGTCTGTTCCAGCGCATCGATGTCGACGATCTCCAGCTCGACGGCGAATGGGTCTCTCTCGCGGTGGACATGGCGATCATGTTCCCGATGCTCGAGATGGCTGGCCCCGGGCGCGCGCGCTTCATCAGCGACGTTCTCTACGTCTACAACTTCCGCTCGAGCTTTCAGGCGAACGCGAATCCGCGCGAGCGCGCGCGCGAGCTTGAATGCGATCGGAGGATCCGAGCGAAGCGCCCCTACGCCTTGCTCGAGGAGGGCGCACCATGGGTATCGTGATCGGCGTCGCACACGCCGCGTTTCTTCCGGAACGAGCCGCGACGGTCGGCAGGCTGATGGACGTTGTCGCGAAGCTCGACATCGCCGGCGCGTATGTCTCGAAGAGCGAGAAGCGCGAGCACGCGAGCATTTGGGCGTCGCGGCTTTGGCGTCGCGCAGCGTCGGACTTCGCGGAGCACCACGTCGTCTGCTTGAATGATGACGTGCTGATCGGTGACGACTTCGCGCGCTACGTTGCCGCGCTCGTCTCCGTCTACCCGGACAAGATCATCGCGCTCCACACGACAGCGCCGGCGGCGCCGTCGCTCGCCTTCGCCGGGTGTCGAGCGTTCCTCTCGTACTGGCTCACGGGGCCCGCGTACGTGCTTCCTCCCGGCATCGCGAAGGACCTTCTGAAGTTCTCCGCGCACGTACCGAAGGCGCTCGTCGGAGTCGTCAACGAAGACAACCTGATCATGCACTACGCGTGGCATCGTCAGGAGGGGATCCTTCACTCCGTGCCTGCGCTCGCGCAGCACGACGTCAGCGTTCCTTCATCGCTCGGCTACGACAATCATCCGATGCGTCAAGCGTCGGTGACGTGGGACAGTCCGATCTTCCACGCGCACGATCTGACGTCGCCCGACTTCTGGGAATCGAAAGGACCGCACCCGTGGATCGAGTGCCCATGGATGACGCGCGATCAGCTCGCAGGCGTCGAGCGGTGGATCACCGAAGGAACGAACGTCTGCTCGTTCTGTCTCGCCGAGCCGGGGGCACTTCGCGGAGCGAGCGGCGCGCGCATTTGCACCAAGTGCACGGTGAAGTTCATCGGGCTCGCCATGGAGCGGCCGCAATGATCGTCGTCGCCAGCTCCGTTCGCGAGTTCGCTGACAAGATGGAGGCGCTCGCGACGAGCCCAGAGATCAAAGCGTTCTGGGCGGAGCAGCTCGAAAAGGGATCGCAAAGGTCGCCGCACGTCATCGTCGCGAATGACACGCCCAAGCAGGCGCACTTGGATCTCTACAAGATCCTCCTCGCGCTTGGCGAGTCGTACCCGGACGACTTCATCAGCCCCTACTCGACGCATTGGGCGGCGCACACGGTGAAGACTCCGACCTACTGCACGCCCGACGGCATGATCGGGACGTACGCGATCCCGTGGGAGGCGGCGTGGTCCTTCTTGTGGTGGGCGGAGGGAGATCTGCTTTCGGGCGTCGCCGAGCGG